>ERZ773007.278-NODE-278-length-25962-cov-3.947698_pt1 | contig 25962 bp, 23 predicted proteins | sample MGYA00580665_ERZ773007 | MGnify/ENA primary metagenome ERZ773007 (study PRJEB29015, sample SAMEA2738122) | human oral metagenome | biome: human oral; feature: human-associated habitat; material: saliva | place: China | collected 2167 ... | reverse complement strand
GGTCCCTGCCGATGCTGTGAGCTTCACCCTTCTGCAGGAGCAGCTCCACGCCGTCCTGGACACCCTCTCGGAGCGCGAGGCCGGCGTGGTCTCCATGCGCTTCGGCCTAACCGACGGCCAGCCCAAGACCCTCGACGAGATCGGCAAGGTCTACGGAGTCACCCGCGAGCGCATCCGCCAGATCGAGTCCAAGACCATGTCCAAGCTGCGCCACCCCTCGCGCAGCCAGGTCTTGCGCGACTACCTGGACTGAGCGGACCAGCAGTACCGGCTCGCTCACCTCAACGGCGTCGGCCCCGGAACCATCAGGGTTCCGGGGCCGTCGGTGCTAGTGTCTCGATCGTGACACGGGGTGCCACATGGCTGAGAACACACCCGTCGAACCTGTCCAGCTAGTACTGACGAAGGGATGTCACATGCACTGGGGCATGTCTACCCCAGCGGCGCTTGAGGCGGTACGCCGCCACGCCCCGCTGGTCTCCTGCATCACCAACGCGGTGGTCACCAACATCACCGCTAACGTTCTCCTGGCTCTAGGTGCGGCGCCCGCCATGGTGGACATCACGGGGGAGGCGGGCCCCTTTGCCCGCGTCGCCTCCACGCTGCTCATCAACCTCGGCACGCCTCAGCCCGAGCAGCGGGACGCCGCCCGCGAGGCCGTGGCTGCGGCGGCTGACGCGGGCACGCCGTGGGTCCTCGATCCGGTGGCCATCGGCATGCTGACGCACCGCACTGCGCTGGCCCATGAGCTCCTCAGCCGGGGACCGAGCGTCTTACGGGGCAATGCCTCGGAGATCCTGGCTCTGGCCGGTGACGGCAGCGGCGGGCGGGGCGTCGAGACCGCCGACGACGTCGCCGCGGCGCTCGATCCGGCCTGTGACCTAGCCCGCAGCCACGGCTGCGTCGTCGCCGTCTCCGGGCCCGTCGACCTGGTCACCGACGGCGAGAGCGTCGTCCACATTCAGGGTGGCTCCGCGCTACTGACTCGGATGACCGGCGGGGGCTGCGCTCTGGGTGCGGTGGTCGCGGCCTTTCTTGGGGTGGGGCGGAAGGAGGGTCTGGATGACGTGAGCACCGTTGTCGCTGCGCACGCCGTCTACAGCGCTGCTGCCGAGCGCGCGGAGTCCCGATCAACCGGCCCCGGATCCTTCTCGCCGGCCTTCCTCGACGCTCTGTATGCCCTTGAGGTGCAGGACCTGCAAAACGTCAGTGTCAGTGCTACCGGGGCGACCACCGCCGCGCAGGGAGTGCCGGCATGAGGGTCGCGCCGGACCTGTCGGTTTACCTCATTACCGATGAGAGCCAGTGCCGCTCGCGCGGCAGAGACGTCCTGGCCACCGTTGAGGCCGCTGTCAACGGCGGAGTCACCTGCGTCCAGCTGCGCGCCAAGGGGGCCGACGGCGGACTCTTCCTGACTCAGGTACTGGAGGTGGCCGAGGTGGTCGGTGATCAGGTTCCCGTCATCGTCAACGACCGCGTCGACGTCTTCCTGGCGGCGCGCGATCAGGGAGCGTCCGTGGCTGGGGTACACCTCGGCCAGTCAGATCTGCCCGCCCACATCGCACGCCGTCTCGTCGGGGAGGACGCCTACCTCGGGCTGTCGGCCGCGACTCCCGACGAGCTGCGCACCGCCCAGGAGCAGGGCGCCTGCGACCACGTCGGCATCGGCGTCGTTCACCTCACCGCCACCAAGGCCGACGCCCCGAAGAGCCTGGGGGTGAACGGCGTAGCGCGCATGGCCGCCCTGACCGATCTGCCTGCTGTGGCCATTGGCGGCATTACGGCCAGCGATCTGCCGGCACTCCGGGCGGGTGGTCTGGCCGGTGCCGCCGTCGTATCAGCCATCTGCACGGCCGAGGACCCCAGGAGCGTCGCCGCCGACCTACACCGTGCCTGGGACGAAGGAGGTCGGCGATGAGCCAGCAGCGTTCGGCAACCGTGACCGCCTTGACCATCGCCGGCTCAGATCCCAGCGGTGGCGCCGGCATTCAGGCCGACATGAAGGCCATGAGCGCCCTCGGCGCCTACGCGATGAGTGTCATCACGGCGTTGACTGCCCAGTCGACGCGCGGTGTGGCCGGTGTGCACGCCGTGCCGGTCGACTTCGTCCGTCTCCAGATGGACACGCTGCTGGAGGACATCGTCCCCGATGCCACGAAGATCGGGATGCTTGCCACCGTCGAGCTGGCCGACGCGGTGGGGGAGTACCTGCCTGGACTCACCCACACGGTGCTCGACCCGGTCATGGTGGCCACCTCCGGGGACCGCCTTCTCGACGAGCAGGCCGTCGGCGCCGTGCGCCGTCTGTGCGCCAAAGCCGATCTCATCACTCCTAACCTCTACGAGGCGGCCGTCCTGCTGGGGGAGGAGCCCGCGGCGACCCTCGGTGAGCTGCGCAGCCAGGCGCGCCGCCTGAGGGAACTGGGCGCCCGAAGGGTGCTGATCAAAGGCGGCCACCTCACCGGAGGCGCAGACAACTCGGGCGACGTCGATGACGCCATCGACGTCTACGTCGATGCTGACGCCGTCGAGATCCTGCACGGTCGCAGGGTCGCCACGAGCAACACCCATGGCACGGGCTGCACGCTGTCCTCAGCGATCGCCTCGCTGCGACCGCGCCGGGCGACCTGGCTGGAGGCGGTGCGGGACGCCAAGAACTACCTCACCGGTGCCGTCGAGCACGCCGACGCCCTGGGCGTTGGACACGGGCACGGGCCCGTCCACCATTTTTACCGAGCCGGAACGATAACCGGATGGTAGATTGTGTCGTTGTCGTCGACGACCGGAGGTCATTGCGGCGCACCTGCTGAAACGAGGAGGAGTGTGTATCCGCTACCGAACAGCGCCTCCGCCTCCACAGGATTCAAACCTATGACAGATGCATCCATTTCTTTCCGCGTTAGGGTCATGCTCGCTGCGGTCCTCATGCTAGCGGTAACAGGGCTTCTTCCGCTGTCGCCACTGGCCACCTCGGCCCATGCTACCGAGCCCGCACAGGCCGGAGGTGCAGCGTCCAGCGCGTCCTCGACAGCGGTGACCGCGCCCACCAGCTTCGGTAAGAGCGCCGAGCCGATCCCCGAGGAACGACCTGCGGCCGAGGTGAGTCACGAGGCCGACCAGAACGTGGTGAACTACTGGACGCACGAGCGCATGGCCGCCGCCAGGCCCCTGGATACCGATGCGGCCGATGATCTCGCCCAGGAGCGACCGGCGGCCGCTGAGGGCGATGGGGACAGCTCCAGCTCGACCGATCCGGCCGGAATGACCGAACCCGTCGCTCCGGCTGCCGACGGGGGCGCGACCCTGCCGGCCAGGGCCAAGGGAAAGCTGTTCTTCAACGGCTACGAGGCGGACAACGCCTACTGCAGCGCCTCCGTCCTCAACACGCCCTCCAAGAGCGTCGTCATCACCGCTGCCCACTGCGTTTACAGCTCGAAGAAAGGATGGGCCAAGAACGCGGTCTTCGTCCCCGACTACGACCGCACCCAGGCCGATCCGGACCCGGTGGGAGTCTGGACGGCCCGGTCGATGCGCACCTTTGACAGCTGGCGAGCCGACCAGGCCGACTATCGCAATGACGTCGCCTACGTGACGCTCAATGACGGCGGGGACGCGAATAAGCCGGTCGTCGACGTCGTCGGCGGCCACGGGCTGGCCTGGGGAGGCAGCTACGTCTTCCGCGCCACGATCTTCGGCTACCCCTCCAACAAGACGAACCCGGACGGTCGCGGCACCATCCACTCCTGTGTCAAAACCACGGAGGAGTCGGAGGGCAAGGTGCGGACCGAGGGCTGCGACTTCGGCTTCGGCGGCTCGGGAGGGCCGTGGCTCTACCGCTATAACGAGTCCACCGGACTCGGCTACGTGCGGTCGTTGACCTCGCTGTGGCGGCCTCTGGGCGGCGTGAACCGCGGCCCCTACTTCACCGAGGCGGTCAAGACCATGCTGGATGCCACCGCCGGGGACTGATGCGGTGGGGCCTCAGCCTCGGCTGTCGTCTGGAGCCGACGGTGTGGTCCGCAGTGGAACCGATTGCTGCGGCGTCGTTGTCGTAGACTCCGTTTTGACGGCCAGAAGAGTCATGGCGAGTACGAGTGCCGCGACCAGCGTCACCGAGGCGATCACCACGGCCGCCCACGCCGGCAGCCGATACTGGCTCGAGCTGCGCAGTTGCGTGACGCCCATGACGAGGGCGATGAAGGACAGCGGTACCCCGATGAAGGGAAGCGGGATCAGTAGCACCGCGCCTGCGGCCGCAGCAGTCAGGGCGCTGACAGTCAGAGAGCGGCCGAGGCCGGCCTTGGCCTTTAGCTGTTGGTCCACGGCGATTCTCCTCTCACTCGTCTCCTCGACTCGTGTCAGTAGGCCGCTGCCCATGATGGAAGCCGTCCCTGCCGAGCGCCAGGGTGAGGCCTGAATCTTCCAGATGAAGCCTTCAGAGATTCTTCCGCGATCGTGACCGCTCCCACCGGGCGCTTCTGCCCGTGCGACTCAGGATCGAGTCGGGCGGCGCACAGTCCGGACTCGTAGACTGGTGTCGGGAGACGTCTTCGCTCGGGAGCACTGAGATGGTTCATGCACGCACCGCCCTCGCCCAGTCCGACACCCTCCGCCTCGTCTGGCCCCAGTGGCAGGGTGCGGGGGAGTCCTCGGTGCGGAGCCTGTTGCCCGAGCTGCCCTACGGGGAGGCGCGGCGCGTCTACGCACTGGGAACCCGGGTGCTGACGGCGCTCCTGCCCGAGCACGCCGGTCCCACGGAGATCGTCCCCGTCAGCGATGAGCCTATCGGCGAGGAGGTGCTCGTCACCAACGGCATGGAGTCGCGCGCCCAAATCCTGGCCGGAATCCGTGACGCCCGCGAGGCGATCGCCCGGCACGACGCTCCCAGGATCCTCACCCTGGGCGGGGACTGCGCTGTTTCCGTCGTCCCCTTCACCGAGCTCGCCGCCCGTTACGGAGACGACCTGGCCGTCGTCTGGATCGACTCCCACCCCGACATCGGCACCTCGCACTCCCAGCACCCCGGCTACCACGCCATGGCGGTCTCCCACATCATCGGTACTGGTGACGTCGAGGTGATGGAGGAGTTGGCGGCCTTTGTCCCCCCGAGTCGACTGACCCTGGCGGGCCTGCACTCCTGGACCGAGGACGGCTACCCCAACATCGCCACGTGGGGGCTGCACGCCTTCGGCCCGGCTGACCTGGGCGACTCGACGGAGCCCCTGCTGAGGTGGCTGGAGGCCACCGGCTGCAGCCGCGTAGCAGTCCATCTGGATGTCGACACCGTGGACGCCGATGAGGTTCGGCTGAGACTGGGCTACGATCGCGGCGGCCTGAGTGTGACTCAGACCAACCGCGTGATCAGGGATCTAGGGCGGGCGGCCGACGTCGTCGGCCTGACGATCGCCGAGTACGTGCCCAGGCAGGTCGTCGCCCTCACCCATCTCCTGGAGGGGCTGCCGCTTCTCTGAGTGACCGGGGCGGGCCGGGCGAGCTTCGCCCGCCGGGGCGACCGACGTCAGCCGGTGACGACCTTGGCTCCGGTGGTCTTCTTGGCGGCGTCGAGGGTTCCCAGCTCGGTGACGCCGGAGAAGCCGGCGTTGCGCATGACGGCACTGGCCATCTTGGGCTGGTCGGCGGAGCCGTAGAGCTGGTACTGGGAGCTGCGGTCCAGGCCCGAGATCTGGCTGGAGAAATCACCCGAGGAGAAGTCGTAGTTAACGGCCCCCTCCAGGTGCCCCTTCTTGAACTCCTCAGCTGAACGCAGGTCGATGATGACGGGACCGGCGGCCTTCGCGCCCGCCGAGGCGGTGTTGGTTGGGGAGGAGGCGCTGGAGCCGGTAGAGCCGGAGCATCCGGAAAGCGCGAGCGCGCCGCAGAGGACGAGCAGGGCGGAGGCGGTCATGACGCGGAGGGAGCGTTTCACAGACAGTTCCTTGAGGGGAGTGCGGCTTCATCAAGCCTGGATGCGGGGCACGATGCTTCGATCAGGGCGAGGCTTCTGGGGAGGGAGACTCGGGGTGGGAACAGGATCAGAACCTCAGGAACGAGGATATGCGGCATCCGGTAGAAAAAGACTGTGATACTCAGTGAATCGCAGTGCCGACCTCAGTGAAAAAGTCCACGTTGGCCGGGCTGTCGGCTGGGTTGTCGGCCGGGCTGTCCAGCGGCGTCAGCTGCCGGCGGTCAGGCTCGAGGTCTCGTCCTGGAACAGCAGGGCGACCTCCTTGAGCTTGTCTGCGTGCTTGCGGGCGTGGTGGCCGCAGAAGAAGAGCTCGCCGGTCAGCATGACGACTCGGACGTAGGCCTGTGCGTCGCAGACGTCGCAGCGGTCGGCTGTGGTCAGCGGGCGCTCGGCGGAGTCGGCGGCAGGAGTGGTCTGCTCATCCAGGGTGGTCACCGCCTGGGTGGCGGTTGAGGTTCCGGTTGTGCTCATGGACTGCATTGCATCATGACGCAGACGCCTTCACCCGTCTGAAGCGGCTGTTTCCGCCTGAGGCGCACGCGCTTTCGCCCACGGCGCACCGGCGTCATGGTGCACGTCACCACGGAGCCGACCGATCGGGTGAATGCTGGAGGGCGGCCGTGGTGAGCTGTCACAGCGCAGGACTTGGGAAGGAGCAGTCGGGATGTCGGTGGTGCAGGAGTTCCGCGACCGTGAGATCGCGCGCCTGGAGCGCTCGGGCTGGGCGACCAACACGGCCCTTCGTCAGAGGCTAGAGTCCGTGGGGCTGAGACCGCCCGCCGAGGTCGTCGCCGAGTGCCTGGACGAGGGCGCAGGAGACGGAGGCGGTGCCGGTGCCCGCTGGGCGCGGGCCGAGCACGCAGTGGCCCGCTTAAGGGAGCACTTCGCCCCTTTCCGCTTCTCCGACGACGTCGACTACGGGCTCCTGGCGATCCCGGCCAGCAACCGACTCGACACCCGCGGGACCATGGACCTGAACATCCGCCGCGGTCAGCAGCCCGATCTGGCCGAGGACTTCGTCGACCCGGCCCTGGGGGAGGGGGCCGACCTCGCCGGGTCCACCGGTCCTGCCGGGAGCACGCTGGCCAAGGACGGCTGGATGGTGGTCGCCGGCGTCGTCGGCCAGTACGGGATCTCGGCGGGAAGCCATGAGGACATCGCCGCCGCCGCGGAGCTCTTCGAGGTCGACGGCGTCGACACCCGCACCCTCATGACCCGTCAGATCTGGGGAGCCCGCCTCCTGCAGTGCCCGCCAGGGCTCGTCCCCGACTCCGACTACGCCGGGCGATGGACCTTCACGCTCTTGCCCGCCGAGGGGCTGGTGGACGGGCGGGCCGTCTCCGGCACCGTGCTCAAGAGGCGGGTGCGCTTCCGGCTGGGCAAGGCCGACCGCGGGATCGGCAGCGCGCGGGTGAGCCCCGCCCTCCCGCTGGCATAGGGGCCCAACGGCCTCGGGCGTGGCTGCATGACGCATGACGCCACACGCGCACCGCGGCGGGGCACAAGGCGCCGGCGGCACTGATCGGCTAGATTCCCAGCGTGCCCTCATCTGAGAACAAGACCAGCCGGGGCGACTACTCCGCCCGCCACCTCTCCGTCCTGGAGGGGCTCGAGGCCGTGCGCAAGCGCCCGGGAATGTACATCGGCTCCACCGACCAGCGCGGTCTCATGCACTGCGTGTGGGAGATCGTCGACAACGCCGTCGACGAGGCCCTCGAGGGGCACGGCGATGACATCTCGGTGACCGTCCACGACGACGGTTCCATCGAGGTGCGTGACAACGGGCGCGGAGTGCCCGTGGACATCGAGCCCTCCTCCGGCCTGACCGGCGTCGAGCTCGTCTACACCAAGCTGCACGCCGGTGGGAAGTTCGGCGGTGGCTCCTACGGCGCCGCCGGCGGCCTGCACGGCGTGGGGGCGTCCGTCGTCAACGCCCTGGCCGAGCGCATGGACGTCGAGGTCGACCGCGGCGGCAAGACCTACGCCATGAGCTTCCACCGCGGCGAGCCCGGCATCTTCGACGACTCCGCCGGGCGCAGCCCCTCCTCACCCTTCACCGGGTTCACGAAGGCCTCCGAGCTGCGCGTCATCGGCAAGGTGCGCCGCGGCGTGACCGGAACCCGGGTCCGCTACTGGGCCGACCCCCAGATCTTCCCCAAGCCCACCGAGTACGACGCCGCCGCCCTGCGCGCCCGCCTGCGCCAGACCAGCTTCCTCGTTCCGGGCCTCACCCTGCGCCTGGAGGACAAGCGCCCCGAGGCCGAGGCCATCGCGGCCTCCACCACGCCGGCTGCCGACGCCGGCGAGACCGACGACGCCGTCCACGAGGTCACCCTGCGGGCGGCCGCCAAGAACGCCACCGAGAACCGCGGCGACCTGTTCGACACCGGCGATGACGACGGCGTCGAGGTCTTTCAGGCCCTGGGCGGCACCGCCGACTTCGTCGACTTCCTGGCCTCCGACGGCTCGGTCACCGACACCTTCCGCCTCACCGGTGAGGGCACCTACACCGAGACCGTCCAGCAGCTCGACCGCGCCAGCGGGCACCTGCGCCCCGTGGAGGTCGAGCGCACCTGCATGGTCGACGTCGCCCTGCGCTGGGGGATCGGCTACGACACCACGGAACGCTCCTTCGTCAACATCATCGCCACCCCCATGGGCGGCACCCACCTGACCGGATTCGAGCAGGCCCTCACCAAGGTGCTGCGCAAGCGCATCGAGGCCGACTCCCGGGCCCTGAAGCTCACTGCCAAGGACGGCCGCGTCGAGAAGGACGACATCATGGCGGGTCTGACCGCCGTCATCACCGTGCGCGTCCCCGAGCCCCAGTTCGAGGGCCAGACCAAGGAGGTCCTGGGCACCGGGCCCGTGCGCCAGATCGTCTCCAAGGTGGTCGAGCGCGAGCTCACCGCCCTGCTGACCTCCTCCAAACGGGACCTCAAGACCCAGGCGCGCGCCCTGGAGGAGAAGATCGTCGGTGAGATGCGTGCCCGCGTCTCGGCGCGCCTGCACAAGGAGATCACCCGCCGCAAGACGGCCCTGGAGACCTCCTCCCTGCCGGCCAAGCTCGCCGACTGCCGCAGCGACGACGTCGCCGCCTCCGAGCTGTTCATCGTCGAGGGCGACTCCGCCCTAGGAACCGCCAAGAACGCCCGCGACTCCGAGTTCCAGGCGCTCCTGCCGATCCGCGGCAAGATCCTCAACGTGCAGAAGGCCTCCCAGGCCGACATGCTGCGCAATGTCGAGTGTTCGGCCATCATCCAGGTGGTCGGCGCCGGCAGCGGACGCACCTTTGACCTGGAGTCCGCTCGCTACGGCAAGGTCATCCTCATGACCGACGCCGACGTCGACGGCGCCCACATCCGTACCCTCCTGCTGACCCTCTTCTTCCGCTACATGCGCCCCATGATCGAGGCGGGCCGGGTTTTCGCCGCCGTCCCGCCCCTGCACCGCATCGAGGTCTCCGGCTCTGGGCGGCGCAAGAAGGAGATCATCTACACCTACTCCGACGAGGAGCTCGTCACCACCCTGCGCCGTCTGGAGCGCGCGGGCCGCAGTTTCAAGGAGCCCCAGCGCTACAAGGGCTTGGGGGAGATGGATGCCCACCAGCTCGCCGAGACCACCATGGAGCCTCAGCACCGGACCCTGCGGCGCATCACCCTGGGGGACGAGGCCCAGATCATGGAGGCCGAGTCCGTCTTCGAGCTCCTCATGGGCTCCTCGGTCGAGCCCCGCCGGGACTTCATCGTCGAAGGCGCCCGTGATGTGGATCGCGAGCGCATTGACGCCTGACTCCCGCGTCAGGTCTCGGCCGCTCCTTCAGGTAAGGTCGGTAACCTTCGTGTCACGGCCCGCCGAAGGTCGAGGCTCGTTCACTGACTGATCGTCATTCTTCGTCCTCATGAGGGAGGTGTGCTGATGGCACCCGGTTACGGCATCCGCCGGGCGGGATCCTCACCCTGGCCCATCCTGCGCCCGGGGCCCCGCTCGTCTCTGTCACGGCAGCTGACCTGGCGGCCGCTGGGTCCGGAGGACAACCACGAGCTGGCCGCGCTCATCGCTCGGGCCGAGGATGTCGACAACCCGCCCTACCGCACCAGTGAGCAGGAGACGGCCGAGTACTTCCTCGACCCCACCTACTCCGGGGTCGCCGGGCGCGACACCGACGGCGTCATGCGCGCCTTCGGGCTGGTACGCCTCCGACCGGCTGGGGAGATCTACGCCTCCATGACCGGCACCGTGGACCCGGCAGTGCGCAACCGCGGCATCGGACGCGCTCTGCTGCACTGGCAGGCCGAGCGGGCCCGCCACCTCGTGGGTGCCGAGCGGGCCGGCTCCGTGCCGGGCAAGGGCTCGGCCCAGGTCCCCGCCCACGTGGTCACCACCGTCATGGCGGATGACGAGCGCATGCAGGGGCACCTGGCGGACATGGGTTTTGAGCCGATGCGCTGGTACCGGGAGGTGCGCCGATTCCTCGGCGACGAGATCCCCGAGGTGGACCTGGACGGCTTCATCACCATCGACCCGTGGACCCCCGAGATCGACGACGACGTCCGGCGCGCCTACAACCAGGCCATGGCCGAGACCTGGGAGACGGAGAACGTCACCCCCGAGGACTGGACTGCCGGCAGCGCCTACTTCGCCCCCCAGTGGAGCTTCGTGGCCATGGACCGATCCGGGGACCGGGCCCGCGTTGCCGGTTACCTGCGTTCGGGCCGCTATGAGCAGGACTGGGAGGCCCTGGGCTGGCGCGAGGGCTATACCGACGTGCTCGGGGTCCTGAGCGACTACCGCCATCGCCGGATCGGGCCCGCGCTGCTGGTGGCCGCCATGCGCGCCTACGCCGCCGACGGCATGGAGTACGCCGCCGCCGGCGTCGACACCGACAACCCCAGCGGCGCCGTGGACCTGTATGAGTCCCTGGGCTACGTGCCCACCCGCGGCACCATCCTCTACGCCCTCGACGTCTGAGGCTTTCATTACCATAACTTACACATCTGTGTTCCGAGTTATGTTGGTGACGTATCAGTACCTGGCAGATGTCAGTGTTTCCTACGGAGCTAGTTCAGGTTAGTCTATAGCGGAAAAGTAATCTAAGAGATAGCTCCATGGAACTTCATTCCAGCACTGAATGATAGCGATATGCGTTCCATCTAACTAGCCTGTTGCCGAATAACCGCTTGGCGATACATTTCAAGGTGGCATCCCCAAGTGATGGACACGTTTCACAACGGTAGAGTCAAACTCTAGAACCACGCACAGAGTAGGGTGGGTTGAAAATGGAGCCTGACAGGTTCATCGACATCCTCATTGAAGAGTACAAAATAGTCCAGGATCAGCGAAACTCGAACCGTCCTATAGTGGTGACTATATTGGGCTTCACTCTAGCGACTTTCGTCAGTTACGGAGCAATCAGTTTCCCTAATTCTAGCGGATTTTCGTGGTACATGGCGGTAGCGCCGCTAGGGCTCTTCCTACCGGCAAGTGTTGCACTATGGAATGCTCAGCAGGAAATTTTTCTGAGTTTCTATATCAATGCTATAGAAGGAAAAATTAGAGCAGAACTACTGAAGCGAGTGGGTAGCCCGTCAGATATCGAACTTGATTCAGTTCGAGGCTTAACCTTGTTCTCTTCGGCCGCACTCTTATCTGAGAATGGTTCAATTCGGCGTAAGAAAGGATATAGCGCGGTAATGCTGTTCTGTGCGGCAGCAGTATTCTCTATCGCTGCTATTGTAATGGTGTGGGTCGGATATTCCTCAATTTCGAAAGACCCCGGTATGCGTTGGGCTAAATTGCCTTACTGTGCAATATACTCTATCGCAATCTATTTGCTCGTTCGATACTTTTATCAAGTACATATTGATTCTCGCCGCAGTTTCATTTCACTTGTCGAGAAGTGTCAGTGGAGACTGCCCGAGAATGTGTGTTTCAAGACTTCTGGTCAGACTGTTTATAATCGATATTTTGTGCCCAGGCCGAGAGATGCTGTGAAATGTATTTGGGGGCTCTATGGAATTGTGTATTACGGCGTGGTTTACCAGTTCTCGCTATCAGTATCTGTGCAATCCGCGGTTCTGTATGTAGTTATTTTTGAGCTGGGCTTCTATCAGACAAGGTACTTAGTGAATGATTTGATAGGAATTCAAGAAGACCTGAGACATCCGGCAAGTCGAATGAGATGTAGAGTGCCGCGGAATGTCGATTATGTTACCTCCTTGATTAAGGAAGTGATTTTGAGGGGTATTATTATTGTGCTGGTAATGGCGTACATTGCGTGGTATTTCCCTTTGCTGGCACTCCATTTTTCGTTTTCGTTGGCGATTCTGATTCTGTTGACTTTCGGATATGAAGTTATTAAGCATAGGGAATCTGTTTCGTCTTCTCGTTTCTCGACAACCATAATGTTCCCGTATGTTGGTTGCGGGTATGTTTTGCGCTTTTTTGCTGGTGCCGGAATGGTAGTTGCGATAGGAGGTGGGTTATCTGTCAAAGGTGTGCTTGCGAATGTTATGTCGGTTCTGTTTAATCTAGCAATGTTGTGGAATGCGCATACGGTCGAGGTGGTGGGACTGTCTGCTATGATTGTTGGACTAACGATGTTCTCGGTTTCTTTAGGGTGGTTGGTCGAAGCTGTTTCGTGGGTGATGTATGATCTGACGGAAGAACAGTTAATAGTAGCAGTTCCCTCGCCCAGTAAGAATCATATTCGTATGGTTATCTGTCGCTACTTAAATCACATTGGAGTGGATCGAATTAAAGTTGAGGAAGTAAAGGGGGATATATATGCAGTAGGTGATAGCCTGCGCTCTCTGAGTGCATTTGTTCACCATCGCAAACTCGCAACTGGATGCAAACCTAAATTCAATGCTGATAGTTGGAAATGCCCATGGGTGTGGGGGGAGCTGGTAGCGTTAGCGGGAGTGCTGCTATATATGATAGCTAGGTTTAGTTCTGTTAGAACGATGTGGTGTTTCGAGGTGTTCTGTGTTTTTGTCGTTGTCGTTGTTGCGGCACTGGCGTTCATGTCGACGTGTGAAATACTGAATAGTAGGATATCGGTCATATTATGTGGGTTACTTGCATTATGTGTATTGTGCGGTATTTTCTACTTCCATGCGGGCGTGACGTTTTTTGTAGTTTCGATCTATGTTTTTGGTTTGATTGTTGGAATGATTATTCCGACGATGAAGTATGAAAATATGGTTAAGGGTTTGGGGGGTTTCGTATCTGGCTTATCTTCGTGGTTCAATGATAAGTCTAGGTCGCTTGCTGTGAAGTTGGTTGGCCGTACCTCATGCCGTATTAGTATGTCGCACAACCTAATTTTGTGATGAGGCCACGGCTCCGGCCACCACGGTGGCCACTGGGCGAACGCCCTCCAGCTCCTCGGCCCCCAAGCGCAGGGGGTCCTCGGCCAGGAGCACCAGGTCGGCCTGAGAACCCACCGCCACCGAGCCGGCCCCGTTGACACTGGCCGCCAGCGCCTCCTCGGCCGTCAGGCGCTGATCTGGCGACCACACCGACCCATCCGGCGTCCGACGCCCCACGGCCGCCGACATGGCCAGCCACGGGTCCAAGGGCGCCACCGGCGCATCCGACCCCAGTTGGAGCAGGGCTCCGGCTGCCACCATGTCTGCGAAGGCGTAGGTGCGCCCCTCCAGCCCCGGCCACACTCGGCTCACGGCCGCCCAGTCGTCAATGAGGTGGGCCGGCTGAACCGACAGCTCGATGCCACAGCCCACCAGGCGCCTGAGCGCCCCGTCAGGCTCGTCGAGGGCGTCGGCCGGCAGCAGCTGGGCGTGCTCCAGGCGCCCGGCGGCACCCGAGTGCGCGAAGGCCGCGGCGACGTCGTCGACCGCCGCGTCCCCGATGGCATGGATGGCCATCTCATAACCCTGCCGGGAGGCGTGGGCCATGAGGTCGGTGAGCTCGGCCCGGTCGATGTTGACCACGCCGTGGGGGTGGTCAACCCCCAGCTCGGCCGGATAGGGCTGGCACATGTGCGCGCTGCCCGAGCCCATCGAGCCGTCTGCGATCACCTTGAGCGGCCCCTGAACCAGCACCGGGGATCCGTCGGGCAAGCGGGGTGAGCCCGCCAGCGCGGTCCCAGTGCGCAGGCCCCGGGCGATCCACCGTTCCAGCTTGTCGCGGTAGACCCCGATGCGGATGCGGGGCAGCACCTGGGGAAGAACGCCCTGGTCCGCCATGGCCCGCAGGCGCCGCGGCCAGTCATCGGGATCCTCCGACCAGCTCATGTCCACCACACCGGTGACGCCCCGGGACAGCATGCCAGCCAGGACCTGCCGGTAGCCGGACTCCCGCAGCTCGCGCGTCCCGGGCACCTCATCGAGGCGGTCCAGCAGGGCGAACCACGGATCCTCCTTCATCGGTGCTCCCGGGTCCTGGGCGCTGGCCCCCGGCAGGCCGAAGACACGCAGTGCCGCCGAGTTCAGCCACCCGGAGTGCACGTCCCCGGAGATGAGCAGCGTGGGAACCTCCCCGGTGACAGCGTCGAGCTCGGCCACCGTGGGCACCCGGGGCCAGTTGGACAGGCGGTGCCCGAAGCCCTGGATCGTGGCCGGCCGCGAACCGCCCGGATGATCCCGCAGCGCCCGGGCCACCAGCTCCAGGGCCTCCTCGGCGCTGCGGGTGGCCAGCGTGTCAATACGCGCGGAGCGCGCCGCCTCCATGTCCAGGTGGGCGTGAGCGTCCCACAGGCCGGGAATGAGGAAGGAGCCCTCGGCATCAAGGACCCGTGTCCCGGGAGCACTCAACCCCTGTCCCACCTCGACGACCCGGCCCGCCTTGATACGCACATCCACGGGCTCACCCGGGGGCGGCGGCGCGGCCAAGGCGCCGGGGTGAGGGTCACCTCGGCGCAGCGCCCCCAGCTCGGTGCGGGACCGGAAAGGGACGATGCGCGCGTCCTTGATAAGCAGGTCTGCGGAGGGTTGATCGGCCATGCGCCACTGTAGGCACAGCCGCCCTGCTCGCGGGCGGATCCCCGAGACGCTGCTGCGACCGGCCCCGTCAGCCGATTCCGATGATGGGGGCCGGTAGCGGTGAGCCGGAGCCGTCACGCCGCTCATCGGGCTCCGGCAGCGCGACCGGCTTGCCGCCCTCGCGCAGTGCCCGCGGCGGGGCCACCCCCACCCAGGCCACCATCAGTTCGTCCTCACCGCGCAGGAACCGGTGCGACCGGACCCCGCCCGTGGCCCGTCCCTTCGCCGGGTAGCGATCCAAGGGCGTGACCTTGACACTGCCTCCGCCGGTGCCCGGGAGTGAGCCCTCGGAGCCCGCCACCGTCACCACGACGGCCTCGGCCAGGAGCTCTTCAGGAACCGCCGCTCCGGCAATGACTCGGGCGCCCTCATGAAGCGAGATCCCCGCCATGCCGCCGGCGCCCCGGCCCTGCGGGCGCACCTTGGCGGCCTGGAACCGCAGCAGCTGGGCGTCGGAGGTCACCAGTGCCAGGAAGTCCGTGTCCGCCGCGGTGCCGGCGAAGACCACACGGTCGCCCTCGGACAGGGAGATGACCTCCCAGCTCTCGGCGTTCCTGGGCTCGTCACCGGGCTTGACCCGCTTGATGACGCCCTCAGCCGTGGCCAGGACGATCGGCGGGTTGTCGGCCGACCCCACCGGGACCAGCCCCACCACCTTCTCCTCCGGCTCGATGTCCACCAGCTGGCGAATCTGAGTCGCACCGGCCAGCCCCGGGGCCCCCTCGGTGCGGGGCACCTCCGTGGTGGAGACGACGTCGAGCAGCACCAGCCGCCCGGTGTCGGTGACCGCGCCGATGCGCCCACGCGCCGTGGTGGCCACCTGGGAGGTCAGGGCGTCGTGGGGCTGGCGCCCACCGGTGCGGGCCACCGGCTCGGTGCCGGCAGTGCGCGCCACCAGTCCGGTGGCCGACAGCACCACCCGGCACGGGTCGTCGGGGACGGTCAGCGGCACCGGGGAGGCGCTGGGCATGAGCGTCATCGGCTGAGCGGCGCCACCGGCCCGCTTCGCACCCCGCCCCGAGGCGGAGGCGTCATCATCCGCAGTCGCAGCGGCGGCCGACGACGTCACGCGCTCACCGGAGGCCTCCAGCAGCACCGTGCGCCGCGGGGTGCCGAACTGCTCGGCCACGGCCGCCAGCTCACGGGAGACCACGCGCCGCAGCAGCACGTCGTCGGCCAGGATCGCCTCGAGGGCCTCGATCTCGCGGGCCAGCTCGTCGCGCTCCTTCTCCAGCTCGATCACCGAGAACTTCGTGAGCCGCCGCAGCTGGAGCTCAAGGATGTAGCCGGCCTGCGGCTCGGTGAGGTCGAAGACCTGCATGAGCCGGGTTCGCGCCGTGGCGGCGTCGTCGGAGGAGCGGATGACGGCGATGACCTCATCGATGTCGAGGATGGCGATGAGCAGGCCGTCCACCAGGTGGGCGCGCTCACGACGCTTGCCCAGGCGGAACCGGGTGCGCCGGGTGACCACCGTGAGGCGGTGGCGCACGAACACGTCCAGCAGCTCGCGCAGCCCCAGGGTGTGAGGCTGCCCGTCCACGAGGGAGACGTTGTTGATGCCGAAGGAGTCCTCCAGCGGCGTGTGCTTGTAGAGCTGGGCCAGGACCGCCTCGGGGTTGTAGCCGTTCTTGACGCTGATGACCAGACGGGTGCCGTGCTTGCGGTCGGTGAGGTCGGCGACGTCGGTGATCCCCTGGAGCTTCTTGGAGCCCACCGCCTCCTTGATGCGGGCGATGACCTTCTCCGGCCCCACCATGTAGGGCAGCTCGGTGACCACGATGCCTTTGCGGCGCGGGGAGACGGACTCCACGTGAGCGGTGGCCCGTGTGAGGAACTTGCCGCGCCCCGTGCGGTAGGCCTCCCGGATTCCGTCCAGGCCCACGATCATGCCGCCGGCGGGCAGGTCCGGCCCCGGCACGAAGGCCATGAGCTCCTCCAGAGTCGCCTCCGGGTGAGTCAGCAGGTGCCGGGCGGCGGCCACCACCTCCACGAGGTTGTGCGGCGGCATATTCGTGGCCATACCCACCGCGATGCCCGCCGCGCCATTGACCAGCAGGTTCGGGAAGGCCGCCGGCAGCACCTCGGGCTCGGTGAGCGTGTAGTCGTAGTTGGGGGCGAAGTCGACCGTGTCCTCATCCAGGTCCGCCGTCAGCGCCAGGGCCGAGGCGGCCAGGCGCGCCTCGGTGTAGCGGGGGGCCGCCGGCCCATCGTCCAGAGAGCCGAAGTTGCCGTGACCGTCAATGAGCGGCAGGCGCATCGTGAAGGGCTGGGCCAGGCGCACCAGCGCCTCATAGATCGCGGTGTCCCCGTGAGGGTGGAGCCGCCCCATGACATCGCCCACGACCCGGGAGGACTTCACGTGCGGACGATCAGGACGCAGTCCCATCCGATCCATCTGGAACAGGATGCGACGCTGAACCGGCTTGAGCCCGTCACGGGCATCGGGCAGGGCACGCGCGTAGATGACGGAGTAGGCGTACTCCAGGAAGCTGGTGCGCATCTCCGTGGACAGGTCGAGATCGACGATCTCCCCGTCGGTCGGGGGAGGAGTCCGGGTGGTGGCAGACTTCGGCATGGGCGCATTCTCCGAGGAATCGGGCCGAAAACAAACCACGACACCCGGGCGTGACAGGTCAGACGCTTCTGCCCGGAGCGGCCGGCCGACCTTGAGCGAGGGGATACCGGCGCTCGACGATGAAGGGGCGGACGATGGCACAATGGCGACCATGACGACCCACTCTGGCCAGAACTCGGCCGCCGGTACCGCCTCGTGCGAGGCGTCGCAGGAGGCCTTCGCCGACCTGGTGCAGCAGGTGGAGCTCGCCGGCTACTATCCCGAGCTGGTGCTCGACACCCTCCGCCTGGCCGCGGGCGAGGAGGAGATCCTCTCCGGCATGGTCCAGTCCGAGACCACCTTCGCCGAGGCGGTCCACCGCCACCTGACCGTCCTGGCCCTGACCCCCAGCCGTCTCATCATCGTCCACGTTGACGACACCCCTCGCGACGACGGCAGCCCCGGCGCCCTGGCCACCAGCGAGGCCGTCCCGCTCAGCCGTATCCGCTCCATGGCCCTGACCCGCGGCGTGGCCGACCCTGCCCGGGGCGGAGGAACCCTCACCGAGATGACGATCGCGGTCTCCTGGGGCTCGGTGCGCCGTATCGACATGGAGCCGGCCACCTGCGGCGACCCCGACTGCCAGGCCGACCACGGCATGACCGGTGTGTCCGTGCCCGACGACGTTGTCATCCGCGTGGCTGCGGGCGTGGAGGGCGCCGCCGCCCTGGCCCGCGCCGAGACCTTCGCCGGCCGGCTCTCCCAGATGGCGGCCCGCGCCGCCGCCCTGTGACGGGGCCGGGGATGGGAGGCCAGACCGCAGGCAGGCAGCCCGCATCGGCACCCGCCCCGGACTCGCCGCAGGATCCGGCGCTCCGCTACGTCCTGGCGGTCGGTGCCGTCAGCGCCGGGTTGCCCCTGTCCGACGCCGGGCACGATGGCGATACCGACCTCAGCCTCGACGTTGAACCTGTCGTCTCCGACGCCCGGGCCCGCGCGGTCGCCCGCAGCTGGGGAATCGAGCCGGCCGGTGAGCCCGGGGAGGCCGGTGGCGGCCCGGGAACCGTCGTCGTCCTCGTGGACGGTCTGGGCCTGGAGATGCTTCGTCAGCGTCGCGGGCACACCCCCACCCTGCGCCAGTGGCTGGCGCAGCGCGAGGCCGCCACTGCCGCAACCGGCGCAGGAATCCTCACCTGCCGACCCTCGACGACGGCTGCGGCCCTGACCATGCTGGGTACCTCCGCCCTGCCCGGCACCACCGGCATGGTCGGCTACTCGGTGCTCAACCCCCGCCTGCGGTCCGCTCTTGCTGCCTCCGCCGTCCCCGGCCCCGATCAGGTCCTCAGCCTCATCACCTGGAAGGGCGACAACGTCCCCGGCCCCAGGTCCTGGCAGGACGTGCCCACGATCTTCGAACGTCTCCCGGCCGGGAGCGCGGTGAGTATCGGCCCGGCCCGCTTCGCCGGCTCCGGCCTGACTGAGGCCGCCCTACGAGGCGCCTCGCACCTGGGGGCCGACCGGCTGGAGGACCGGCCCGGCCTGGCTGTCGGAGCCCTGCGCCGCGGCACCCCACTGGTCTACCTCTACGTCGGCGAGTTGGACAAGACCGGTCACAAGCACGGGTGGCTCAGTGAGCAGTGGCTGGCCCAGCTGGAGCGCCTCGACGCCGCCATGGCCGAGCTGGCCCGCCGTGTTCCCGCAGGAACCAGGATCATCCTCAGCGCCGACCATGGCATGGTCGACACCGATCCCGACCACCGCATCGACCTGAGCGCCCACCGCGATCTCGTCCGCGACGTCGTCGCCGTGGCCGGCGAGCCCAGGCTGACGCACCTGCACGTTGCCGATGGCGACGTGGACTTGGCCGCCGAGGTGTCCCAGCGCTACCGCCACGTCCTGGGGGATCGGGCGATGTGGATCGGGACCAGGGAGCAGGCCGGCGAGCACCTGGGTGTCCTTGGCGCGCGAGCACGGGGCGTCGTCGGGGACGTTGTCGTGGCCATGGCCGAGAACTGGGTCCTCGTGGACCCCCGGGTCCACTCCGAGGCCGCCATCGCCATGCCCGGCGTCCACGGCTCCTTCACCCCGGCCGAGACCGAGGTGCCGCTGCTCATCACCGAGGCCTGAGAACTCGGCCACTCGGGAGCTACTCGGCGGCTCCGCAGGGGCTACTCGGGCCTGGCACCGAAGACGATCTCATCCCAGGAGGGTACGGAGCGCCGCGAGCGACGGCGGGACTTCTTCTTGGCCGGAGGCGTCCTGGGCATGTCGGGCAGAGGCTCCTGCGTACCCGCCGCCGAGGCGGCAGACGGGCCGGGGGAGGCCTTGGCCAGGACCTCGGAGCGCGAGGGCATGGGGATCTCCGGCACCGGCTCAGTGGGGCTGTCCGCCCCCAGCGGTGCTCGACGTCCCACGGGGATGCGCTCCACCGCGGGGCTCGGGGCGGACGGCGCCGCCGAGGGGGCGCTGGAGGCCGTCACCAGCCGGGTTCCGGCCGGATGGTTGCCGGTGTGCAGACGCCTGCGCTCCGACATCGAGTAGACCTGCGCGCTCAGGCCCGCGTTCTGCTCCAAGGGCTCATCGTCGGCCCTGGAGCCGGCCTCGGTGCGGCGCTCCTCCATGCCCCGGGCCGGGGGTGAGGGGACCTCGGGGCTCTCAGGGCTGCTGGTGTAGTCAATGCCGTGGGGATCGGTGAAGGCGTCCTCATCCGCGTTCCCCTCCCCGGCGAAGCCGCTCAAGCCGTCGTCCTGGGGCATCTCCACCTCGACGCGCCGGCCCCGGCTGGAGGCCAGGTCGGCCAGCAGCGCGTCAGTGTCATCGGCCGACATGGCGCCACCGGTGGGGCGACCGTACTCCCGAACCGGCAGCATCCCGGCGGGCATCTCGACGGCCAGCCCAGTGGACTCGCCGGAGGCCGCGGCCGGGGCGGAGGCCGCCGAGACCGCGCTGCCGGCCGCTGAGCCCGCGGCCGCGGGGGAGTGCCCAGACTGGGCCGACGGCGCAGAGGCTGAGGCCCCAGGGGCCTTGGAGTCCTGGTCGAAGACGGCCGGGCGCTTGGATCCGGCTCCGGCCTCGGTGAGCCAGCGCGCCTCGTCGTCCAGGGCGTGAACCGCGCGGGCGGTCAGGTCCAGTGACCAGCGCGCCTGCTTCTCCTCGGCGGACTGCACGAAGGTCACCATGATGAGCCAGGGGTCGCGGCCCTCGCGCAGCGCGTCCCACTCGAGGCTGGAGGGGTCGACGCCGCGCGTGGCCAGGCGGTCCACCACCAGCTCGCCGAGGAGGGGGGAGTCCTTCTCCCAGCCGATCCGGCAGGACTGGGCCTGCGAGACGGCCCACTGGCGCTCGGCGAGCACTGGCCCCTCGAAACGGCGCACGTGCTCCACGTCCATGCCTGTGCTGATCGCCACCTCGGCGGCGGTCGCGCCGGCGCGCATGTAGGCCTGGAGCTGCCGGGGGCGCAGGGGTGCCGGCGCCTCGGCGACCGTCCCCGACGGGGGCAGGATCGCTCCGCGGTCACGGCGCACCGCGGCCCTGAGGGCGTCATCGACGACGATGCTGTAACGCTCGCCGTCCTCGTCGGTCATGACAATCGTGTCACCGTTGGCACCCAGCAGCTCGAGTTCGACCATGGGCGGGGCCTCCTTCATCCCGTGTCAGCACGATATGCTCCACTGTGCCTCACAGCCTGCCATCCGCAGGCGCCCAGCCGTGGGAGGCGCAGCGGTGTGCCACATGTGAACCACGTGTGAATACCCTCGTGAAATCCCCCGGGTCGGGTGCACCGCAAACCAATCGTGCTCCTTCGTCGGGCGATTTGGCTTGACGACCCACCTGGCGGTGCTATTGTGCGCGTGCCTTCCGGGACGAGGGCGCCGAATCCTCGGCGCGACGCCGGCGCGCGTGCACGGCTCAGCTCCCGCCTTGTGAAGGTCACCCGAGAGCCGTCGACAGAAAGAGTGACGAGGCCATGGCGACCGACTACGACGCCCCGCGCAAGAATGATGACGAGCCCGAGGCCGATTCCATCGAAGAGCTGACCTCGCGGCAGAAGGACCAGTCATCCGCCGCGATCGAGGAGGACGAGAACGAGGCCGCCGAGGGCTTCGAGCTACCCGGGGCGGACCTGTCCCGGGAGGAGCTGAGCGTTCACGTCGTGCCCCAGCTCGAGGACGAGTTCACCTGCTCGGAGTGCTTCCTCGTCCATCACCGCAGCCAGCTGGCCTTCGTCGACGAGGCGACCGGTCTTCCGGTGTGCGCCGACTGCGCCGGCTGACGCTCCCACCCAACTCAGGAGATCCCCATGGGACTGTTCTCGCGCCGTCGTGACGACGCAACCACCGATTCTGACGAGTCCGTCCTCGGGCGCGACCTCGGCGACGACGCCCTCGACGAGGCCGCCGCCTCCGGCCCCTGGGACCTCAGCGAGCTGCCCGAGGACCAGGAGGAGGTGCCCCGCATCGACCTGGGCTCGCTGCAGGTCCCGGCCGTCGACGGGATGCAGCTGCGCCTGGAGCAGGCGCCCGACGGCACCGTCACCGCCGTCGTCCTGGCGCTGGGTGGCTCGGCGCTCGAGCTGCGGGCCTTCGCAGCGCCGCGCACCGCGGGCATCTGGGACGAGCTGCGCGGCGACATCGCCAACGAGCTCGCCGGGAACGGTGCCCGCTACGAGGAGAGCCACGGGGAGCACGGCACCGAGCTGGTCGCTCACCTGCCCATGCGCGGCCCCGACGGCACGATGGCGACCGGCACGATCCGGTTCCTGGGGATCGACGGCCCCCGCTGGTTCCTGCGCGGCGTCCTCCAGGGGCCCGCCGCCTCCTCCGAGCACTCCGCCCAGGCGCTGCGGGAGGTGCTGCGCGGAATCGTCGTCGTCCGCGATGGCCAGGCCCGTCCGCCCCGCGAGATCCTGCCCCTGCACGCGCCCGGGGCCGTCACCGGCCCCGAGGCCGAGGACCTGCCCGGCATCGACCCGCTGGCGCCCGGACCGACCGTCGCCGAAGTGCGTTAGATGGGGGCGCTGTCGGCGCGGGTCAAGCGGCTCTACGAGTCGCTGCGCACCAGCCGCGAGCACTTGGAGGCCGAGGACGAGGAGCGCTCCGCCAGCCGGCGGGGCACCGATCCGATCGGCTCACTGACCTCGCGCCAGCGGACCTGCGTCTCCGGTGTGCTGCAGGCGGTCACCTACCGCTCGAGCCAGGACAAGCCCATCCTCGTCGGGCAGCTCTACGACGGCACCGGCAGCATTGACCTGGTGTGGTGGGGCCGGCGACGCATCCCCGGCATTAAGCCAGGGGCCCATCTTCTCGCTGAGGGGCGGGTCGCCGACGGCACCCACCGTCAGCAGATCCACAACCCCGCCTATCGCCTGCTGGGGCCGGGGCAGTAGCAACCGGCAGCCACATGCGGGAAGGACCATCGAATGAGCAGCCGTTCCACTGGAACCACCCGTACGGGCCTGGGGGCCATTGACTCCAAGCACTTCGACGCCATCGCGGCCGTGGGCGGGTGGCGCGGCATCCTGGAGTCCGTCGTCCCCACCCTCATGTTCGTCCTGGTCATGGCGGTGCGCCCCGCCGCCCTGGTGGCCGCTCTGCTCGCCTCCCTGGCCATCAGCGCCATCTGCCTCGTGGCCCGCCTGGCGCAGCGCCAGTCCCCGGCTCAGGTCGTCGGCGGGGCCGTGCTGGTCCTCGTCTCGGCCCTGTGGGCCTGGCGCAGCGGCGACGCCTCCAACTTCTACGCCACCGGCCTCATGATTAATGCGGCCTGGCTGGTCGCCTGCCTGGTCTCCCTGCTCATCGGCTGGCCGATCGTGGGCGCCCTCATGACTCTGTGGCATCGCGTCACCGACGAGTCGGCCCACGGCGAGGGCAGTCAGGCGAGCCGGGACTCGGGCCGCGCCGAGACCCCTCAGGCCGACGACGACCCCGCCGCCCGCCCCTCGGCCTGGCGCACCGAGCCGGCCCTGCGCCATGTTCGGCGCCGCTACCACGCGGGCACCTGGGTCCTGACGCTCATGTTCGCCCTGCGGCTCGTCGTCGAGGTGCCCCTCTACCTGGCCGGCGCCCATGCGGTGTCCTACCTCGGGGCGGCCCGCCTCGTTCTGGGCGTGCCGCTGTACGCCGTGACCCTGTGGTTCATCTGGCTGCTGGTGGCCCCCAGCCGGATCGCCCAGGCCCAGGCGGCTGCGCAGCGGTAGCGCCGCCTCCCACCGTCACGTGAAGATGAGGGGCAGCTCCTTCAGGCTGGACTCTCCCTCCCGCGCCGTGAGGAAGATGAGCTCGTCGCCGCGCTCGAAGCGCTCGTCGCGGTCCGGTGTGATGGGGCGGTAGTCGCGCAGGATCGCCGCCAGCACCGTGTGGGGCGGCAGCTCGATGTCGGTGACGAGCTCGCCAATGACCGGTGAGTCCTCCGGCAGGGTCAGCTCGTGCATGGAGGCGCCCGACTGGTGGAAGTGGAAGATACTCACCAGGCTGCCGACACTGACAGCCTCCTCCACCAGGGCCGTCATGAAGCGCGGGGTGGACACGGCCACGTCCACGCCCCAGGTCTCATCGAAGAGCCACTCGCTCTTGGGGTTGTTGACGCGCGCGACTGTGCGAGGCACCCCGTACTCGGTCTTGGCCAGCAGGGAGATGACCAGGTTGGCCTTGTCATCCCCGGTGGCGGCCACGATGACGTCGCAGGTCTCAGCCCCGGCACGTTCCAGGGCGTCGATGTCGCAGGCGTCGGCCAGCTGCCAGTCGGCCTGCGGGACCGAGGCGATGCGCATGGCCTCGGTGGAACGGTCGACGAGGGTGACCTCGTGGCCGTGGCTGATGAGCTCGCGGGCGATGGAACGGCCCACGGAACCGGCTCCGGCGATGACGATCTGCATGGCTCAGGCCTCCTGGGTCGGGGCGTGTGACAGGGCGCGGCGGACCTGGCCGATACGGTCGGTGCTCACCGCCAGGTGCAGTCGGTCGTGCTCCTGGATGACGGTGGCGGCCTCGGGCAGCAGCGCCGTGGCATCGCGTGAGATCCAGGCCACCCGCACCCTGAGGCGGTCCTCCAGCACCCCGATCGTCGTACCGACCCACTGCGGGGAGGCGCTGGGCTGGATGAGAGCGACCGTGCCCGAGGGGTCCTCCAGCTCGCGGGCGCTGGAGCCCGGCAGGATGCGGCGCATCATCTGGTCGGCCGTCTGACGTACGGTGGCCACGGTGGGGATGCCCAGGCGCTCGTAGACGTCGGCCCGCCGCGAGTCATAGATCCGGGCGACGACGTTGTCCACGCCGAAGCTCTCCCTGGCTACCCGCGCAGCCACGATGTTGGAGTTGTCCCCGTTGGACACGGCGACGAAGGCGTAGGCCTCGTCGATGCCCGCCTGCTCCAGGGCGTCGCGGTCGTAACCGACCCCCTTGACCTTGCGGCCGTTGAAGTCCGAGGGCAGGCGGCGGAAGGCGTCCGCGGAGCGGTCGATGACGGACACCGAGTGCCCCATACGGTCGAGCTGAACAGCCATGGACGCTCCGACGCGGCCACAGCCCATGATGACGAAGTGCACGAGGAGGACGGTACTCCGTTGTCGGGCCGCGGACGTAACATCTGGAGACGTGCGTGACTTCGCAGACCGCATCAAGCGGCTTCTCGTCGGCCGTCCCGTCCCCAGCGGTGCTCTGGGGGAGACGCTCCTGCCCAAGAGGATCGCCCTTCCGGTATTCGCCTCCGACGCCCTGTCCTCCGTGGGCTACGCCCCCGATGAGGTGCTCATCACTCTGGCCGTGGCCGGCGTCGTCGCCACCTCACTGTCCCCGTGGGTCGCTCTGGCCGTCGTCGGTGTCCTGGCCGTTGTCGTGGCCTCCTACCGTCAGACCGTCCACGCCTACCCCTCGGGCGGCGGCGACTACGAGGTGGTCTCGGCCAATCTCGGCTCCCACGCCGGGCTTCTGGTGGCCTCGGCCCTGCTGAGCGACTATGTCCTGACCGTTGCGGTCTCGGTGTCCTCGGGAACCTCTTACCTCGCGGCCGCCCTGCCCGCCCTGGTCCCCTACAAGGTGGAGATCGCCGTCGCGGTCGTCACCGTCCTGGCCGTGCTCAACATGCGCGGCTCGCGCGAGTCGGGTCGGGCCTTCGCCATTCCCACTTACCTGTACATGGGCGTCATCGGCATCATGGCTGTCGTCGGGCTCGTCCAGGAGCTGACCGGGACCCTCGGGCGGGCCGAGTCGGCCGGCTTCGACGTCGTCACCCACGCCGGCTGGGAGCAGGGCCTGACCGGCCTGGCCGGAGGCTTCCTGGTCCTGCGGGCCTTCTCCTCGGGGTGCGCGGCCCTGACCGGCGTGGAGGCGATCTCCAACGGCGTTCCCAGCTTCCAGCGCCCCAAGTCCCGTAACGCCGCTACCACGCTGCTGCTCCTGGGCGGAATCGCCGCGCTGATGCTCATGAGCGTCATCCACCTG
>ERZ773007.276-NODE-276-length-26034-cov-5.070057_pt1 | contig 26034 bp, 29 predicted proteins | sample MGYA00580665_ERZ773007 | MGnify/ENA primary metagenome ERZ773007 (study PRJEB29015, sample SAMEA2738122) | human oral metagenome | biome: human oral; feature: human-associated habitat; material: saliva | place: China | collected 2167 ... | reverse complement strand
GAGGTTCCCGATGATGGTGATGATGGTGTCTCCGGCCATGGCGTTGTCTCCGTTCAGTTGCTGGCTTGGCTGGCATTGCTGGCTTGGCTGGCATTGCTGGCTTCTTGCTCGAGACTCCCCCAGACACTCACCCTCAGCAGCAGCGTCGATTGAGGCCGAGGTGATGGCGATCCTGGTGGAGATGCACTCACCGTACCATGTGTGCGCGACGATAGCAACACACGTATTGACAACTATGAGATATACGGTCATCATGTACTCATGACTAAATCTATCGTTGCTGCTCGTGAGCCTGAGTCACGTGAGTTAATCAGTGGACAGGAGGCCGTGGAGATACTTGAGGGCGTCTCCTACCCAACTTTTATGCGCTGGGCCCGCGAGGGCAAAGTACGTTCAGTTCAGTACGTAGATGGAGGGAGACGTCTGTTCTTCCGGAGCGACATCGAGGCCCTGAGGGCGCGAAGTACTGTGTCTGGCACTGAGAACCTGGAACTTCCTGGTCAGGGAAGGTTGCCGGTATGACCTCGGTTGGTTGGCTTGGGTTGTCGCCCGTGGCTTGGAGTCTGGTCGCGGTGGTGAGCAGCATCGTGGGGCTGTGGGCGGCGGGATGGGCTGAGCGTCGGACGCGCGGCTGGGTTCGCGTGGGGGTGCGCCTGCTGGCTGCGGGCCTCCAGTTCAGTCTTGTCCTGTGTGGCCTGTCGGTCTTGGCGGTGCACATGTCTTCTCGTGCGCAGGCGGTGGCGATCTTCGCGGCGGCGTTGGGGGCCGCCGCGTGGCGGTTCTTCGCGATGGCGTCGGTGTCAGTTCCGCAGGTTCCGGGCACGCCGGACCTGGGGGCTGCGTCCCCGGCTGGCAAGGAGGCCGTGGCATGAGTTTCTGGCAGCTGGTGGCGCTCTCGATGCTGGGCGCCCTGGGGGTTGTTGGCATGGCTGCGACGCTCGGCGTGAGGTGGCGGAGGCTTGATGGGCGGCGATTGGGGCGCGGTGAACGCGTGCTGGCGTCTACGTCAGCCGCTATCTGGATGGCGGTCCAGCTCACCATTTTCAGCGTCGTTCCTTGGTGGGGCCGGCTAGTGATAGGCGCCTCTCTTGTTGCGCATATCTGGTTGACGACGTCGTCGCAGATGTTGGGGACGGTGTCAGCGGCTTACGTCCTTCGTAAGACTGCGGAGACTGCCGGCGGCGAGCAGGAGGTGCAGCCGTGAGCTCGACGATGATCGGCTTCCTGGGGGCTGCGTTCAGTGTGGCGCTGATGCTGGGTCTGTGGGGCGAGGAGGCCTACAGGCGGGCTGGTTCTTCCTGGTGGGCGCCGGCGGCGCTGGGGCTGCTGCGGGCTGAGGTGACCACGGTGCAGGGCCTGATGGTCTTGTTGGTGACGCGGCCAGTGTCGTGGGTGCCGGCCGCGGGCCTGGCGCTGGTGGCGGTCTGTAGCGGGGTGACCCGGTTCGTGCAGCTGGCTCAGCCTGGGGCCTGGTCTCAGCGCCGGTGGGCCTGGCTGGCGCCTTACTCGGCCCTGGTTACGGCTTGGGTCAGGCTGGTGGGGGCTTTCCTGCCTGTGCCCGGGGCGCTGGGTGAGCGGCTGATGACCGCCAGCGCCGTGGCGGCGGTGATGGGCGTGTTCGTCCTGGGGGTGCGCCTGCTGGCACGCGGCGCAGCGAGCCTCAACTCAGGGGCGCGCCCAAGTGAGTACGTGGCGAGGCCTGTGCCCGAGAGGACTTCGAGGTCCTGACCACTGCATCTGATTGTTCTTGATCGCTTCTTGTTCGACTGAATTACATTCGTGTTTTTTACGGATGGGAGAGGGGTTCGTCGTGTCTTTTGAGGGGTTGTGGGCAGGCCGTGTGGCCGGCCCTGTCGGGCGACGCAGGAGCCTGGCCGGCTGTGCTGGGCTGTCCATGGCTCCGGGCTGGGTCCCGCTGTCCACCTGTGCGTGGCGGCCGGCCCCGGCGACAGCCGGCGGCCTCCACAGGTGGACAGGGGGCTACGGGAACAGCACCGAGGCCCACAGGGGCGTTGTGACGACTGTTGGAGCTGTCGCCGTGGACTGGCCGTCTCAAGCGGCGGCTGAGGCGTTTGGAGGTGCCTCGTGAGCCATCGCGCGTCGGCCTGGGCGTGGGACGTGGATCTGAAGGGCGATCCGTTGGTGAAGTTCGTGTTGGTGGCCTTGGCCGACCAGGCCGATGACTACGGCTACTGCTGGCCGTCTCAGAAGACGATCGCTAAGAAGGTCTGCCAAGGCGAGCGGACGGTGCGTCGTCACATCGCGACGCTGCGCGACCTGGGACTTTTGACCGTCATTCGCCGCTCGTCGACGCGGGGCCGGCGGTCGAACGGCTACCAGCTGCACGTCGGCATGAAACTAGAGGAATCGTTGGAATCCCGGCTACCGGCCAATCTGGCCGGTAGCGGTGAGCCCACGGATGACGCCCCTGTGGATAACTCTGACGGACAGGGAGATTCGCCTGCCATTCCGGCTACCGGCCAATCTGGCCGGTTGCGCAAGAGGCCAGATTGGCCGGTTGCGCAAGAGGCCTCAGGTGGCCGGTCGCAACCGGCCAACGTTGGCCGGTTGCTCCCTATAAGGGAACCGTCAGTAGAACCACCAGACCAGACCAGACCGGAGGGTGAGGTCACCAGCGCCCGTGGCGCGGGTGACGGTCCGGTCCGGTCGGGTCAGGCAGGCGTCTCCGAGCCGGGACGTTCGTCCCAGGCTCGTCGAAGTGGGTCGGCCCGTGGCGGCCGGCGACCGTCGGCGTCGTCGGCTAGGGCCTCGTCGGCGCGGTCGGTTGAGGACCAGCAGCTGATTGACCGGTGCCTGCCCGATCACCTGCGGTCGTTGGATGCCTCGGGCAGGGCGACGGTGGCGGGCCTGCTGCGGGATCGACTGGCGGCCGGCTGGGGTGCGGAGCAGATTCGCTCCCTGATGGATCAGCCGCTTCCTGAGCGGGTAGGCCGGCTCTCGGCGCTGGTGGCCAGGCGCCTGGAGCTCAACGTCGACATCGGGGCGCCGCCGTCTGGGACCATCGTGGCCGATGCGGCCTCGGTGCGGCGGTCGGAGGATGAGCTGGCGGATCGGAGTCGGCGGCGTAGCGAGGAGCTGGCGGCTCCGCAGAACCGGCCGGTGCCGAGTGAGGCCTGGTCGGTGATGGTGGCTGAGGTGACGGCCTCGATGCCGGGGGCCTCGCCGTTGGAGGTCGCTCGGGAGATTGCCCGGCGAGCGGCTCAGGAGGCCGTGTCATGAGCGCTGTCGCTGCTGTCGTGCTCCTCGATGAGGGTGGCCTGGGTGATGAGCCACTGGCCTGTGCCGGGTGCGCGGGTCAGGGTGAGGCGCGTCGTGCCGGTGCGCTGGCTGATGACCGCCTCGGGGCTGCGGGTGCGCACGGTGCGGGTGTGGGTGACGATCCGGTGCCAGCTCCCGTCGTCCTGGCGGGGGTTAGGGCTGGGGCCGCCCTCGGTGGTCAGAGCGTCGACGCTGACGGCGCTGTAGCCGTTGCCGGGTGCGGCGCGGGTGAACTCTCCCTGGCCCCGGGCGGTGTCGGGGTCGCTGGTGTCGGGGCTGGTCCGGCCGGCGGTGGTGAAGATCGCGGCCCTATGAGGGGCGTAGGCGGTGCTGGCGTCGACCTGGGTGTCCCAGGTGCCCATCGTGGTGATGTAGGCGCTGGCGACGGTGTCGGGGTCGGTCCAGTCCAGGGTGGACGGGTCGACGGCCAGGACGGCGCTGCTGAGCCACTTCACCTTGGCGGGGTAGGTGCAGTATCCGCCGGGCACGAGGCTGTAGTCGGTGCCAATGCAGGTGCTGCTCGTCGTCGAGGTGGCTGGAGCGGCCTGGCTGCTGCTGGGCGCCGGCTCGGCTTGGCGGGGTGTCGTGGTGCTGCACGCGCCGCAGAACGCGAGGGCCGCTGCGGCGAGGACTACTGGGGCTGTGGGTCTCATGATGGGTGGTCCTTTCTTTCAGGCGATTCGCTTGATGAGGGTGACGGTGCCCCAGATGGGCTCGCTGTTGATTCCGGTGGCCTCGCTGTCTGCGGAGACCATCTGGTTGTCGCCGGTGTAGATGGCGACGTGGTGGTAGACGCCGGATCCCCAGAAGAGCAAGTCGCCGGGCTTGGCCTCGGCGAGACTGCTGATGGTTGTGCCGTAGCCGGCCTGGGAGTCAGCGAGGTGAGGCAGGTTGACTCCGAGCCGGGACGCAAACTCCTTGGTCAATCCGGAGCAGTCGTAGCCGCCGTCGGCGGCGCCTTCTCCTCCCCAGACGTAGGCGTAGCTGTCGTTGGCGGCGATGGATTGCGCCCAGGCGATGGCGTCAGCGATGTTGCCGCTGGCGGCAACCTGGGTGGTGCCACTACTGGTCTTGTTCTCGTAGTTGGAGGCGTTGGCCGTGATGACCTGCACGTAGTGCTGGGTCTCACTGGAAGCTGGGACGCCGCCGGCGTCCAGGACGGCGCCGAGCCCGGCGTTGTAGGCGGCCAGGGCGAGGGTGACGGGGTCTCCGGAGACGCGTCCCTGGCTGGCCGCCTCTTTGATCTGATTGAGCTGGTCGCACATGTAGTGCCCCTGAGCGGGGATCGCATCGGCGGGATCGTTGACGTTGGCGTTGCCGTCGCCGTTGTAGTCCTTGCCGACCGACTTCCAGGTATCGGGCATGAACTGCGCGATACCGGCGGCGCCGGAGGGGTTGGTAGCGCCCGGGTCCCAGCTTGACTCCTGCGCGATCTGGGCGGCGATGATTCCAGGCGTGATGCCGTCGCACACGGAGCCAGCGGCGTTGACCAGCTCTCGGTACTCGGCCGGCACCTGGTCGGAGGCGGCTCCGTGACGGGAGGCGGATTGGGAGTCATCCAGCAGGGCGACGACTCCCATGAGGGCGAGGAGCAGCGCTGCTCCTGCGGCGATCCAAGCAGTGATCTTCTTCAAGGGAACCTCCAGTCTGGCGGTAAATAACGTAGACAGCATACCTAAGTTGCGTGTATCGTTGCAATTACGTAATGTACGTAGATACAGAGGCCGCCTGCTCCCTAGGGTGGCCCGAGTCGCAAGGAGCTGTGCGTATGAACCGAGGAAACAGGTGGGCCGGCGCAGGTTACCGCTCGAGTACCGCGCTCGCCCTGGTGGGGGACACGGGTGAGGCGACCGAGGAGCTGGAGGTGGTTGAGGAGCCCGAGGATGACCCTCTCCTGCCGCCACCCCCGCCACCTTCAGTGGTGGATCAGTGGAAGGTCACGGCGCCGAGCCTGGATGACGATGGCAGGCGTGAGCTGCCGGGCAGGTGGCGCCGAGCGCTGCGCGCCGTGACCTTCGGGGCCTACAAGGGTCGTGAGTCGGAGGAAGAGTGGCGTCACCGGCGGGCAGAGGCTCGGGCGCTTGCGCCTATGCCGGCGGACGTCGGGGTGGGTACCGTCGTCGTTGCTCAGCCCAAGGGTGGTGTCGGCACGTCGACTGCCGCCGTGCTGGCGGCATGCGCCTTGGGGCAGTTCACTCGACTGTCACCGATCCTGTGGGACTGCAACGAGAACGCCGGCGGTCGCTGGCAGCTGACGACAGAGGACACTCTGTTCCTGCGGACGGCGCTGCACTTGCTGACCGAGCCTCGACGTGGGACTGTGCTCTCGCAGGTCGAGGCGACCGCTATCGACCAAGACACTCAGGCCTATCAGGTGATCGCCTCCCCGATCCCGCCCCGGCCTTTCACTGACGGTGAGTTCCAGACGATCTACAGCAAACTCGCGCAGCGTTTCACGCAGATCGTCATTGATACCGGAAGCACCGTGACCTCTCCGAATTTCGAGAACGCCATTCGCTGTGCTGACGTCGTTGTCGTGCCTACCGATCTCGCACCTTCGACACAGTCGTCGACGCTGGCGTTGTTTGAATCCCTGGAGGACTTATGGGGTGAGAACTGGGCAAAACGAGTGATCGCGGTGGTGACGAACCCCGTTCCGGACCCTGATCTCGAGTGGGAGAAGTTTCTCAGCGAGAAGGTCACAGAGGTCATCAAGGTCCCCTATGACGAGCATATCGCTGCGCGCGGACCAATCACATGGTCAGGGATGAGCGAAGGCACCCATGAGTCGTGCCTGCACCTTGCAGGCGCAATCACCGACATCTACCGACAGAACACGAACCGAGGAAACTGAAATGCTCAACCTGAATGTTACCAACCCCTTCGACCAGACAAAGCCAGATCTCACCGTTTTCGGGGTCGACTTCAGCAACAAGCTGTATGCAGTCCTCGGGGGAATCTGGGCATTAGCCTTTGTGTATGCCGCCGTTAGGCTGGTCATAGCGTTCGTGAAATTTATGGGGGCCAAAAAAGTCCAACATAACCCGGACGCGTTGGAAGATGCGGCGGCCGATCTGAAGATCACAGCGATCGCGATTATCGGCCTTTCCGGTATCGCAGCGATTTTCACTGCGCTCGTGAATCTGTTCTGAGTCGTCCACAAGGAGGAAAGGATCTAAGTCATGGTAGTTGAGGATGATCGCCCAGGCAGGGGCCGCCTGGTGGTGGTTGTGGCCGCGGTAGTGGTAGCGATTCTCGTGGTCGGCACTGTGGTGCTGGTCCGCATGAGGGACGGTAGTAAGGACGGTCAGGGAGCATCAGCGTCGTCGACCTCCGTCACACTGGACACGGTAATTCCTGGCCAGGGAGCCGGCGGCAAGTCAAGCAACATTCCTAGTGTCGGCGTCAATTATGCCGATACCTGTGTTGGCGCGGCTCAGGCGGCTGCTGGCTGGACGATCGACCTTTTGGGGGGCCTTACATCTAAGAATGGTGCGTCGGTAGACGCCCTGAATAGGACGCTTGAGAGTGAGGTTCTAGCTCCCAGTTACGAGCGCACACCCCTTGCTAATGATCCAGCTGAGAGTATCGTGAGCGCGGCGGAGAACTGGGAGGCCGACAAGTCGGCGTCCCCCGTCAATGAGGTGCACCTTCAGGACGGGGCGTTCAAGCTTGTGTCCTGCACTGAGCACCACTCGGCTCAGGTGACGGTCTACGGGTCGGTTACCACGAATGGGTGGCGAGGTGGCTCACCGAAGACGGTGGACGGCAGTACCTTCGAGACTCCGATCGTGTACTCATACACCCTGACCTCGGTGGACGGAATGTGGCGCATCCAGACTGTCAAGAATGAGGTTACCGCCGATAAGCACGACGGCAGGATGGACTACCTTAGACCGTGGGGTGAGGTGTACAAGAGCGAAGGCACTCTCCAGTCGAAGAAGGCCCAGGACGCACTGCTGCCAGTTCTCGGGGCCGGCGGCCACGCCTACATGCACGGAAAGTGATAAGAATGAGTCGACTCCGCAAGATTGGGATCGTTTCTCTTGTCGTGTTCATTCTCTCTATCGTCCTATCGCACGCGGCTTTCGCCGAGTATATTGACGCATCCAAAAACAATGATAAGCTGCCAAAGCAGTTTGACTACTCGCTATTCAAGAAGAATGGATGGCGGGTAATGGATGGATATGATGACAAGGCTAAGCAGGCTGCTGATATTCAGTGGAACGAATGCTTGCAGCAGATCAATTATGCTCGAGATGGCGCCGGATGGATGGGATGGGGTGGGTGGATATATGTCGATGACCAGGAGCATGTCTGCCGTACATTTCAGGCTTCTCGAAATGTGACGCTTCCATTCCAGACTGGTTATGATATCAGTAATATTGATCCGAACCACGTCATGGTGGAGCTTCTGCAAGGAAATCAGTTCCTGAAGTACAAGTACTCTAAGGATGCTGACGATAAAGAGAAAAAAGAGGCGGAGAAAAAACTAGCTGGCGATGCGGCCGCTGCCGCTGTTGAGAGAAATGGCGGAGGGGACGTCAGTCAGACAGTGGCTAGTGAAGCGGCAAAGGCTGCTGTAGATAGTGGTGCCTCTGTCGAGATGGTCAATGCCGTCACCGACCCGAAAGGGTCTCTGGACAAGGCCATGAACCAACTCAAGGAGGACTCCGGAAAGGCAATTTCCCAAGGCTTGGGATACGTCAGTCAGGGACTGTCCTTCAGTGGTGCATTGAAGACATACAGGGATTCCTATGCTGCTGCTGCGGGCGTGGGACTCGTGTTGCTCGCGGGCAGCTCGGTAGTATCGCTGGTCCGGCTACGACGTGGGGGGCTGCCGGCCACCGAAGTGTTACAGAATTGGGCGGCAAGTCTCACACTGGGATTCTTCGGGCTCTTGTTCACCCCTATGTGGACCTTTGTGTGCACAGACCTCGCTGACGGTTTATCGGCTGGAGTCGTGGACTGGATGGGGTCCTCGCCACAGACCATCACCGGATCACTACTTGATCCATTCAACGCGCTGACCACGGCTAATTCGCCATTGGGGTGGCTGGGTGCGTTCGTGATCTGCATTCTGTTCTTCGTCGCCGGCGTCATGTTGGTCATCACCTTCGCCATCCAATTCCTGGTGGCTTACTTCGGGTCCACCGGCCTTGGAGTGGCGTGGGGTCAAGTGACCTCGGAGAAGGGGCGCCGTCGCCTGAAGATTGCTATAGGCGTCGCCCTAGGCGCGATTTTCGCCCGCCCGATCTTGCTGTTCATGATTGGCGTGGCCATGAAGCTATCGAACCAGTTCACTGCGAGCGCCGACGGGTGGGGAACCGACCCCATGGGCACGCTCTTCCGAATTATCCTGGGAATCGGTGCGATTATCATGGTCTGTTTCTCGCCAGCGAGCTTGTCGCGCTTTATGCCGATCGGCGCTGTCAGTGTCGGTGGGCACTCTGTGGGCGGCGGGCTGCTTGGTGGCTTGGCTGGTGGCTCGGTCGCAGGGAGCATGATGGGCTCGAGGATGCACTCGCTCGCATCACGCATGAGGGGCGCCGGAAGGCGGCTCGGCGGCGGAAGCCGACCCGGCTCGTCATCAGGGCAGCGTCCTGGCGGTCGAGGAGAAGCTGGAAGGCGGCTTGGTTCTGGAGGCGGCCGCGGTAGTAGGCCGGGTGGCGCCCGTCCTGGTAGCCGGTCAGGTAGCCAGCGCACTGGTCAGGGCCGAAGCTCGACTAGTAGTGGCCAGCGTGGACGCCACGCAGCCCAGCCCGGTACGGGAACCGGCGGTGGTGGCCACCAGCAGATTGGGAGCACAGGAACTCCCGGTGGTCAGCCGGTGGGCGCTTCCTCAGGACCTGGCGGATCTCGTGACCACGGGGCACCGGGATCGATAGGAGGTCCGACCTCTGGCCCTTCAGGCGCAGGCCCGGTTAGCGGTCCCGCCCCTGTAGGTGCCGGTCCTGCTGGTGGCTCGCCTGTGGGTGCAGGTCTCGCTGGGCCTGGCACCTCAGGTGGTGGGCCGGCTATGCAGGGACGGCCGTCATCGCCCGTGAGGCAGGTGTCGCCGGGTTCTGCTGGTGGCTCGTACTCCGGGCAGTCCTCGTCGGCACCTAGGCCCGGGCAGAGGCTGCGGGGCGCCGACCTAGCGGGAGCGGGCCAGCGTGCGGCTTCGGGCGCTGTGCGGGCCGGCGGGACCGTTGCTGCGGGAGCTGCTGCGGTGGGAACCGTCGCGGCCTCGGTGGGTCGGGTCGCTGGCTATGAGGGAACGAATTTCGCGCGCTCTGTTGAGGAGGCAGGACGATGAGCGTCGGTGTATTTCTGGGTGGCGACACGGTCTCACGTGGGATTGTGCGCACAAGCCGCGCTGAGGCCGGCGATATAGCGACGCTGGGTGTCTTCGGCGCAGGGGCGGTCGCAGTGCTTACGGCGTGGGGAGCGTCGATGTGGTCGGCTGTGGCCGCTGCTGGGATCGCGGCTATCGGCCTCGGAGTGTGTCTGCCCTGGCAGTTCATCCGAGACGCGACCGGCGGGACGTCACTGCGTGGCTGGCTGGGCGTCCGCATCGGCTTCCGGTGGAGGAAAGCCCACGGGTTGACGTCTTTCACCCCGACCGCGAGGACGCCAATTCCGGCGGGGGTTGAGTCGTTGACGACGACGGATGAGCTGATTGAGGATCAGCTCATCGCGGTCACGGAGCCGAGCAGGTCGGTGGATCTGCAAGGAAGAGGCCGAGCGTTCATCACGGTTCTCGAGGTTCAGGGAGACCCTGAGCACAGAGGACCTGAAGGAACACGGTGGAGCGCGCTTCTGGAGTTCCTGGGGTCTGAGGCCAGCCTGGCCTCTCACATCACCACGGTGGCTTCCGTGACCGACTGGGACGCGACCGACCACGTGTGGCTCACCCGCCAGGACCTGGAACAGGCCGGCGACGTCAACCCGCTGCTGGTTGCTTCGTACGGTGAGGTGATTGACCGGGTTCTCGAGGTCGCGGCGGCGAGGCGGACTTGGGTGGCGCTGAGGTTCCCGGTCACGCCGGCTCTGCGTGAGTCGGGTGGCGACGAGGAGTCGATGCGCCAGCGGGTCGCGGATCAGACCATGGCTGTGGTCGACCGAGCTGAGGTTCTGGGCCTGCACATGCGGCCGTTGGACTCTGTTGGTCAGGCTGCCTTGTGCCGCCACCTGATGGACCCGGAGGTCTCCCCTGACGACGTCCGGGGCCTGGGCGAAGGAGCTGACTGCTGGCTGGGCGCGTTCCCCGCTTTCAGAACCAGCAAGGATCGTCGCTCCCTCGTGGTTAACGGTGCCGCCGGGCAGCGGTGGATGACGACATGGGAGGTGCCCGCCTGGGCGATCGAGGCGGCGTGGCTACCGACCGACTGGCTGTACCCGCTGTCGACGGCCCTGTCGGGGCAGGTCAATCGCGTCATCGCGGTGACCTGTGAGCTCGTCGAGACCCGCAAGGCGCGAGCTGCGGCACGCGCCGACCACACCTCCGACAGCGCCGCTGTCTCGAGGCAGGAGACAGTCAGCGACGGAACCAATGAGGTGCAAGCGATCGCCTCTCGCACACGACTTGAGGACCTGGCTCCGGGCCGGCAGACGGTCGGAGTTCATTGGTCCATGGCGGTGGCCTTCCACTCTCGTAGCGAGAAGGAGCACATCGTCTTCGACCGACGGATGATCGGTGCACTGTCCGACTCCTATATCGGTGCTCCTTTGCGGCTGCGTTATAGGCAGGACGCCGCTATTGGTCTGATTATGCCGATCACCCGAACGGGTACAAAAACACGTATCGAGAAGTTGACGGAGTGGGTTGGGCTATGAGGCTCTTCAGAAAATCAAGGAGAAGCAAGAAGTCCAACGGCGCACCTCAGGCGGTGGGTGAAGTGACGCAGGGCGTTCGTCATGGCGCCCACGGGCGAGCCGTACGCACACCATGGCTCGACGGTCAGCTCGGCATGAAGCTCTCACAGTCGACGCTGCATATGACGGCGTCGACGAGCAAGCAGATGGCTGGCGTTGCCCTGGCTGAAGCGGCCCCACCGACTGGTAATCACGGAATTCTGCTAGGCGTTGACGTTAAGACTGGAAGCGCGGTTGTTCACGACCCGTTCGTCGCGTATCGGGAGGAGTCGGGATTCTCGTCCCCGAACGGCGTGATTTTCGGGGACCTGGGATTCGGCAAGAGTCAGCTGGCGAAGGCCTGGATCGTCCGTAACCTGGCGTTTGGGCGGCGAGTTATCGCCGTGGACAAGAAGCGGCAGGAGTACACCGATGGCCGCCCGCCAGAAGGAGAGTACTCGGCGGTGGCACGTGCCCTGGGGTACACCCCGGTGACACTGCGCACGGGTGGTGGAGGCGTCAAGATCAATATCCTGGATCCCCGTATCGCCGGCCATACCAGTGACGGGGTCGCCGGCCAGCAGATGCTGCTTGAGGCTGTGATAAGCGCGGCGATGGATCGTAACCTCACTGAGTTGGAGCGCAAGGCGGTCGCCGTGGCTCGGCGCACGGCCGTGCGCCGAGCTCAGGTGGCCGGCGAGATCGCCCACGTCGGACATGTAGTGACGGCCCTGCTCGACCCAGATGAGGAGACCGCACGCTCCACCCCGGGTGTCGGCAGTAAACAGCAGCTGGTTGAGTTCGGGCGTGACTGCGGATTCGCGCTGGACCGGCTGGTCAGCGAGGAGCTGGCAGGCCTCATTGACGGCCCGACCGACCCGTCACTGGACCTGATAGGACCGTTCACGTCCTTCGACATCTCCTCCCTGCCGGATGAAGGCCGAGCGGTCCCGATCCTCATGACAGTCATCAACACCTGGGTGAGGTCGGTCCTGGTCGGCTCGGGGACACCCGTGCCGACACTGCTGCTCATCGACGAGGCATGGCACCTCGTCGATGGCGCCTACGCGAATATCGCGCGACGCAACGCGAAGATTGCGCGCGGCATCGCGCTGTCCAACATCGCCATCTTTCAGCACCCCACCGACATTCCTCCCGGATCGCCTGCGGCCGCGATGATTAAGGAAGCCCAGACGATCATCGTCTTCAGACAGGGCAAGGCCGACGACGCCGCAGGCGTGTGCGAGATGTTCGGGTGGGACCCCAGCCTGAGGGATGTCCTCATGACACTGGATCAGGGTGTTGCGCTCCTTCAGATTGGTTCCACCCCGCCGGTAGTGTGCTCCATGACCATGAGTGATTTCGAGCTCGAGGTCGGAGACACGAACCAGGCGATGTTGTCAACGGCGTCGGTGTCCTCGGCCCAGGCTCACCCAGGCGAGGTGGAGTATGGCAACCAAGGGTCTGATCGGTGATGGCTACGGCCAGGTCGATGCGATCGCCCGCTACCACGCGATGCGGCGGACGCCCCATGTGGCCAAGCAGCTTGATGAGGGCCGACTGGTGGCCGCCTACTCCGGTATCGACCGGCGGAAGGGAGCGAAGACGCTCCAGGACTTGGACTATGTCTTCATGCCAGCGACCGCACTGCTTCCCATGGCCGGCCGACTCGTGGACTCCCTCGTCGCCCGCGACGGCGCCGATGGGGCCAAGGGCAAGAGCGTCTACGTCGAGGTCGCTGACTCAGCCGGCGCCGCACACAGGCTGCGCGTGGCCACGACGGCCAGCGGCCCGGTGGGACGTCTCACCGGCGAAGAGGTGGACACGCTGCTGGGCGGAAAGCTTCTGTCCTGGAGATGGTCGCAGCGAGACTGGCAGCTGGTCTCGTTCCCGGCGGTGGAATTCCAGCACCCGCCGCTGGTGCTCGTCGCCGGCCGGCCGGCGACGCAGTCGCTGTACGCCGCCGTGACGGTGAGCGCCTGGGAGGCGCAGCTCATTGAGCTACTGAGAAGATCAAAGCAACAGGAGTAAAGGGAAAATGGAGAGTCAGGATCTTAACACGCTGCTGTGGGGGTCGTTGGTGGTTGGGGAGGCCACCGTGGCAAGCGCCGCCGCCCTGAAGATCACCGGGCAGTCTGCTGCCCCTGGGCTCTCCGGAAAGGTCGCCGCGATGATGGCGGCGGACACGACGACGTGGGTCGTCGCCGCAATCCTGCTGGCGATCATGGGCGTGAGCACAGCGCTAGTGGTCAGATGGCTGCGCCAGCTACTGCACCCCGACGACGCAGACGGCACGAGAACGGCAGATTTTCGTGACATGCATGAGAGACAGGCCGTCAAGCGGGCGCAAGTCATCCTCGCCGACTCACTGCCCGACGACGCAGACAAGGCGGTCGGTAAGGAGCTAGTCCGCTACATGGGAGAGCTCGACGGCAAGAGTCTGAACGCGCAGTATGAGGACCCCGAGAGCACGTATGCGGTCACACGAGCAGGCAAGACGCGCTCCCTTGTGGCCCGGCGGGTGCTGGAGGCACCCGGAGCGGTACTGGCGACGTCGACGAAGGTCGATGGGATCGGGTTGACATGGCTCGGACGGTTAAAGGCGACCGGGGGCCGCACGTGGGCTTTCGACCCCATGGGCAAGTCCTTGGGGCCGAGGCCGATCCGCTGGAACCCCGTGCTGGGGTGTGAGAACTTCAATACGGCTCGTGAACGGGGCCGCGCCTTCGCACTGGGAGCCACGACCAGAATCGAGTCTGGTAACACCAAGTGGTTCGTCGATCGCGGCGCGCAGATCCTCGGTTACTTCTTTCACGCAGCAGCGATCGCAGGAGTGGACATCGACGCTATCCATCGTTGGGTATCCACCCCCGATGAGGCGGTGGAGGTCCTGGACTCCCTCGGTACACGCACGTCTCAGATGATGGTGTCCGCATTACGCGATCTCATGATCTACATGGCCGCAGAAACGTCTTCCGGGTTCAAGGGCACCATGCAGGGCGCGCTGGAGCCGGTGATGATTGACAGCGTCCTTGAGACCTTGACCCCGCCGCAGGGGGAGTCCTTCGATATCGAGGGCTTCCTGCGCTCAAAGGATGTGGTGTGGGTACTGTCCCCCGAGTCTGAGGGCGCGGTGGCATCGGTGACGACCATGTTCGTCGACCACGTCCTGCATACCGCATTGCGGATGAGTGACATGCTGCCCGGCGGCCGCTTTACGCCTCCGCTGTCTGTACCCCTCGATGAGGCCGCCAACGTTGCTGCCCTGCCCAACATCGACTCCGTCTACTCCGAGGCCGCTGGGCACGGGATCTTCGTGTCCGGGTTCTTCCAGGATGAGGCTCAGGTCACGAAGCGCTGGGGCGAGCAGACCGCTAAGACCATCTTTCAACAATCCCGCGCCGTTTACGCACTCGGCGGCAGCAAGGACGCCGAGTGGAACAAGAAGATCGCTGACCTGTCACCCGAGTACGAGGAGGAGCGCACCTCGATAACCGCCGGCCGCATGGGCACGTCGACCTCCACGCATACTGAGCGGCGGCACGTGTTGCGAGAGTCCGATGTGGCTGGGCTGCCGTACGGTCAGGCAGTCCTGGTGGCCGCCGGCCACCCGGCCGTGGTGGTCAGCCTGACCGATATCAAGGCCGATCCCCGGTGGGGTGCCGATGTCGAGGCGGGCCAGAGGATCTATGACGACCACCTGCGCCGCCTGCAACGGGCCAGATCGGCCGCTGAACGAACGGAGCTACGCCAGCAGATGACTGGATGGATGGACACCGAAGGCATGACGGCAGCACCATGAGCGATGAAGACTACGAGCCCAGCGAAAGTGACGTCGAGGTAGATGCTGTGGACTTGCAGGCAGCCGAGCTCACCGTTGACGAGCGGGTGGACGCCCTAGAGGAGCAGGTCGGCGCCCTGGCCGAAATGGTCGCCGAGCTGGCAGCCAAGATGGCAAAGTCTGCTCGTCCGAAGTGGCGCCAGCGCCCCTTCAACCCACTAACCATCGCAGCGCTGGCCCAGCGAATCGACGCATGGGAACGGCTATACGCCTTCGTAGAGTACCTGAACTCCACATATGGGGCCTATCGCAGCGACGCGGGGATGGCTCCCTTGTACATCCGCTCGGGCTGGTGGGCTAGCCCACTTGCGGTGATGCACCTCGCTGCCTTGTGCGAGGCGTGGGTAGAAGCCGAGTTCACACGGGCAGAGGAACCCCTGAGCGGTGGCCACGACATGCTGTGGCTGCTCATGGACCGGGTTGTACCGGTCCTAGAGCTCGTGTGCGGCAGAAACGTCGGCGAGTCCGCCCGCTGGTCCCAGCAGGACAAGCCCGGCTGGTCTCTTGAACCGCCTAAGCTCATCGCTGAACGGGAGGAGCGCCGGCGAGAGGACTTCGAGGCCTTCCTCGCCCAGGATGAGCCCGCGCCTGCGCGCACAGGCTTCAGCTTCTGGATGACGGAAGAGCTGAATTCCCCACGGTCGAGCGCCGTCGTTGGGGATGAGACGGCCCCGCTGCCACCCGAACCCCCGGAGCAGATGGCTTAAAGTCTGGGGCCACCGGGCTTCTGCCGGGGTGCCAGCGGCTGCTGCTGGACGGTCTGGGAACGCTGCTCTTGGAGCTGCTGGCGCTGCCCGTTGAGAGCTTCGCGGGCACGGCGCAGCGCCTCTGCGGTCGCCTGCCGGCGTCGAGCCGCCGTAGCAGTCTGCTCATCTCTGCCGACCGTCGTAATCGGCTTGTCCGAGGCCTGCTCGGCGGGCTGCTGGTGCCGCGCAAGAGACTGCGCAACCTCGTGAATCCTGGCATCATCGGGCGTTTGGGGAGTGTCGGCTGTACGGTCGAGCGGGTAATGGTCACCAACGCGGTTGGCAGCCCGCCAGGTAGCGACCTCACCGACGGCGCGGTGCCACTGGCTCTCATCAATACTGGCAGGGCGTTGCAGGCGCTGTGCCCAGCCGGCTTCATCCAACGCCCGTCGACCGGCCATGGTGACGGCGTCGTCCAGGCGCTCGTGCTGCATCGATAGGGCGGTGACCCAGGATTCGGGCGTGTATCGGTCACGGGCGGCTGCGCTGGGTGCGCTCCACTCAGACAGGCCTGCACCGACCTGCTGCTCCTGGCCGTCCTCAGTTGCTGCACTGGTGGTACGCCAACGGCGCCGGCCCTGCTCTTCTGTCACCTCGTGGGCGATGGTGGTGGCTGCGGCCGCTGAGGTGTCGAGATGTTTGATCGCGTCTTGCATGTCTACCGGCGTTCCATCGATATGCGAGACCTCCCACCGCTGGGTGTCCTCACAGCGCCGGGCGGCGGGGTCCATGGCTGCGCGAATGTCCCGCTCAGCCAGCAGCTGTTTCACGGTCCAATCGACCTGCTTGTCGGGCACGTAGGACGTTGAGTCGACGGCGTGGGCGAAGCCTTCGGCGACACTCTCCTTGATACGTTGGGCGAGTTCAGCGTCGGTCAACTTCCCGTAGGGCCGGGCTGTCCACGCGGAGGCCAGTTCGGGGTCACCGACGTCAACGGGCTGGGCGCCGTCGCGGGCCTGGGCTCGGGCGGTGGCGGCTTTGGCCTGGTCGGCTACCCGGGCCGCTAGATCGGCCAGGGCCTCGTCGTCCAAATGAGCCAGTGGACCTGCGTGGGTGGGATCGAGCACGGTGGGGTGCTGCTCGGTCCACTGGTCGATCCTGTCGGCGAGTTCGACTGCCGGATCCTCCGGCGTACCTTCCTCGCCGTCCGAGCGCTGGCTGAATTGCTTGGTGATGTCAGGCAGAACTGCGTCTATGTTGACGCCGGCCCGCTCCAGCTCTGTGAGTCGGCGCACAACCTCGGGGAACTCCAGCGACTGGTTGGCACCGCCGATCTCTTCAGGGATCTGGTGGTGCTTGATCAACTCGTCCAGGTGACGGGACCATCGGATGCGGTTTGCTGTGTTATCCAGGTCGTGGTAGATATCCCGCATCCGGACAGAGTCGTTGGCATCCTGGGCCTCCCTGACGGCGGCCTCGAACACGCTGACGTTGTCGCCCCTACGGGATGCGATCACGTCGAGGACGTCCATGACCGACTGGTCCTCTTCGACCACCAGCCACAAGCTGTTACGGGCACGGCCACGGGTCATTGCGACATATGCTGTGCTGCGGTCCACGGAGGCGTCGAGGATGGCGTGGGACGTGTCCACGGTTACACCCTGACTGCGGTGCACGGTAGATGCGTACCCGAGCTGCACATGGTCAGCCACATACCCCGGATCCAAATTGACCACGGACCGGTCCGGAGCGATCACACGCAGTGAGCCATCGGGGTTGATTTCCTGGACGGTGAAGAGGTCACCGTTGCGCACGAATCCGTGCCGCCCGTAAGCGTTGGATGGGTCGTTGCAGCGGGTGAGAACGGAGTCGCCGAGACGGATAAGGTGCCCGTCGCGGGTCAGCACCTCAGTGTCGGCGGGGCTGGTCTCTCCGGAGGCGGCACGCAGCGCGGAGATCTGGTCGTTGAGCTGAGCGACCCGTTCGGTGGTAGAGGCGATGATGATGGACGTCTTGCCGGCCTGATGGTCGACAGTCCATGCTTCTAGAGAGTCGTTGATAATGTCCTGCTCGCTGCCAGCCTTGACCCGGTCATGGGACTGGTACCAAGTGAATGCATCCTTGTCAGGTCCGGACCGCAGTGCGAGAGAGGCATCCGCCTCATCAGGGTCCTTGAAACGCCATACGGTATCGAGCTCGACGCCGTCTCCGGTAGTGGTGTGCAGCAACTCGAAACCGCCGCCAGCGTCGACGGCTCCCAACTGGGCGGGATCGCCGACCATGCGCACGACGGCGCCGGCGTCTAACGCCCGTTTGGTGACTGCTGAGAGGGTGATGTTGTCGACCATACCGGCCTCATCGATGAGCACCATGTCACCGGGTCGCAGCAGATTCCAACACTCGCCCACCAACCACTTGTGGGCCGTCATCGTCTCGATGCCGAGCGACCGGCCGAGCTCTCTGGCAGCAACAGCGGACGGCGCCAGGCCGACGATGCTACCGCCCTGCGCCTGCACAGCCTGAGCGACGTGCCGCATGGCCTTGGTGGTCTTACCGGAGCCAGCCGGACCGACCGCGGTAACGATTGCCTTCGAGGAAAGAGCCAGCGCCTCAATCATACGCAGCTTGTCAGCACCGATCTCGCCACGCTGGTCTCCCATTACATGGTCGAGAGTTGTACGGGAGACGGATGGGATGAGGTCGCGCTCGGCGGCATCTAGGAGCCAGTTCTCCCGGTCGATCACGGTGTGCGATGTGTACCGCCACATGTCCGGGTGGTCGTACACGCTAACGCCGTCTTGATCCTTGCGAGCATTGTGCAAGACCTGCTCGGGGTGAGACAGCATGACTGTTTCGGGGGCGGACAAAACGCGGGTAGTGATCAGGTCGATGCGCTCACCGTCGCATTCACGGCCGCAGTTCGCGGCTGCGATCTGCCTTGCGGTCTCAGCCTGGACGTGACGACGGGTCCAGGTCGATCGCCGCTCTTCCAGACTGTTGAGCACGCGCGCCGCTATGGTGACGTCATCAACAGGCTCAGGGAATGCTGGAAGAGGCTGCTCAGAAGGTGCATGCCCTGTGAGGCGTTTCCACAAACTTGGGCGATCCGGCCGCCGAGTACGAACTGCATCCTCGGCGCGTTCACGTTCCAGTCGTTGCGCATCGAGCTCGGCTGCTGTGAACCGGACAGGTGAGGTAGTGCGCCATTCCTTAATGCGTTCAGGCAAGGGACGGTGCTGCTTTGCCTGGCGAGTCTCCAAGGTCGCTTGCTGCGCTAAGCGCATGACGGTTCGCTTGCTCGGCTCATGCCCATGCTTGACGATATAATCAGTCTTGAGCTCTTCGAGTCGGTCTTTGATCCCAGCACGACGCGTGGAGAACTGGCGCACAAGCTCCTCAGGGACGGACGCAATCTCCATCTTGAGAGCTTGCCCGTCTCCACCACGTTGCTCGAAGGTGACACCGAACTCGGCCGTTATTCGGGTCATAAGAGCGTTGTTGTACCGCTCAGATGCGGACACAGTCGCTTTGTACAAAGCCTTGGAGTCGATGGTACGCCAGACACCCTTCTCTTTACCTGTCTCCTTGTCCTTGACTCCGAAGGGAACGAAGACCTTGTTGCTTACGACGAGATGGTCGTGTAGTTGAGGGTCACCGGCACGACTGTCGTAGTGGCGGAAGCGCGCTGCCATGATGCCGTCAACCTTCACCCTGCGCACGCCATTGCGGCCAGCACGCGATCCGATCACGTCTGCTTCCAAGTAATTAATGGTGTCGCGGATAGCGGCGGTGTGCGCCGCTTCGATACGCTTCTGTACGTCACGGTCTCCCAGCGCCCACAACACTGAAACGCTCTTCGGGGCACTGAACGTGAGGTCAAAGCCTGCGACCGCCTGAGCGCTCGTACGGGTCTGTGTGGCGACGAAGCGAGTGAGCTCATTGTCGTTGGTGGGCTCACGGTTACGGTCTGCTATGAACAGGTCACGTGCAACACTACGGCGGATGCGCGTCATCTCTCGCCTGGTCGGTTCCATGCCGTTGTTGTCGTTGACGTGGTTGTGTACAGCCTCGTTCACAGCGTCGGCGAACTGCTGATGGAAGGAACTGTAGACACCATACGGGTTGCCTAGAAGAAGCTTCTTCTCATCGACGACACCACCCTTGGCGTCGCGAATGACCTGGGCGTCGGGGCGCTTACCCTGACCGAACAAGTCGCGCATCTGCGCCTCAGTCACCTCACCAGTGAGCTGAAAGTGCTCACGTAACGCAGATCCTTCCCACTCCCCAGCGGGCGAACCAGTAGCGAGGTAGTAGTCGCTGAGTTCCTGCTTGTGCTCGCGGCGCTCGTCGTCAGAGGCGACCTCTCTGCTGTAGTACTCGTAGCCATCCCCAGCGCTGACTCGGTGGATGGTCATCATGGCCGAAGCGTAACGCTCAGGCATGCTCTCTGTCAATGATGCCAGACGTGTGAAGAATTCTTACTGATCGACCGAGTCGATCAGTAAGACTGGCATACAGGCATAGATGCCTGAGGGCTTGTCTGCCTGTATGCAGAGGATGATGTGGGGTTGATCGGGGTAGAATGGTTGGCATGGATGACCAGGATCAGACTGAACTAGTTGAGGCGGAACAGAGGACGTCTAGGCGTCGAGGTGCGGCTGCGGCGAGGGCGCGCGCGGACGCGCAGCGCGCCGTCCGCGCGCGCACCAAGGCGCTGGCCGACGTCGCCGACCGGTGGGCGGCCACCGACGAGAGGCTCGAGCGCGCAGCGGTCAAGCGAGATGAGGCGATCAATCGCGCTCGACAGCGCGCGATCGATCGCTACGAAATAGAGGTCTCCCACATCGAGGCGGGACGCCAGGAGCTCATTCGTGAGGCGCTGGCCCTGGAAGGAGCGACCACGAAGGAGGTGGCGACGTGGCTGGGAGTCTCAAGCAGGAAAGTGAACTTGTGGCGCACGCAGCTGGAGGAGGAGCAGGGTCAGGAGAAGCCGGACGCCACGGCTGAGGCGACGGCATGAAGGGGTGGGGGCTCTCGGGTGTACGAGAGCCCCCACCCCTTGTCACTGGCCGGCGAGTTTTTGGAGCCGGTCGGGGCGGTAGCCGCTCCAGGAGTCCGGTCCGGCAACCACGACGGGCGCCTGGGCGTACCCCAGGGCTTTGAGGTGAGCCAAGGCGGCGGCGTCGACCGTGAGGTCGACCTCACGGTAGGTGACTCCGGCCTTGCTCAGGGCGCGCTTAGTCGCGGTGCACTGGACACAGTTGGGCTTGGTGTAGACGGTAATCATGGCTGCTCCCTCCGTTCTCCCCCGGGCTTGGGGGACGCACCCCTTGGCAGCCTACGGCCGGTGATTGTCAAGGCCGAAGAGCGGAGCCTCGCGCGGCGGTGCTCGTCATGGCGACGCAGGAGCTGTGACGAGCACCGGGGCAAGTGAGGTGGAGCGTGCCTTGACGATCGGCTGACCGGCCGTGGGCTACGCTGGGTGTCCCACGAGACAGGGGAAAGGTGACCCAAGACTGGCGACCAACGACGGTGGGTGAGGTGCAGGTGACGGTGGGAGGGCTGTGCCCGGGCCGCCTTGACGGGGGTCGGCGCTTCCGGGTCGTGGTGAGTGGCGGCCGGGGTGCAGGCCGGCCCTGCTACGGATGGTGACGATGCCAGCGGGGCTGAGGGGTTGTGGGCAGGCCGGGCGACTGCTCGGCCTGGTCGGGCGACGGAGGAGCCTGGCCGGCGGCGCCCCGGGGCTGTCCACGGCCCCGGTACGGGGTCCCGCTGTCCACCTGTGGAGGCCGCCGGCCCCGGCGACAGCCGGCGGCCTCCACAGGTGCGTCAGCGGGCTCGGTAGCCCGGCGGGACGGTGGGTGAACCGGCTACAATTGGGGTGACTCACTCGGGTCGCCGTGTATGTCTCCTCCTTGGGGTCCGGCGACGTGGTGGTGCGGGCTGCGAGGCCGCATCCGTGGTGGGTCACGCGCCGGCCGGGGCCGGGAGAGCTGGATCCTCTCCCGGCCCCGGGGTGTTTCAGGACTGGGCGTCCTGAGCCAGGATGTACCGGGCGATGTCCAGGATGTACTCCAGGTCATCGAGGGTCATGTCGGCGTCGGTGCGAGCGGCCTCGACGTAGCTCTCGATCGCCTCGGCGACGAACTTCTTGACCTGGGCCTGGGGGTACTGGCGCGGCGCGTTGTTGGGCATGTTGACCTCCTTGGGGTCGTTCCTTTGCCGGTCTGCGAGACCGGTGTCCCCCGGGCTTGGGGGACGCGCCCCGTGGCAGCCTGCGGCCGGTGATCGTCAAGGCCGAAGAGCGGAGCCTCACGCGGCGGCACTCGTCATGGCGACGCAGGAGCTGTGACGAGTGCCGGGGCCAGTGAGGTGGAGCGTGCCTTGACGATCGGTTGACCGGCCGTGGGCTAGGATGGGTGCCCCCACGAGACGGGGTTGAAGGTGACCCAAGACTGGTGACCCGAGAAGCATGGTGGGCCGGTAACGGTCAGGCGTTTGTGTCAGTGCCCGCCGCTAGGGTCCACGGTCATGACGACGTCGACGAATGCTGATGGGCGCCCATCCCGGCGATCATGGTGAGGTGACCGTGGCGCACAATTTCCCGGCAGTGCGCGTCGTCGTCGCCGGTGACCTCACGGATGGCGGCGCACATACGCCCGGCCACCGTTCGGCGGTCAGGAGTGTTCTCACGGGTGAACGTGTGGGTGTACGTAGGGGTTTCCTCAGGGGTTAGGGGATTGATAGGTTACTGGGGTGCCCAATTATGCCGGAGGGCAGCGGCCGTGCTGGCTGACATTGGTCTAGGGGCTCTCAGTCTTTCTCCTTCAAGCGGTCGATAAGGTCGCTTATCTCCGGTTTGGTCATCTGTCCCAACCAATACTCAACGGTGCCGGAACGTTCCTTCATCGTCGCCCCAAGCTCCTTAAATGAGGCATTCATATAGCGAGTGTCATAGCCATTCCGGTGAAGGAGAGCAAGGGCGTAGGAGATTTGTTTGGGTGTAGCGTTGACGGACATGATTGATTCCTTCCAGGGGATTTGAATTGGCTGGTTCACATGTAGGCAGTGAGCGTGTCAACTAGATAGGCTGCCTCCCAAATACCTTTGCACTCGTCGAGGTGACGGCAGTCGTCACCTATGGTAATCGTGCATTCGTCGTTAGCCGCGGTAACTTCGATTTTCTCGCCGTGCTTTATAGGGATGACACAACCGTTGCGCCTATCCTCCATGCAAATGTCCGGGCGTACTAGCGCCGCGATGCGCTCCTTGACCGACAGGGATTGGTCCCATCCGTGAGCGATGAGCAGCCGCTCGGCTGCGTCACGAGGTGTTTCCCACGCCCTGTAATCACCACCGCCAAGGTCAGTGATATCGCCCCGGATTTCGAGTGTCGTCGCCCCAAGATTGACACGGGGCCACTCGCCATCGGTATCAACGGTGACGGCAGCGTGAGTAAAACGGCGGGTGATATGCGCGGCAACGAAATGGGGGTTGAGGCTCTTCGCCTTCCAGTCAGAAAATCTGTAGGAACCGGGGCGGTAGGAGTGTGCTAGGGGGATGATGCCGGCGATCTTGGTGGCGTCGCAAATGATGCTCATGGCTGCGGTTCCTTCCAGGGGTTAGGTTGGTGTTCGTGCCCCCGGCCGGAGTTGGACCGGCCGTGCGACCATCGGGGCGGTTCAGGCCATCAGTTGGCGTCGGTCCTAGTCGTGTTGGCGGCCATGACCTCACGGGTGACCTTGCGAGCCTTGCTCGGGCCGGGGAAAGTAGCGGGCTTGCCGGGGTTCTCCTCAGCCCAAACCTTGGCGAACTTGGCGCGAACATTCTTCACGGTACGCTGGAAGTATCCGCTAGTGGCGCGCACGCCGCGCTTATCCTGGATGTAGGCGATCTGCCCCCAGTAGCCGCTCTCGAACTCCTCGCCGGCGAAGCATGACGCCTGAGCAAGGTCCTTGGCGGAGTCGATACGGGCGATACTGGCATCGAAGTCGTTGGTGGTCATTGGGTTCTCCTTGGGGGGTTAGTGGGGGGCTTCTCTGCCCTCCCGATGACTTAAGTGTACACCGCTGTACCATTCGGTGTACAGCCGTAGGCCACTACATATTGGGTGGCGTGCGTCACGCTTCGCGGGGCTTCAGCCAATCGTCCAGCGACACGCGAGAGACTCCTGTCTCACGCGAAATCTGTCGCTTCTTCACACCGCAAGCCACGGCGGCCACGCAGGCGCCGCGGAGCTCGGCCCGCGCCGCCGCAAGCACTTCCTTGCTCTCACGCACCGCCGCCGCAGCTTCCTCCAATTTCAACCAGCCGGCAACGTACTTCGTTGCCGCGTCCAGTGAGTACTCCTCCTCCTCCGGTGACCAGTGCCGCGCCCGGATACGCTCGCGCGCCGAAGCGAGTGCCCGCGCCGCGTCCTCATCTGCGTTCTCGAAAGCAGCGAGCTCCGTGGCCGCTTCGTCGACGTCGTCGAAGAATGTCATGTCATGTTCCTTTCCTATGGTGGTGCCCGGCGCGCCGTGGTGGAGCGCCGGGCGATTGGTCAATCGGGGCCACGGTCTAGCCGTCGTTTTCCACCCATAGGGCGGAAACGGATTCCCGGGCGGCCGCATCGCCGCCGACGACAATCCCCGATGAGGAGAGATGCACGCTCACTGCCCCGTTTTCGACAGACAACCCAATGGGGCGGCCGTAGCGCGTTTCTGCCGAGACGCTCCATCCGGCGTCCTGTAGCCGACTGCAAGTGCGCTCGAGCCGCTCGGCGCGCTTTTTGGCGTGCCTGAGGAGCCCCACCATGTCGGCAACACTGGTCCAGTCCGCTACGGCCTCACCGGCGATACGTTGCCCCACAGCCATCCCGGAAGTCTGGTAGTGGGCAACGGCCCGATGCCGCGTGCCCATGATGGTGCGAACCGGGTAGACGTACAGCCTGTAGGCACCGGCTCGCCCGACGCGGGCGTCGTCGCGCTCGGTGTATAGCGGTTCGGCGTCGCTGACAGTCTCGAGAGCCGCGACAATCCGCTGCTCTAGTGTGGTGCGCATGGTTGTTTCCTTCCAGGGGGTAGGGGGAAGTGTTCGTGCCCGGGACTGGAGACGAGCCAGTCCTTCGACCATCCGGGCGGGTAGCGGGGTTCAGTCCTCGCTGAGGAAAGCTTCAGCGCACTCTTTCCGCGTGCGTCCCCACGCGACCGCGTAGGACCAGTAATCTTCCTGGTGGGCAATCATGTCCGCGGCTGATGGGCAGGGGTAGGCGAACCACCATCCGGCGTTGGGGACCATCCCGCCTTCACTGCGCTCGAGCGTGGCAATGGTCTCGCCGTCCTCATCGCACAAGTCGGAAACGCCTGCGCAGACAGTGCGAATCTTGAAGCCGTCAATGGTGTTGCTGGTCATTTCAGTGTTCCTTCCAGGGGGTAGGGGGAAGTCGTGCCCGGGGGTGGAGTTGAACCACTACTGCGACCATCGGGGCGGATAACGGTTAGCGTGCGTGACGCTCGACAATCTCCCAGAACTCATCGGCCTCCAGGTAGCCGTCCTCGCCGAAACCAGGGGCAGGGGTGAAGTAGACCTGCCCCCAATCGGTGACGTGCTGGACGATGGTCTCCTCGGCGATGGCGTCAATGTCGAATGCCTCATTGATCGGGCCGGTGAGGTCTTCGCTCGTGTTGAGCGCATCGCGGATTTCGCGCTCAACAGCTTCGTCGAAGGTGGTGTAGGTGCGGTCGGTGGTGGTCATTGTGGGTTCTCCTTGGGGGGTTAGTGGGGGGCTTCCCTGTCCTCCCGATGACTTAAGTGTACACCACTGTACCTGTGTGTGTATAGTGGTGGACCATTGTTGTTTGAGTGATGCCCGTCACCTATTGTGTTCGGCGGTGTGCCGCCTGCACGCGCTGGCCGCGTCCCACACGGCGCGCCACGGCTCACCGGAAGCAATCGCGTGCCGGCCCGGCTGGGTGACCACATACTCCGTCGGTACCCAGTACTCACCGAAGTCGTCGACGGCTTCAAAACCGTGCCTAACGAAGAGCTCGACGTCACCGCTGCTCGTGTGGAACACGCAACCGCTGGGCGTGTCCTCCCACGCCACGGCTGAACCGACCAGGGCGGCGACGCGCTGCCCCCACGAAAGACGAACATCCCGGCTGTGGAAGTCCAGCACGTTCATGGCCGCTTCGTAGTCTTGTTCCTCGGCCGCAACCCACACGGTGGTCCGTGCGAGCGTCACCGATTCCCGCCCATCCTCACCGACGGTGACCGTGACGTCAGCACCGGGGAACATGGTCGTGAGGAGCGAACGAACGCGGTCGGCTGTAACCATGATGATTTCCTTTCAGGGGGTTGGGTTGGTGTTCGTGCCCCCGGCCGGAGTTGGACCGGCCGTGCGACCATCGG
>ERZ773007.273-NODE-273-length-26224-cov-4.749742_pt1 | contig 26224 bp, 21 predicted proteins | sample MGYA00580665_ERZ773007 | MGnify/ENA primary metagenome ERZ773007 (study PRJEB29015, sample SAMEA2738122) | human oral metagenome | biome: human oral; feature: human-associated habitat; material: saliva | place: China | collected 2167 ... | reverse complement strand
TGGCGGAGCAGTACGAGGGTGTAAGCCATGGACCTATCCTGCCAGGATCGCAGGCACGGCGCGAGGCCGTGGAAGCCGGTTGCAGCGGGTGAGAGTGCAGCGTCGGCCCCGCTCCTGAGCCCGATGAGCTCGGGTACTACCCACCGGATTCATCACGCGGACCATCACGGGTGCTGGCGTATCGGCTCGGCGGCACCACACACAGCGACACCGCCTCCTCACGAGGTGAATTCACGTATTGAAAACACCACGGCTCTGGTGATGCGTCTGAGCGCATAACCAGAGCCGTGGTGCGAGGTGGCAATCAGCTCGAGAATGAATCGATGCGGGGTGCCGGCTCACATGATCCCGACGCCCACGTGTTCCCTCAGTTGCCGGGGTTGACCTCGTAGTAGGCCTTGCGCACGTCAGCAGAGACGCGGCCGCGGTCAGAAACCTCAAGGCCCTGCTCACGGGCCCACTCGCGAATCTTCTGGGTGTCAGAGGGGCCGCTGGAACGACGACGACCGGAACTACGGCGGCCGCCGGTGCGACGAGCCTTTCCAATCCATTCCTCAAGGGACTCACGAAGAGCGGCGGCGTGCTCGTCGTTCAGGTCGATCTCGTAGGAGACGCCATCAAGGGCGAAGGTGACGGTCTGATTGGCCTCGGACCCGTCGACATCGTCGACGAGGATGACCTGAGTCTTCTGTGCCATGATTCCTCATTCTGAGTGGAGGGAGCGGGCCCGAAGGATGTATCCCGCTGCGGACAACGTTAGATTAAACAATAGTTGCTCCCAATGCAACACGGCTATTCGTCGCCCTCATTACCAGCCGCCCCGCCCTCCAATCACACAGTGATGCGCGACGACATACCACCCCGAAGGTCTTGATGACTGAGACGAAAACTGTGAAAGCACTGAGGTCCTGTTTGGAGATCCCCACGAGACCCGACGGAACAATCCAGGCATGGCACCACACCTCCTCCAGCCGCATAGAGGTATCCAACGACCAGTCAATCCGAGGCAGCCAATCTCCCAGATGACTCTCAGATAGCGGTGGGGGATTCTCTCAGCCGGAAGACAATGCCTGGAGCGCCACCACTCTCATCCTGAGGAACATCACGTCAACCCAGGAGAATCCTTCCATTCAAGCCGCGACGCCCCCTTGTCGCTCGGCAGCGAAGGATTTCAGCCATGCGGTCATCCCCAAAACCCGGGCCAGGAACGACCACCACAGCCATCAAATGTGCCGGACAGCACACCAAGAGCCCGCAGGCGAGGTGCTGGAAACCCAAAAGCCCCGGAAGGCATGACCTCCCGGGGCTGATCGAGCCGCCTGTGGGAATCGAACCCACGACCTATTCATTACGAGTGAATCGCTCTGCCGACTGAGCTAAGGCGGCGCTGGCACAAGCAGCAGAGCCGAACATACCGGCCCCGCGGCCGCCACCGCAATCCAGCACCGTGGGGAGAACCGTGTTCCTCGACACAGTTAACCGTCCGCCTCGCCGCATCGGCACCATCGCCGAGGACAAAGAGCCCTCCAAACCCCCAGACCTCCCCGGATTCCCCCGACTCAGCACTGGATCATGACGACGTCGTGGCACATCCCGGACAGGAGTGCGCCTGAGCTCGACAGCCGCCCCGCATCACCCGCAGCACCCGAGCCCGGTATTCTCCGCACGTCATTCAACAGGTCTCCCTCTCCGTAAGGATCCCCATGAGCGAGTCTCCGTCCACCCACTCCCCCACCTCTCCATCACCACAGACGGGTGCTTCACCGTCACCCTCCCGAGCTTCCCAGCACGACCAGATCCGGGACCGCGGCGACGCCGGCTACAACAAGTCGTTGAAGAACCGTCACCTGCAGATGATCGCCATTGGCGGCTCCATCGGCACGGGTCTTTTCATGGGTGCCGGCGGGCGACTCAAGGACGGCGGGGCGGGACTGATGTTCGCCTATGCCGTCTGCGGAATCTTCGCCTTCCTCATGGTGCGCGCTCTGGGCGAGCTCGCCATCCGCAGACCCTCCTCCGGAGCATTCGTCTCCTACGCCCGTGAGTTCCTCGGCGAGAAGGGCGCCTACATCACCGGCTGGTTCTTCTTCCTGGACTGGTCGGTCACCGTCATGGCCGACATCACGGCCGTGGCCCTCTACCTCCACTACTGGACGGCTCTGAAGGTTGTCCCGCAGTGGGTCTTCGCGCTCATCGCGCTCGTCCTGGTCTTCATCCTCAACATGCTCAACGTCAAGATGTTCGGTGAGGCCGAGTTCTGGTTCGCGCTCATCAAGGTCGCCGCCATCGTGTCCTTCATGGTGGTGGCCATCGTCGCCATTGTTCTCGGGCTTCACACCGGAACGGATCCCGACGGAGGCGCAATCACCGCGGGGGCTCACAACATCCTCGGAAACGGTGGGTTCTTCCCCGAGGGATTCCCAATCGTCTTCGCCCTGACCCTCGGCGTCGTCTTCGCCTTCGGTGGCACGGAGATGGTGGGCGTGGCAGCCGGTGAGGCCAAGGACGCGGAGAAAATCCTGCCCAAGGCGATCAACTCGATGATTCTGCGCATCTTCGTCTTCTACGTCGGCTCGGTCATGCTGCTGGCGCTGGTCCTGCCCTACACGTCCTACTCCAAGACCGAGTCGCCCTTCGTCACCTTCTTCTCCGGGATCGGTGTGCCCTATGCCGGCGACATCATCCAGGTCGTGGTTCTCACCGCCGCGCTGTCCTCCCTCAACGCCGGCCTGTACGCCACCGGACGCACCCTGCGCTCCATGGCGGTGGCCGGCGAGGCCCCTCGGGTGGCGGCCGGACTCAACAAGCACCATGTTCCTGCCGGGGGCATCATCATCACCTCCGCCCTGGGGCTGCTCGGCGTCGTCCTCAACGCCTACCTGCCCGGTGACGCCTTCGACATCGTCATGAACCTGGCCGGCATCGGCATCGCCGGGACCTGGGGAGCCATCCTCGTCACCCACCTCGCCTTCCTGCGGCGGGTGCAGGAGGGCAAGGAGGTGCGCCCGGCCTACCGGATGCCCTGGGCCCCCTGGTCCAACTACGCGGCCCTGGCCTTCTTCACCATCGTCGTCGTCTCGAACGTGGCCGACCCGGCCGGACGTTGGACCCTGGCCCTGTTCGCCATCGTCGCCGTCATGATGGTGGCAGGCTGGTACGCGGTGCGGGGACGCATTCGGGGCGACCTGCTCGACGAGGTCCTCGCCGACGAGGTGGACGAAGCCGCATCCGCCCCGTCGCACGATGCCTAAGCGGTAGGAGGCCGGCCCATGCACGTTCACATCATCTACACCGGGGGCACCATCGGGATGGTGGACTCCCCTCACGGCCTCGTTCCCGGTGCGGATCTGGAGGGGTGGCTCCACTCGCTGCTGGAGGGCACGCCCCTGGCACGCTCGGTGTCCGTGACCTCGCTGACCCCGCTCATCGACTCCTCGAACGCCACCCCGCTGTCCTGGCAGGCGATCGTGGACGACCTGCGCGCCCACGCCGCGGCCGACCCGCAGACGGCCTTCGTCATCCTGCACGGGACCGACACCATGGCCTACACCAGTGCCGCCCTGTCCTATGCGCTGACGGATCTGAGCGTTCCGGTCGTCGTCACCGGTTCCCAGCTCCCCCTCGGAGAACTGGGAACCGACGCCGCAGCGAATGTCACCGGGGCGCTCAAGGCCGCCACCTCCGGGCGCCTGAGCGGGGTGGCGCTGTTCTTCGGACATCGGCTCCTGGCCGGGAACCGGGTCACGAAGTCCTCCTCGTGGGCCTTCACCGGTTTCGAGTCCCCCAATGCGGCTCCTCTAGCCACCACTGGCGCCCCGTGGCAGTGGGCCCCAAGCACCCGGGGCGGAGCCGGTTGGAAGAACGTCGCCCCCTACGCCCGTCACGACGTCGTCGTGGTCGACCTGGTGCCGGGCATCACCGCGGCCCGCTTGGAGGCGCTACTGACACCGCTGCCTGAGGCCGTGATCCTGCGGGCCTTCGGAGTCGGCAACGTGCCGTCCCAGGAGCCGGGGCTGACCGACGTCGTCGAGCGGGTGATCGATGCCGGGACGGCCGTCATCGTCACCTCCCAGTGCCACGAGTCCGAGGTCCTCCTGGGGCACTACGAGGCCGGGGACGCACTGGCCCGCAGTGGCGCCGTCGGCAGCCGCGACATGACCCTGGAGGCCGCCTACGCCAAGGTCCAGTTCCTGCTCTCGCAGGGGTTGACGGGAGACGACCTGGCCGGCTGGATGGGACGGTCCATCGCCGGTGAGCTGAGCCAGTGAGGCGAGCGGCCCGTAAGCCTCGCGGTGCCGGACCCTCCACTCCCTCCACTGCGGGCTGACGAATCGGCCCCGGACGACGCGACTGTCGTCCGGGGCCGATCTCATGGCCTGCGGGAACCTGGAGGGCCGGCTGGCCTGGCGAGGGTCAGCAGGTGAGTCCCTTGGCCGGCATCGTCCCGTTGAGCAGGTAGGTGTCCACGGCCTTCTTGACGCAGTCGTTGGAGCGCCCGTAGGCGGTGTGCCCGTTGCCCTTCCAGGTCATGAGCTGACCGGACTCGAGCTGATCGGCCAGCGCCTCGGACCAGGCGTAGGGCGTGGCCGGGTCGCCGGTGGTGCCCACCACGAGGATCGGCGCGGCACCGGAGGCCGTGATCTTCTCGCGCTTGCGGCTCGACGTGTGGCCCCAGCCCTGGCAGTAGGCGTCGGGGTAGAGCAGCTGGGAGCCGAAGGTGGGCGAGGTCTCGTTGACGGCCTTGGCCTCCTCCTCCCAGGAGGTGTTGTCCCCCTGGACCGGGTAGTCCAGGCAGTTGACCGCCATGAGGGCCTCAGCGCCGTTACCGGAGTAGCTGCCGTCGTTCTGGCGGGAGGAGACGGCGTCGGCGATGGCCAGCAGCGCGCTTCCGTCCGGACTGCCCACCTTGCCCATCGCCTGGGACAGCGCCAGGGTGAGGGAGGGCCACAGCTGGGTCTGGTACATCGAGCCCAGCACCCCGTAGACGGCCAGGTCGTAGGTCAGCGGCCGCTTGTCGTCGGAGGTCGGCAGGGGCGCCGCCTTCGTGGACTCGAGGAACTCGCGGACCTGGGAGACTCCGGAGTCGACGTCCCCGCTCAGAGGGCAGCCCAGCTTGGAGCTCTGGCAGTTCTGCACGTAGGCCCGCAGCGACGCCTCGAAGCCCTTGGCCTGCCCCAGGGACAGGTCCGCGGCGCTCAGGGAGGGGTCGACGGCGCCGTCGAGGACCAGCCGCCCGGTGTTGGCGGGGAACAGCTCGGCGTAGGTGGCCCCCAGGTAGGTGCCGTAGGAGAAGCCCAGGTAGGTCAGCGCCTGCTGGCCGTCAACCGCCCGCAGGATGTCGAGGTCCTTGGCGGCGCTGATGGTGTCGATGTGGTCCAGGAGCCCCGCGGGGCTGGTCTTCGACGCGCAGGCCTCCCCCATCTTCTGAGCCCGCTCCTGGGTGGCGGCGGCCGAGGGGGTCGCCGGGTCGTTCGCCCCGGCTCGTTCGGCGTCGAGCTCGGCGTCGGTCAGGCAGTCGACCGCCGTGGAGGCGCCCACGCCACGCGGGTCGAAGCCGACGACGTCGTAGGAGCTGGTGAGGTTCTTGGAGAAGTAGGAACCGGCGCTCTCGACCAGCTCGATGCCCGACCCTCCCGGCCCACCCGGGTTGACGAACAGCGAGCCGACGGAGTCCTCGCTAGCGGCCCGCTTCTTCACCGCGATCTCGATCGTCTCGCCACCGGGGTTGTCGTAGTCCAGCGGCACCTTGACCTTGGCGCAGGTGAAGCCGGTGTCCTTCCCCGACGTCGCCTCGCCCATCCCCTTCTTGTCACAGGCGTACCAGGAGACCTTCTGCTTGTAGAAGCTCTCCAGCCCGGCCGGAATCGTTGCCGTGGCCGACGCCGTTGCCGGCGTTGCCTTGATATCGGTGTCGTCCTGGCAGGCGGTCAGGCCCCCGCACACCAGAAGCGCGGAGAGCGCCACGAGCAGAGGCTTGATACGAGGCCGAGGCGAGGTCGCAGTAGTCACGATGTGAACCATATGCTGCCGTGCCGCCGGGGGCCTCCTCCTGGAGACGGAGTGGGAAGAAGTTCCCATCGAGGCCCCCGGGGCGGGGACGGTCCGGCTTCACTGTCCGTTCTTGCAGGTCAGCCCCTCCTCGGGCATGGTCCCGCTGATGAGGTAGGTGTCGACGGCCTTCTGGACGCAGGCCCCCGAGCGCCCGTAGGCGGTATGGCCGTTGCCCTCCCAGGTCAGGAGTCGGCCGGACTCGAGCTGATCGGCCAGGGCCTGGGACCAGGCGTAGGGCGTGGCCGGGTCGCCGGCGGTGCCCACCACCAGGATGGGGGCCGCCCCCTTGGCGTGGATGGGTGCGGGCTTGCGGGGCCCGTTGTGCCCCCAGGCCTGGCAGCGCGCATCCTGGTTGCCCAAGGAGGCGCCGAAGGTGGGCGAGCTCTGGAGGATCTGCTGGTACTCCTTCTCCCAGCTGGTCATATCGCCCTGGACGGGGATGTCCAGGCAGTTGACGGCATAGAAGGTCGGAGCGCTGCCTCCGGCCGCCACCTTGCCGTAGAGCACCTGGATGTAGGAGCCGTCCTTCTGGGTGATGGCCTGGTCGAGGGCGTAGGTGAGGAGGGGCCAGTACTCGGAGGTGTACAGGAATCGGCGAACGACGCTGCGGATCGTGCTGCCGTCCACGGTGACGTTCGGGTCTGAGGTCTTCAGCGGCGCCTGGTCGGCCGAGGAGATGAGGGTGCGAACCTGCTGGACTCCGGCGTCGGCATCACCGGTCAAGGGGCAGCTCTGGCCCTCCTGGACGGCCTGGCCGGACTGGCACTGCTGGACGTAGGTGCGCAGTGCGGTCTCGAAGCCCTGGGCCTGCCCGGAGGCCCGGCCCCCCAGCGACAGGGAGGGGTCGACGGCGCCGTCGAGGACCATGCGGCCGGTGTTGGCGGGGAAGAGCTCGGCGTAGTGAGCACCCAGGTAGGTGCCGTAGGAGAAGCCCAGGTAGTTGAGCTTCTGGTCCCCGGACAGCGCCCGCAGAATATCGAGATCCCGGGCCACCGAGACGGTATCCACATGGTCGAGCAGCCCGGCCGGCTTGGTGTGGGCGGCGCAGTTGGCCTCCTCCTGCTTGAAGTCCTTGGAGATCTCCTCGATCAGGGTCGGGAAGGCGACATTGGCCTCTACTCCGCCGTCGGCGGCAGGATTCTCAGCGTCCCGGAAGGGGGTGGGGTCGTCCCCGGCGACGTCGGCGACGAGGGAGCCGGGCTGGAGGTCGTTGACGCCCATGCCCCCCTGGGCGGCCTTGGCGGGCTGCTGGCCCGCGCCGTCATCGCAGGTGATGGGGGTGGAGGCACCGACGCCGCGGGGGTCGAAGCCGACGATGTCGTAGGCCTGATTGAGGGTGGGCGAGAACTCGGTCTCGTTGTTCTCCACCATCTCCACCCCGGAGTAGCCGGGGCCGCCGGGGTTGACGACGAGGGTGCCCTGACGCGTCGAGCCGGTGGCCAGGTGCTTCTTCATCGCGATCTCAATGGTCTGGCCACCCGGCTGGGAGTAGTCCAGCGGCACGGCGACCTTGGCGCACTGAAAACCGGTCTTCTCGGCCGACCTCTCCACTCCGGCAGCGGCCACGCAGTCGTACCACTCGACCTTCTGACCATAGAAGGACTCCAGCCCCTGGGGAACCGCCGCCTTGGACGACGCAGCCACAGCCGGCCCTGCGGCGGGCAACGCAGCAGCAGGAACCGCACCGGCCCCCACCCCCAGACACACTCCCGCCACAGCCGCCAGCACCCCGGCAGACACCCGACGGCGCCCCGGGCCGACTCGTCGCGGACCAGACAATTCATTCACGCTATTTTTCATAACCGTTATATTACAAACAGTAAACGGACGTGTCCGCGTCATGAGCAGGCATCTGAGAGAAGAAAAGAACCGTGGTTGGGGCGCCTGCCTCCGGCTCCCCAACCACGGTGATGCGTACCCGCAACTCTCCCTGACGATCCTCAGCGGGACTCCGGTCGGAGGGCGGCGGTTCCTCGAGGGCTCACTGCTTGCCGTGGCACGTCAGTCCCTTCTTAGGCATGGTGCCGGTGAGCAGGTAGGTGTCGACCGCCTGGGTGACGCAGGGGCCGTGCCCGGAGTTGGTGTAGGCCGCGTGCCCGTTGCCCTCCCAGGTGAGGAGCTGACCGGAGTCCAGCTGGTCTGCCAGCGCCTCCGCCCACTCGTACGGAGTGGCCGGGTCGCCGGTCGTCCCGATCACGAGGATCGGCGCGGCCCCCTTGGCGTGGAGCGCCTTGGACGGCTGGGTGCCGGTGTGCCCCCAGGCCTGGCAGCCGAGGTCGCCGGCCTCCGTGACGGTTGCGAAGCGGGGGGCGATCCTCTCCAGCTCCTTGCTCTGCGCCGTCCAGGTGGCCATGTTGCCCTCGACCCGGTAGTCCAGACAGTTGATGCCGATGTTCGCTCCGGTGTTGACCTGGGGCTGCGCGGCGATCTCGTCCGCCATGGCCCTGAAAGTTGAGGCGTCGTGCTGGTTGATGACCTGCCCCAGGGCCTCACTGACGGCGCTCCATGAGCTCTCCGGGAAATAGAGCATGAACCCCACAATCCGCTTCATCTCCTCACCCGTCACCGGACGATTCGGATCCGATGAGGGCACGGGCGACTGGTTGGCCGAGGTGAAGACGTCTCCGATCTGCTGGACGCCCGCGTCAGTGTCACCGGTCAGGGGGCAGCTCTGTCCCGACTGGCACCAGGCGACATAGTTGCGCAGCGCCCGCTCGAAGCCCCGAGCCTGCCCCTGCCTTCGCTCACTGTAGGTCAGGCTGGGGTCCAGGGCGCCGTCGAGGACCAGCCGCCCAGTGTTGGCGGGGAACAGCTCGGCGTAGTGAGCCCCCAGGTAGGTGCCGTAGGACAATCCCAGGTAGTTGAGCTTCTGGTCCCCGGACAGCGCCCGCAGAACATCGAGGTCCCGGGCCACCGAGACGGTGTCCACGTGGTCGAGCAGCTCAGCGGGCTTGGTGTTCGCCGCGCAGCTGGCCTCGAACTGCTTGATCTGTTCGGAGATGACGGCGGCCCGCTGCTCGAATGCTACAGGGGCGCCTGCGCCATCGACTGGAGAGACCCCCTCCATCGCCTTCGCCTCCGCGTCGGAGCTGCAGGTGATGGCAGTGGAGGAGCCGATGCCGCGGGGATCGAAGCCGATGATGTCATAGGCTCTCTGCACACCGGCGAAGGTCGTCGTCGCCGTCGCGCCGACGCTGTCCACCCCGGACGCACCGGGGCCGCCGGGGTTGACGAAGAGGGTGCCCTGACGCGTCGAGCCGGTGGCCAGGTGCTTCTTCATCGCGATCTCAATGGTCTGGCCACCCGGCTGGGAGTAGTCCAGCGGCACGGCGACCTTGGCGCACTGAAAACCGGTCTTCTCGGCCGACCTCTCCACTCCGGCAGCGGCCACGCAGTCGTACCACTCGACCTTCTGACCATAGAAGGACTCCAGCCCCTGGGGAACCGCCGCCTTGGACGACGCAGCCACAGCCGGCCCTGCGGCGGGCAACGCAGCAGCAGGAACCGCACCGGCCCCCACCCCCAAGCACACTCCCGCCACAGCCGCCAGCACCCCAGCAGACACCCGACGGCGTCGAAGCCCTTCGGGGCGTCCCCCCACCTCCGCGAGCGCAGGCACGGTCCGATTCCTTGGATGATGCTTCGTTCTCGTTTCCATACCCAGCATGGTATGAACCGATCGGTCAGTGTGTGATCCCTCTCAGGGATGAGACGGGCCGTTGTCCTCTCAGCCGCGAGTCCCGGTGCCCTCCGGGTCCTCGGCGGGCACCAGCCCCCATGAGGCGGCCCACGCCCAGAGCCGGTCGAGCTCCTCCTCCATGAGGTAGCGGGCCCTGGGCTCGGTGAGCGCTCGAGTACTCATTCCTCCCAGGACCACCGTGCCCGCCTCACCGCGCACCGTCACCTGCACGCTCGGGCCTGCCTCGCGGACACGCAGAGCGGATCGGGGTTGCCGGGCGACGTCGAAGTCGTCCCGGGAGTCGGGCCAGGCGATGTTGTAGGAGCGCAGCAGCGTCCTGCTGTGGATGCCGCTCCGGTCGAAGACGGTTCGCGGCCGCAGGGTCAGGTAGCCCATGAGGAGGCACAGTGACGCCGCCGCGAAGCAGGCGAGCATTCCCCGGTACTGCCCGGAGGCCATGATCGCCAGCCCGATGGCCAGACCCAGGAGGCCGACGGCGGTCAGTCCCCAGGCGATGACTCGCTCCTGCGGGCTCGACCTGCGGATGATCGGCTCGAACCGAGCGGTGTGCCCGCCGCCCTCGCCCCCTGGCTGTATAACGGTCATGTCACGACTCTTCCACACCGGGCCGTGGCCGTCCTGGTTTTGACGGGCGCGTCGACGGTCGCTTGGGTGCTACGACGACGGCCTCATGCCCCACCCCAGGCCGGATGGGGCATGGCGCTCAGCTTCCTTCGGCCTGGGGTCGCAGCTGCACCATGAGAGCCTCGACGGCCAGCAGGGGGGCGGCGTTGGAGCGCAGGCGGCTGCGGCACTCCTCGATGGCGGCGATGCGGGCCAGGGACTGCTCGGGGCTCGTCGTGCGGGCGGCCTGGTCGACGGCGTCGGACAGGTCGAGGTTGACGCGCTCGACATCGCTGCCCATCTGGGTGGTGAGCACGTCACGGTAGAAGGACAGCAGGTCAATCATGGCCCGGTCCAGCACGTCGGTACGGGCGCGCTTGGCGCGGCGCTTCTGGTCCTCCTCGAGCTGGCGGATCTGGGCGCGCAGGGCCGCCGGGATCTTCCCGTCGCTCTCCAGGCCGAGGGCGCGGGTGAGCTCGGCCTTCTCGCGGGCGTCGCGCTCGGCAGTGGCCTCCTTGGCCTCGGACTCGGCGGCCTCCACCAGGGAGGCGGCGGCCAGGACCGCGTCACCGACGCTGCGCAGGGAGACGGGGGCCAGCAGGAGGCGTCGGCGCCGGTCCCAGGCGTCGGCGTCGGTGGCCAGGTGGCGGGCGAGCCCGATATGCGACTGGCTGGCCCGGGCGGCCCGGGCGGCCAGTTCGGGGTCGGCTCCGTCGCGGCGCACGAGGAGCTCGGCGACGGCGTCGGCCGGCGGGATCCGCAGCGTCACCAGGCGGCAGCGGGAGCGGATGGTGGGCAGGACGTCGTCGGCGCTGGGGGTGCACAGCAGCCAGACGGTCTGGGGCGGGGGCTCCTCGATGGACTTGAGCAGGACGTTAGTGGTGCGCTCGGCCATGCGGTCAGCATCCTCGACGAGGATGACGCGCCAGCGCCCGGTCCAGGGGCGGCGCTGGGCCTCACCGATGAGGGTCTTGACCTCCTCCATGGTGATGATGAGCTTCTCGGTGGCCAGGCGCACGACGTCGGGGTGGGAGCCGGCCATGACGTCACGGCAGGGCTTGCACTGCCCGCATCCCGGCACGGGGCCGGTGCACTGCAGGGCGGCGGCGAAGGCGCGGGCGGCGTTCGAGCGGCCCGATCCGGGTGGGCCGGTCACGAGCCAGGCGTGGGTCATGGCGAGCCCGGCCGCTGCTGCCGCCGCGGAGCCCGCTCCCCCGCCTCGCGCCGCCTCGGGGGCGTGACCGGCGGCGGTCTGCGCCTCGCGCTGCTGGGCGGCCTGGCGGGCGGCCTGGGCTGCAGCGGTGAAGGCGGCCACGGCGCTCTCCTGGCCGACGACGTCCTCCCACACACTCATGAGCGCACCTCCGCACCTGGTCCAGCGGCGCTGCGGCGGGCGGCGGCCTCCACGAAGGCCTCCAGGCCGAGGAGCACGCCCTGGTGGGCCCCGCCGTGGGCGAGGCGCACGCCGTGACGGCGCACGGCGGCGACAACGGCCTCGATGACGTCGTCGGCCACCTGGTCGACGGGCCGGTCGGCATCGACGACGACGAAGCGCTCGGGCTCACCTTCAGCCAGGGTGAGGAACTGCTCGCGTAGGGCCACGCGGAAGGCATCCCCCTCCTGCTCGAGGCGGTCCTTGGCGCCGCGGCCGGTGGTGCGCCGCTCGGCCAGGTCGGGGTCGCCGTCGAGCAGGACGGTCAGGTCCGGCAGGAGGCCCTCGGTGGCCCACAGGGACAGGTCGCGGACCTCCTGGGGGCCGAGCGAGCGGGCCGCGCCCTGGTAGGCGACGGAGGAGTCGAGGTAGCGGTCGGCCAGGACGACGGCGCCGCGTTCGAGGGCGGGCCGCACGCGGGTGGCGATGTGGTGAGCGCGGTCGGCGGCGTACAGGAGAGCCTCGGCGCGCGGGGCGACGTGCCCACCGTGCAGGAGGAGGCGACGGATCTCGACGCCGAGCTCCGTGCCGCCCGGTTCACGGGTGAGGACGTGGTCCACGTCCGCCGCGGTCAGAAGGTCGGCGAGGATGCGGATCTGCGTCGTCTTGCCGACGCCGTCACCTCCCTCGAAGGAGATGAACAGACCGGGGCCGGACGGGGGCGGAACGGGGGCGCCGGAAGCAGCGGGAGGGGCAGCGGTGGTCACAGGCCCAGGGTAACGGCCCATGGGGAAGGCCCCGGGAGCGTTGGCCAGACGTCGGCGGGCGCACGGGGTGAGGTGGCGCCCTGGCGCGTGGAACGGCGTCGTCACCGGCCACCGCCACTCCTGCTCTCAGGCGATGCTCTCAGTGGTCCTGGCGGAGGTAGATACGGCAGCAGGTCCGCCAGGAGGCGCCCAGCCCCACGGCGGAGAGCACGGCGATGAGCCCGAGCCCGCCGGCCAGCACCACCTGCTGGGGCATGGACTCCAGTGCACTCAGCACCCCGAAGACCACGGGCATCTCGATGCAGAAGCCGATGGCGAGGCCCCACAGGGCGAGCACGGGCAGGGAGGTGGTCCCGCCGTACGCGACGAGCAGGAGAGGCTCCACCGCGGCGATCACCCCGAAGAGGAACAGATAGGTGAGGTGCCGACCCACGGCGTCGTTCGATAACCCACCCACGGCCAGGAGCACTGCGGTTCCACCGACGAACAGCGTCACCCAGCCGGCCGCGAGTAGGAGGTAGCGGGCAGCCAGGACATCGAGACGGCTGACGGGCAGCGCCGCGTAGAGCTGGCGCATCCGGGCCTCACGGGAGGGCCGCCATAGCATCAGGCCCACCATCAACACCGCTGCTAGCAGGTAGTACACCAGCTTGTCCGGGGAGAAGGGCCCCAGCCATCCCCTCACCCCGGGCACGGCCACTCCCAGAACACCGAGCGCGCACAGCCCCAGCAGCGCCGCGGTGTCCCGTCGCCTCCAGGTGAAGAGCAGCTCCAGGCGCATGACGGCGCGCACCGTCTCCCACCGGCTCAGGGCGCCTGGCCCCCGCACCGCCGCAGGCGCACTGGGAACCTGAGTGCCACAGGACTCGGCGGCAGTGGGCAGGGTGGCTGCGGCCCGCGCAGCAGACACGACGGACTCGGGCATGGTCGATCTCCTCACTTCTTCTTGCTTCTTCCTCGGCCGGATCTCAGTGGTCCTGACGCCCGTACCAGCGGAGGGCCACCACCAGGGAAGCGCCCAGGAGGGCGGGGCAGGCCAAGGCGACCAGGACGGCTGGCACCGGCTCGCGCAGTACCTCGGCCACGGGTCCTGCCAGCAGCGGGGTGCCGCCGTAGAGGACCCCGGCTCCCGCCCCCAGGCACAGCCCCCACATCCACAGGGCCCGCTCGGGGGCCAGGCACAGGAACAGGGGCAGCCCGAGGGCCGCGGACAGGCAGATGACGAACAGGCCGGCCATGAGACCACCCCAGTCACCGGTGAGAGCGGCCGCCGGTACGCAGACCAGGCCGGAGAGGAGCGCCAGGGCGACCCCCTCGGCCCAACGGGCACCGACCAGCTCGCTGCGCCGCAGCGGCAGCGCCCCGTAGAGGCGCTCCATGTGGTGAGCGGACTCGACAGCCCTCTGGGCGTACTGGGCGCACAGCCCCAGGGCGACCCCCGCCATCACCGTCGTCTGCAGACGGCCGGCCAGGACGTCCATGGCGATGAACAGCGCCAGCGCCAGGGGCAGGAGGAGCAGTGGACCACGACGGCGCAGCACGATGAGGTCGAGTCGCAGCACCGCCCCCACCCCGGCGAGCGCCGTCTCGCCGCTGCCCTCAGGGCCGGCCGGCCCAGTCGCCGCGGTCGCTCCGATGCCCCGGCTGCTATCGGGCGCTGTCCCCGTCGTCGTCCCCATCATCGTGGCGCTCACTGGTCCTGCTTGAGGTAGAGGCGGTGGCTCAGCACCCACAGGCCGATGAGGACACCGGCCCCCAGGGCCAGAAGCAGGCCGCCTCCCGTCGTCGTCCCCGCAGCGAGATCCCGGATCGGCCCGAAGCTGGATACCAGCAGGCCCAGAGCCCCGATGGCAAGGATCGAAACCGCCCAGACGAGCAGACCGCGCCCAGGCCCGAAGTGAAGGAACACGGGAATTCCCAGGGCCTGCCCCGTGATGAGGATGAGGGGAAGAACGAGCAGCTTCCCCGGGCGTACGCCCAGAGGCAGGCCTATGGCCGCATAAAGGGCCGAGGCGGCCAGGAGATGCAGCACCGCGACCGCCCAGTAGGAGTTGACGACGTCGGCCCGGGAGACGGGCAGGGAGGCCAGCAGACGGTTGATACCGGAGCGTTCGGCCATCACTCCCGAGAGGCCCCCGACCAGGGCGGTCCCCGCGAGGAATCCGCTGACCAGGGCGATACTTCCGGAGACGATGCCGGCGGCGCCGACAATGAGGAGAAGGCCGAGGAGGAAGGGCAGAGGCCCCCGCAGGCCCAGAAGGTGCAACCGCACCAGTGAGAGCAGCCGACCGACCCGTCCGGGCCCGGCCGCGGCGCCCCTCGTCATCGGGTCGGCCGATGCCTCGGCTACTGCGGCTGCCTCGGGGTGCTCGCGTCGATCCGTGGTCATGAGGTCATTCACGGCCCGCCTCCTTGGCGATGTGCACGGCGAGGTCCTCAATGGTGGGGGTCTCGACGACAACGCGGTCGGCCAGCGCCTCAGCGGCGTCGGCCGGCATCATGGCTTCCCAGCCCAGCGACGTGCTGCGCAGCCCGAGGCCGGCCTGGCGCACGGCGTCGGTCAGGTGCTCGGGGGTGCCGCGCACAAGCCGGAAGGAGCCGAGGATCTCCTCAGCGGTGCCGTTGGCCACGACCCTGCCCCGACTGAGGATGACCAGGTAGTCGGCCAGCCGATCGAGGTCGGAGGTGATGTGGGTGGAGAACAGGATGGTGCGGCCCTCCTCCACCATGAACTGGGCGAGCATGTCCACCATCTCGCTGCGGGCCAAGGGATCCAGCCCACCGGTGGGCTCATCGAGGATGAGTAGCTCGGGATCGTGAGCCAGGGCCACCGCCATCTGCAGGCGCATGCCCATGCCTCGGCTGAGCTCCTTGATCTTCTTGGTGGGGTTGAGGCCCGCAGCCTGGAGCTCGGCGTCGTAGCGCTCCTGGGACCAGGTGGGGAAGAAGCGCCCGATGCCGCGGCCCAGGTCCTTCAGGCGCCACTCGGGGTTGTAGGGCGGGGCGTCGAAGACGACGCCGATGCGCTCATGGCCCACGGTGGTGGCTGAGCCGGCATCCGGGTGGATCATGCCCAGGGCGGCCTTGATGGTGGTGGTCTTCCCCGAGCCGTTGGCCCCGACGAAGCCCGTCACGTAGCCGGCGGGAACGGAGAAGGTGACGTCGTTGAGACTGAAGTCCGGGTAGTGCTTGGTCAGGTGGGAGATCTCGACGGGGTTCACTGCTTGTCCTTGGAGGTGGTGGAGGTGGTGATGGTGGTCTGAAGCATGGTGTGGAGCTCCTCGTCGCTGAGCTGGGCCAGGCGCGCGCGCTCCACGGCGCGGTCGAGGTGCTCCTCGACCTCCCGCAGCACCTGCTCGCGCACCAGCTCGGAGTCCCGGGGCAGGACGAAGTAGCCCTTGCCGGGAACGTTGGCCAGGAAGCCTTCGGCGACGAGGTCGGAGTAGGCGCGGGTGGTGGTGATGACGCTGACGCGCAGGTCCCGGGCCAGAGCCCGGATCGAGGGCAGCATCTCGTCGGCCTCCACCTGGCCGGTCAGGATTGCGTCCCTGACCTGCTGGGCGATCTGCTCGTAGATGGGAACTCCTGCCGTGTTGGACAGGACGACCGAGAGCGGCATGGCAACTCCTTCTGTACATATACACTATAGACAGTATGTGCACGGGGGAGTCAAGTGCTGGTCCACCGCATACGGTGTGGGACACCGGCTCTCACGGGTGCCTCGAAGCAGAGACGCCCCCGGCGACTGAGCCCAGAGAAGCAGGCCCAGTCGCCGGAGTTCAGGAACAGGTCGGGTCACTGCACCCTTCAGACGCACCACTGTGCGCCGTCGACTGCCGCGATGGCAGCCGGGCGGGGGAAGGCGCGGCGAGGCGGGGCTTCAGCCCTCGCTTCCCTGCTGGCGGGTCTCAGTGTTGTGGCCGAAGTCCTCCACCTTCGGACTGTTGCCGGCCCAGACCACCTCCGCGTTGGTTCCCTTGATGACGACGCGGTCGACGTCCTTGACGTAGACGGTGACGTTGTTGCCGGAGATGGTCAGCAGGCCGACGTAGTCGGCGAAGACCTTCGTGTTGTTGGCGGCGACACTGAGACTGTTCACCTCCCCCTCGATACGGACGTCGTCGCCGGACTTGTTCAGGAGCATGGTCGGGCTCGCCGAGACGGTCTGCTCCACGAACTCCAGGTCGCTCAGCCAGTCACTGTCGGTGATGGTCGCCCGAGCGCCGGGGCGCTCACCACTCGCGGGCTGGGCGCCGGCCTCGGGTGCGCTGGAGCCGACGGCGGCAGGCGAGGCCTGTTCCTGGCTACTGGGCGCAGCGGCCTGCGATCGGGGCGCCTGGGAGGCGGTCGTCGCAGTCGTTGACGGCGACGGCGCGGCCGACTGTCCCGGGGCCGAGTGCTCCTGGCCCGCTGCTGCTGCGGTTCCCTGGTCGGTCGGGCCTCCACCGACGGAGATGGAGCAGGCGCTGATGCCGGTCAGGGACAGGGCCACGAGGACGACGGCGGCTGCGCGGCGGGGACGGAGGGGACGAGTGGTCGGGGACATGGTTGTTCTCCGGTATTCAGATGTGGTGAGGGCGGTCGGGTGGGCATCATGCACGTGCGGTCTGATGGCCGAGCTGCGGTTCAGAAGGCCGGGACGAAGACCTCGACGCGGCGGTTGAGGCGGCGACCGGCGGGGTTGTCGGAGCCGTCGGGGTTCTCGTTGGGGGCCACCGGCTTGGTCTCGCCGTAGCCGACGGCCTCCAGGTCGGCGGCCACGCCGTCGGACTTCAGGGCGCTTGAGACGGCCTGTGCCCGCTGCTCGGAGAGCTTCTGGTTGAAGGCGTCGTCGGAGACGGAGTCGGTGTGGCCCTGGATCTGAACCTTGGGGGCCTTGGAGTCCTTGATGACGGTGGCCAGGTTGGTGAGCGTGGTCGAGGCCTCGCCGCGCAGCTCCGATGAGCCGAAGTCGAACAGGACGCTGTCCTCCAGGGTGATGACGGTGCCGCAGGACTGCACGGGCTTGGCGGCGTCGATGGAGGGGAAGGTGCCGACCTTGCCGGCCTTGGGGACGGGCTTGGCCGAGATCGTGGAGCCGTTGACGATGGCGGTGCCGTCACCGTTGTTGGTGATGGAGAGCTTGCCGTCGGAGTAGGTTCCCGAGCCGTCACCGTTGTTGGTGATGGAGACCTTCCCGTCGCTGTAGGTGCCCGAGCCGTCCCCGTTATTGGTGACCGAGGTGGTCCCCGAGCTCGTGGTCATCGAGCCGTCACCGCCCAGGACCGTGGAGCCGGAGACCAGCGATCCGCTCGCATCGCAGCGGGCGGGCCTGACCGTGATGCCGGGCTGGGAGGTGATGGAGCGCGTGAGATCCGGGGTGAAGGCGCCCGTGGACTGGGTGAGCAGGCTGAGATCGGGCAGGGAGATCATGGGGATCGGAGGGATTTGTCCGGGCTCGTAGCCGGCCACGGCCTGGCCCGCGGAGGCGGCCGTTCCCGACGCCGAGGCGGAGGCGGAGCCCTGGGTGCTTCCCGCGGAGCCGGCGGAGTCCGAGCCGGCCTGACTGGCCTGGGTCTGCTGACCCTGAGCCTGCGAGGACGAGCCGCCTCCGACGGACAGGGAGCAGCCGCTCAGCGCGAGGGCGGCGATCAGGGACAGGGAGGGCAGGGAGATGAGTGCTTTCGTCATGACCTGAACGTTACTGAATCGTTGTCGCCGCCCGGTTCCCGCCCTGTCGCAGGACTGCGACAGGGGCGCGGCGGGGTGACGGAGGGTTCTTCAGCCACGACCGCCGGTGCGCCATGCGGTCACGGCGTATCCGCTGGGCCTGCGACGGGCAGGCTCAGCCACACGCGGGTCCCCACGCCCTCACGGGAGGCCATGCGCACGCTGCCGCCGTGGCGGCGCACGATCGTGGACACCAGCGCCAGCCCCAGCCCCGAGCCCGGCAGGCCCCGGGCGTTGCCGGCCCGGGCCAGCTCGCTCCACACGGCCGGCAGGTCCGCCTGCGGCACCCCGATCCCGGTGTCGGCCACCTCGATGGTGACGGTTCCCGATTCCTCCCGACCGCGTACCTCCACGGTCCCGCCGGGCGAGGTGTACTTCGAGGCGTTGGAGATGACGTTGTAGACGGCCGAGTACAGCAGGTCGCCGTCGCCGCGCACATGCGACAGCGGCCACGGAACCTGCGGCAGGTCCAGGCGGATTCTGGGCCCGCCACCACGCGCCGCTCCCTCCTCGCCGACCGCCTGGGCGGCGTCGTGGACGGTCTCGGCGATATCGACGTCCTCCAGTGAGAGCGCGGCCGTCTCCAGGTCGGCCAGCTTGCGCAGGTCCGTCACCAAGCGCCCCATGCGGCGGGCCTGAGCGTCAACGACGTCGACCCGGGCCTGCAGCTCGTGAAGCGGGGCCTGCGGCAGGTCGGCGACGGCGGCCCGCACCGCCGTCAGCGGGTTCTTCAACTCGTGGTCCAGCCGGCGCAGGAACTGCTGGTGACGGGACCACGCCTCCTCCTGGGCCTGGCTTCGCCCCCGCTGCACCGCCAGGCGCAGCCTGCGGCGGATCACGGTCGCAGCCAGGGCGAGTAGCAACAGCACGATCCCGATCTCCGCCACCACCAGCGGCACTGCCGTCGAGATGACCACCGGAGCCAGCCCGAAGGTCGCATAGGAGGCCGCCGCCGCGACGGTCACGACCGCCACTGCCAGCACCCATCCGATCCAGCCGGCCCGCCGGGGCTTCTCCGTAGGGGGGTCCAGAGGTGCAGGGGCGGCTTCGGCGGCAGCCCCGGCCAAGGCCTCGACGCTCTGGGGCTCAGCTGTCGGCCGCTGCGGGTCGGCCTGCGGCGGATGGAGGTCGGCCGACTGCGGATGGTTCCCCGGGTCGCCCGCCATCGGGGGGCTGGCCGGCTGCGCGGCCGGCGCCCCAGGCCGGGTGACCGGCACGGTGCGCGGCCCACCCATGTCCACTGCCGGCTCCATGTAGCGGGTGCGGCCGTCCTGCGCGGGCGCCGGACGCGGAGGGACCGAGGGCGGAAGCTGCGGCGAGATCGATGAGCCGCTCATGCCCGGACCTCGGCCCGGAAGCGGTAGCCGACGGAGGGGACCGTCTCGATGTAGGTGGGGTTGGCGGCGTCGTCGCCCAGGGCCTGGCGGATCTCGCGGATGCGGTGGTCGACGGCGCGCGTGGAGGTGGCGAAGTCGATGCCCCACAGGGAGGCCAGCAGGGCGTCCCTGGTGTGGAGCTCTCCGGGATGGCTCATGAGGTAGTCCAGGAGCATCGTGGCCTTGGGAGTGAGCGTCACCTCGCGCCCCGACAGGGTCACCCGCCGCGAGGTCCGCTCCAGGAGCAGCTCACCGGCCGTGAGTCGGGAGGCGGAGGTCAGCGGCTGGGCCACGCCGCGGGTGCGGCGCAGCACCGCGCGGATCCGGGAGGCGAGCTCGGCGGGGTCGAAGGGCTTGGACAGGTAGTCGTCGGCGCCGTCGTCCAGGGCCGAGACCCGCTCGTAGGAGGCGTCCACCTGGGTGAGCAGGATGATGGGGGTCCAGGCCCCAGCGGCCCGGACCCGCCGCACCAGCTCGCGCCCGTCCATCCTGGGCATGAGGACGTCGGAGACGATGATGTCCACCTGGTAGGAGGCCAGGATGTCCATGGCCTCCGCCCCGTCCGAGGCGAGCAGGACCCGGTACCCGCCGCGCTCCAGGTAAGGGCCCAGGGAGCGGCGGATGGGGGCCTCGTCGTCGACGAGCAGGACAGTGGCGGACGGAGCCGGTGCGGCGGACTGGGTCACGACAGGCTCACTGGGAGAGCTTCCCGGTGGTGTTGTTGGCGCCGCCGTCCTGGATCGTCGGGTCGTCGCCCAGCCAGTGGACGGTAACGTTCGAGCCCTGAATGTTGAGGTGGTCGATGTCGCGGGCGTAGACAGTGACGTTGGAGCCCTGAACGGTGAGGGTGTCGACGTCCTCCGCGGAGATCTTGACGTCGGAGCCCTGGACCGTCAGCGTGTCGAGGTCACCGACCAGGTTGAGGGTCGTCCCGACTCCCTGGACGGTGTACGCACCGGAGACCTCGGTGCGCTGACCGGTGCTCTGGATGTCCTTCCAGGTGGGGTCCGTGATGGGGGCGTCGTCTCCGTCCTTGTCGTCATCCTTGTCGTCGTCCTTGTTGCCGGGGGCAGCCGTGGCCTGGGCCGAACCACCGGAGGAGGACTGGGAGTCAGCCGTGGCGGCCCCCTTGGCATCAGTCTTGGACGAGTCCTTGGAATCGGCGCCCTGAGTGTCCTTCTGCTCGGACTGGGCGGCCGGCGAGCCGGAGTCCCCGGAGCCGGAGCCGTTGACGGACAAGGAGCAGGCGCCCAGGCTCAGGGACAGGGCCAGGGCGGCGGTGCCGGCGAGAACGATCTTGGGCAGACGCATGATGAGGTCCTCTCAGGAATCATGTGGGGAGTTGTACAAGGAATACAATACCGGCCGATTGTCCCCTCCTCGTCGCAGTGCTGTCGCAGAACTGCGACACGGGCCGCGATGATGCTCACGGGTCACTGGGCTTGCGCGGACGGGGACATTCTGCGCCGTCGGGGACCCTTGCTCGCAACCGGGGGCATTCGACGCCGTCGGGGACAGGAATCCGGTCCCCGGACGCGCGGACTGTCCCCGACCGGAGGGAAACGCACCCGTCCGCGTGGAATGTCCCCGGCCAAGGCTCACGACGGCGGCCAGCGGCAGTGACCGGCGACGGCGGCAGTGACAGAAGCTGCGCCAACGCCGCAGGCCCGCACCAACGCTGCACGTCCGCACCAAGGCCGCAGGCCCGCAGCACCGCCGAGCCCCCTCAGCCCTCCTTCGAGGCCGCCGCCTTGCTCGTCGCCGTCTTGGCAGTGGCCTTCTTGGTGGTGGCGGCCTTCTTCGTGGTGGTCTTCTTCGTCGTGGCCTTCTTGGCTGTGGTCTTGCGGGTGGTGCGCTTCTTGGCCGGGCCCTTGGCGCGCTTGTCCGCCAGCAGCTCGAAGGCGCGCTCGGCGCTGATGGTGGCCGGGTCCTCGCTGCGGGGCACGGTGACGTTGGTCTGCCCGTCGGTGATGTAGGGGCCGAAGCGACCGTCCTTGATGACCACCGGCTTCTCAGTGGCCGGGTCCTGCCCCAGCTCGCGCAGCGGTCCGCGGGCGGCCGCCTGTCCTCGACGCCGCTTGGGCTGGGCGAAGATCTCCAGGGCCTGCTCCAGGGTGACGGTGAAGATCTGCTCCTCGGTCTCCAGGGAGCGCGAGTCCGTACCCTTCTTCAGGTAGGGGCCGTAGCGGCCGTTCTGGGCGGTGATGTCCTCCCCCGACTCCGGGTCCTGCCCGACGACGCGCGGCAGGCTCAGCAGGTCCAGGGCCTGCTCCAGGGTCACGGTGGACAGGTCCATGGAACGCAGGAGGCTGGCGGTGCGGGGCTTGGGCTTGGCCGCCTTGGTGGTCTTCTTCGCCTTCGTCGATTTTGCCGTCTTCGCAGTCTTGGTCGCCTCCGCCTCGGCCGTCTCCTCGAGCTCGGGCAGGACCTCGGTGACGTAGGGGCCGTAGCGGCCGTCTTTGGCGATGATGACGTGCCCGCTGGCCGGGTCGACGCCGAGCTCGCGGCCGTCGTCGGCGGCGCGGGTGAAGAGCTCGCGGGCCTTGTCCACGGTCAGCTCGTCGGGGGCGAGGTCGGCCGGGACGTTGGCGCGCTTGCCCTCGGCGTCCTCCAGGTAGGGGCCGTAGCGACCCACCCGCAGGGTGATGCCCTCGCCGATCTCGATGGAGTTGACGGCGCGGGCGTCGATCTCGCCGAGGTTGTCCACCAGGCCCTTGAGCCCCTGGGCGCGCAGCGCGGCGGCCGCGGCCTCGAGCTCGCCCGAGGCCGCCTGAGCGGCCTGCTCGGTGCCGGCCCCACCCTGACCGTTGTAGAAGCGCCGCAGCCAGGCGACCCGGTCCTCCTCGCCGGCGGCGATCCGGTCCAGGTCGCGCTCCATGGAGGCGGTGAAGTCGTAGTCGACGAGCTCGGCGAAGTTCTCCTCCAGCAGCCGGGTGACGGCGAAGGCGAGCCAGGTCGGCACCAGGGCCTGGCCGCGGTGGTCGACGTAGCCGCGGTCGGAGATGGTGGACATCGTGGCCGCGTACGTTGAGGGGCGGCCGATCTCGCGCTCCTCAAGGGCCTTGACCAGGGAGGCCTCGGTGTAGCGCGGCGGCGGCGTGGTCTCGTGGCCGGAGGCCTCGGCGTCCAGGGCGGCCAGCTCCTGGCCGGAGATCATCGCGGGCAGGCGCACGTCCTTGGAGTCCTTGGCGGCGGCACCGGCGTCGTCCTGGTAGCGCTCGGCGTCGCGCCCCTCCTCGTAGGCGGCCAGGAAGCCGCGGAAGGTGATGACGGTGCCCGACGCCGTCAGGCCGGCCGTGGAGAAGGTGGGGCCGGAGTCGCGCGACTCGCCGGCCACCGGCGTCAGCGGCACCTCGACGGTCACCGTGGCGGTCGAGCCGACGGCGTCGGCCATCTGGGAGGCCACGGTCCGCTTCCAGATGAGCTCGTAGAGGCGGAACTGGGCGCCGCTGAGCTCACCGGAGACCTGGGCCGGGGTGCGGAAGTGGTCGCCGGCGGGGCGGATCGCCTCGTGGGCCTCCTGGGCGCCCTTGGACTTGGAGGCGTAGACGCGGAGGCGCTCGGGGACGTACTCGGCCCCGTAGAGCTCGGCCACCTGCGAGCGGGCCGCGGCCACGGCCTGACCGGACAGGACCGTGGAGTCGGTACGCATGTAGGTGATGAAGCCGTTCTCGTAGAGGCCCTGCGCCACGCGCATGGTCTCGCGCGGGTTCATGCGCAGCTTGCGGGAGGCCTCCTGCTGGAGGGTGGAGGTGGTGAAGGGGGCGGCCGGGCGGCGCTTGTAGGGCTTGTCCTCCACTCCGACCACGCGCGGCTCTCCCCGGCCGATGGCCTCGGCCACGGCGGTGGCCCCCACCTGGTGGAGGTGGACGGCGGAGGCCTTGAGCGCGGTGGGGCGCAACTGGCCGTCGTCGTTGAAGTCGCGGCCGGTGGCCACGCGCCGCCCGTCGAGGGTGACGAGCCGGGCGGTGAAGGAGGCCTCCTGGCGGGCGGTGACGTCCACGGCGGACAGGACGGTGGAGAAGGTGGCCTCCACCCCCCAGTAGGAGGCGGAGCGGAAGGCCATGCGCTCACGCTCACGCTCGACGACGAGGCGGGTGGCCACTGACTGCACGCGCCCGGCGGACAGGCCGGCGCGGACCTTGCGCCACAGGACCGGGCTGACCTCGTAGCCCACGAGGCGGTCCAGGATGCGACGGGTCTCCTGGGCGTCGACGAGGTGGATGTCCAGCTCGCGGGTGTTGCCCAGGGCCCGGGTGACGGCCTCGCGGGTGATCTCGGTGAAGACCATGCGGCGCACCGGCACCTTGGGCTTGAGGACCTGCTGGAGGTGCCAGGCGATGGCCTCGCCCTCGCGGTCGTCGTCGGTGGCCAGGTAGAGCTCGTCGGCCTCCTTGAGGGCCTTCTTGAGCTGGGCGACCGTCTTCTTCTTGTCGGGGTTGACGACGTAGTAGGGGGTGAAGTCGTCCTCGACGTCGACCGCGAACTTCCCGTAGGGGCCCTTCTTCATGGTGGCGGGCAGCTCGGAGGGCTGTGGCAGGTCGCGGATGTGCCCCACGGAGGCCTCGACGTCGAACTCCGGACCCAGGTAGCCGGCGATGGAGCGCACCTTGTTGGGGGACTCCACGATGACGAGCTTGGTGGACACGTAAAGCCTTCCTCACGGGTGGTGCGCGGCTGGCCGCGGCTGGTGGGTCTGCGGGCGGTTGTCGCCGGGCCCTGGAGATCACCGCGGGATCGTGAGGATCCGGGCGATCCGGGCCCCGACGAAGGGGGACGGTGGGGAGTCGGCGCGTGCCGGCTCCCAGCCGACTGTAACGCACCACCCACCTTTTCCAACCAGGCAGTGTCCGGAAGAACGACTTTCGTCTCAGATGAGCTCGGCCAGGGCGCTGCGCACGGCCGCCAGGCGCTGAGCGGCGATGCGCTCGTCGTAGGGCAGGTGCAGTCCGCGGCACTCGGCGGCCAGCTCGGCCAGGGAGCGGACCTCGGGGAAGCCTCGGGAGGTGAGCTGGGCGACCTCGTCGATGATCGGCGAGCCCGAGGAGCCGGCCCCGCCGCCACGCAGGTCCACCCACTGCCCCAGGCGCCGGGCCGCACGGTCCAGGCTGGAGGTCACGGTGCGCAGGGCATCGTTGAGCTGGGCGACCTGGGTGCTCACGGCCTGCAGCACGGGCCCCAGGCCGCGGAAGCCGGACTCCAGCGCCTCGCACAGGTCCGTCAGGGAGTGCACGGCGTCCACCTCAGTGCCATCGAGGATGGACTGGGCGAAGCGCCCCACCATGAGGGTGAGCAGGCGCATGAGGGCCACGGAGAAGCGCAGCTCGGTGACCGACTGGTGCAGGACCTTGAGCCGCGAGGGCAGTGCGTTCAGCTCGGCGCCCGCGACGCCGGTGAGCTCGGCGATGCGCTCGCTGAGCATGAGCACCTTGGTCTGGGCGCTGTCGCCGACGTCGTGGGAGACCAGCTGGCCGATGCGCCCCACCCGCGCCTCCACCGCCCGGGCCGAGTCGTGGGTGGCCTCCATGGTGGTGATGAGCCGCAGGTACTCATCGAGCTCGAAGACCAGGGCATCGGTGTCCTTCTCCATGGCGGCCACCGCGTTGAGGATCCGGGCCACGGCACCCAGGCCCTCGGGGGCGGCCGACGGGACGCGCACCCCGGCGGTGACCAGGGCGGCCACCTCACGCGGCAGGGTCGCCAAGGTCATGTCGTGCAGGGAGGGGAAGCCCAGGGCCGCCAGCTCCGCGGCCAGCTCACGGCCACCGAACTCGCCGAGCTGGTGGCGCGAGGCGCCCCGGGCCTGAAGGTCGCGCTCCTTGGCGCGCACCCGGCGGTAGGCCTCCTCGACCCGGTCCCTGGTGGCCCCGTCCATCGGCTTGATCCGCACCGACAGGTATCCCTGGCGCAGCGGCACGATGGTGGCGAAGACCCGATAGTCCAGGCCGTCCACGGCACGGTTGGTGATGTAGCCGCAGGCCGGACGCTGGGACTTCAGATCATCCCAGATGAGGCGGAAGAGGCCGGACGGCATGTCCAGGTGACGAATGATGTTGTGCGGAGCCCCGATGAGACGCTCACGCGAGTAACGCGACAGCGTATCGAACGTCCGGTTCGTGTTCTGGATAACGCCTTTGAGATCCGTGGTGGAAAAGAAAATGTCCTGCGGATCGAACAAACGCTCGTAACCGACCTGCGACTCCATGGTGCTTTCCTTCAGGGTGAATAATTCGCGGGAGCACCTCGCCGGAGGACTATTCCTTCAGTTCCTCACACAGTGCCGGGAAGAAGGTAATGAAACGTACGTGCCCGCGGAAGACAATTTATGACATTGTCACCAATAAGGTGGGACCTATCTTGTAGATTATCGACAATTACTCCCCCAGGTGGCTCAAGGTCTCGCGAACCGTTGCCACCCGCTGACGGATGACGGGTTCGTCCAAAGTCACAACGACACCGCGGGCCTTGGCAGCCAGCTCGGCCAGCGAGGCCGTCTCCGGGAAGCCCTGCTCGCCCACGGCGACGGCCTCACTCAGGACCGCCTCGGCGTCGACACCCTCGACGAGCGCCTGGGTCCCCTCGTCCTGAAGAGCGCGGATCCAGCGCTGGAAGGGCCGCTTGACGCGGTCGAGGTTGCTGACCACGG
>ERZ773007.271-NODE-271-length-26250-cov-4.422562_pt1 | contig 26250 bp, 26 predicted proteins | sample MGYA00580665_ERZ773007 | MGnify/ENA primary metagenome ERZ773007 (study PRJEB29015, sample SAMEA2738122) | human oral metagenome | biome: human oral; feature: human-associated habitat; material: saliva | place: China | collected 2167 ... | reverse complement strand
GGAGGCGACTCCACAGCTGGCGAGGACGGCGGTCAGTGGGAGGGCCATGAGCAGGGTACGACGGCGCATAGAAGTCCTTCGGTGACGCGAGAGCGGGACGAATCACCCAGGACCTTAGGGCTACCTCAGTTAATTTGCCAAGTTAGACGATCTAATTTTAGTAAGGTCATACAAGTATCATGGTGGATGCATGGAGGTTGGCACAGTGTTGCCGCTCGCGCCGAGTCCCCGCAGGTCGAGCGGAACGGATGCGACTGCTGCAGTGAGGCCCGACAGCACTCATGAGCCCGACGGAGGACGGCGACCACCGCCGTCAGATGACGATGACGCCACCTGGGCCAGAAAAATAGCTCCGACACCGATGAAGACGATCGCGACCGTCCTGTTCCCCTGGGTGAAATTTATGACTGCAGAGGTGATCGCGAGCAGCCCTGCGACCAGCCGGAGAATTTTGAGGTTTCGAGCAGACAACATACTGATATCTTCCTGTTGAACGTCATGACAAGGACGGCGACCACCCTCACCATAGGCCTAGTCCCAGCCTCGTTGAAGCACATCCGGGACCATCTCTACGCAGGACTCTCACCCTCCGGGAGTATTGACACCTGACGCGGCGGCATTCTCAGCGTCGTTCCACCAGCTGCGGCTTCACAGGAGACCCACAAGGTCAACCTACGTCTGGCATACACGGCGCCGACACGGTTGAGTCATGCACAGCTCCGACACCCTCAGCCCGCCCGAGTCACCCCAGTCCGGCCAGAACCACGACTCCGGCCGGCGCGACCGCTCCTCGAAGTCCAGCAAGCACCCGCGCCGCCGGTTCCTCCTGGGCGGCGCCGCCGTCCTGGGTCTGGCCGCCACCGGCACCAGCGCCTGGGCGCTCAACCGCTTCGTCATCGAACACGTGGAGGTCGGCGACGTCACCGCGCTGGAGGCCAAGGCGCAGAACGCGGCCAACTCCTCGGCGACCCCGGCCACGAACGTGACGGTCGGTGACAACTCCTACTCCTCATCGAATACGAGCATCAAGATTGAGCAGGTCTCCACCGGCTCGGGCAGCGACACCGTCACCTACTACGTGGCCGACGTCAAGCTCACCAACGCCACCGACCTGCGCAGCGCCTTCGCCAACAACTCCTACGGCACCAACATCGTCGCCAAGCCCACCACGATGGCCTCCGAGCACGACGCCGTCCTGGCCATCAACGGCGACTACTACGGCTTCCGCAGCGACGGCATCCTCATCCGCAACGGCGTCATCTACCGCGACAGCGGCACGCGCGACGGCATGGCCTTCTACAGCGACGGGCGCGTGGAGGTCTACGACGAGACCACCACCAAGGCGCAGACGCTCCTGGACGCGGGCGTGTGGAACACGCTGTCCTTCGGGCCGGCGCTGGTCAACAACTCCAAGGTGCTCTCCGGCATCGACCAGGTCGAGGTGGACACCAACGTCGGCAACCACTCCATCCAGGGCAAGCAGCCGCGCACCGCTGTGGGGTGGGTGGAGACGAACCACCTCAAACTCGTCGTCGTCGACGGCCGCAACGAGGGCTACTCGCGCGGCGTGACCATGAGCGAGCTCGCCCAGATCATGGCCGACCTGGGGTGCACCTGCGCCTACAACATCGACGGCGGCGGCTCGTCGGCCATGTACTTCAACGGCTCGATCATCAACCAGCCCTCCAACGGGGGCGAGCGCGACACCTCCGACATCCTCTACATCGCGAACGGAGCCTGAGATGAGCGGCACCGACACAGCCCTTCAGACCTCGCCGCGCATCCTGCCGCGGATCGTCGCACCCGCGAACCGGACCACGGCCAACCGGACGGCGGTCAACCGGACGGTGGACAACCGGACGGCGGCGCGGACCGGGGGCGGGCACCGCCCCCGGGCGGCGGTGACGCTCGTGGTTCTCATCCCGGCCTACAAGCCCGATGAGCGCCTGGCCGTGCTCGTGGCCCGTCTGCGCGGGGCGCGCCGGGACTGCGCGGTGCTGGTCGTCGACGACGGCTCGGGGCCGCAGTACGCGCCCTTCTTCTCCGCCGCCCGCGCCCGGGGCGCCGAGGTCGTCAGTTCCCCGGTCAACCAGGGCAAGGGTCAGGCGCTGCGCACGGGCCTGGCTCACGCGGCCGCCACCTGGCCCGATGCGGACGTGGTGTGCGCCGACGCCGACGGGCAGCACACGCCGTCGGACATTGAGGCCGTGGCCGTGCGGGTGCGCGAGACCGGGCACATGACCCTGGGGGTGCGGCGCTTCACCGGGCCGGTGCCGCTGCGCAGCCGGATCGGTAACGACGTGACTGCCCTGCTGTTCCGGGGCGCGACCGGCTGGAGGCTGGGTGACACCCAGACGGGTCTGCGCGGCTACCCCGCCGGGCAGCTGGCGTGGCTGCAGGAGGTTCCCGGGGACCGCTACGAGTACGAGCTCTCCGCGCTGCTGCGCGCCCACGAGCTGGGGATGGTGGTGGAGCAGGTGGAGATCACCACGGTCTACGAGCCGGGCAACACCTCCTCCCACTTCCGGCCGGTGCAGGACTCGGCGCGAATCTATGCTCCGCTGCTGCGGTTCATGGGGGCGTCGCTGGCGAGCTTCGGGATCGACTGGCTGGGTGTCATGGTTATCTTCGCGATGACGGGCAGCCTGCTGACGGCGGTTGTGGGGGCGCGGCTGGTGTCCGGGACGGCGAACTTCTTCATGAATCGCCGCGTCTTCCGGGCGCGGCGCGGCACCGTGGTGCGCACGGCGGTGCGGTACACGGTCCTGGCGGTGAGCCTGCTGGCGGCCAGCTACCTGGCGCTCAAGGCGCTCACGGCGGTCGGAATTCCCCTGGGGATCGCCAAGGTTCTCGGCGACGGGGCCATCTACGTGGCCAGCTATGTGGCGCAGCGCCGGCTGGTGTTCAAGGAGCGGAGGTGAGGCGGGCCCGGGGCGGTCGGGGCGACCAGCGCGGTGCCGGCCTCCGCGAGGTCGTACCGTAGGTCTCGAGGTCGTACCCTTACCCCTCGATCTCACGCCCTAAGGTACGACCTCGCGCCCACCCCTCGGTCAGGGAACCGGCCCAGTACCCAACAGTCAGCTCACACCTGCGCGAATCTCATCAAGGAGGCGCGCGGCTGATCCGGTGAAGTAGGTGCTGTGCGTGACTTTAATCGTCTCTAATGATTCAGCTCCAACAAGCACGATGTCCATCTCGGGGTGATTCTGGTACTCGATCTCAGCGGCACGGTACGCAGTAGTTGCGGCCACGGCATCATCTCCGAACGACTCGTGAGACAAGAGCTCGTCTCGCTTACGGTCGTAGATGAGAAGGAACTGCTGGATGGAACCAGTTCTGGCGCTCATATGCTCTCTCCTCCGAACATGGGTCCAACATTCTTACCAAGTCCTGCCAGTTCCTCAGCAATCAGTGCACTGAGACGTTCGAACTGCTGCCGGTCTTCATGAACTGGAATCTCACCGGCATCGAGAGCAATGTACATCTTTGCGGTGAGTCTCGCATACTCTTGGACCAAGGATTCTCCGTCCTGCTTATAGTTGGTACCGAAAGCAACACTCAGCCCTTCGACGCGTTGCGCCCACTGATGCATGCGCTGAGTACGCAGTTGAATCTCAATGAGCCGTTGATCCTGCTCAACAACCACGTGCACAGCTCGATAGCCCGATGCTCGCGGCCTGCCCACGTAGTCCGAGGTGCGTCTCACTGCCTCCGCCCAACGCTCACGTACACATGCCTCCAAACGACGCAACTCACTGATTTCGTTCGAAGACAACACCACGCGACAACCACCAATGTCCTGCATTCGTGACAGGTCCAGCTTCGACTCCCTGGAAGTGATCTTCTCCAGGATCGTAGGCATACGTTTGAGACGTTGACTCACTTCACCCTGAATCTGGTGGGCTTCCAGAAGAGTTGCTAATTCGCCGCTTGTGGCCTCCAGTGGGCCGGCGAAGGAGGCCCGAAAGGCGCTAACGATGGCAAGCGCCCGCTCCACCTCTTCCTGAGATGCCTTCCCCTCAGCCTGACGTCGCATCACCGAGCCGGCCTTACGTACCGCACTCTTGGAGAGCATCTTCCCCTCCCCTCCATCCAGCCTGACGTCACCGCTTCTCACGCCTCGTCCTCGTAGCCTCGAGTCTATGCGACGGTAGGACAAGCGAACGAGACCCCCAGTTTCGCATCATGACAGACTTCAGCGGGGGCTGATGAGACCGGCCTCGTAGGCGGCAATGACGAGCTGGGCGCGGTCGCGGGCACCCAGGCGGGCCAGGAGCGCGGTGATGTGGCTGCGGCAGGTCGCCCGGGTGATGCCGAGTTCGACCTCGATCTCACTGTTGGACAAGCCCTGGGCGATGAGCAGGAGGACCTCGCGCTGGCGGGGCGTGAGGGCCTCGACCTCACCGGTCCAGGTGCTACAGGAGGTACCGGTCGACGTCGTGCTCGGCATGCGGGCCACGAGGCGGGCCAGCACCTGGGGGCTGAGCAGCGACTGCCCCTCATGGACGGTGCGCACGGCGTCGACGAGGGACTGGGGGTCGGCGTCCTTGAGGAGGAAGCCGCAGGCGCCGGCGCGCAGGGCGCCCAGGACGTAGTCGTCAATCTCGAACATGGTGAGGATGAGGACGCGCGTGGCCGCGAGCGCCGGGTCGGCGCAGATCCTTCTGGTGGCCTCAATGCCGGTCAGGCCCGGCATCTGGATGTCCATGAGGACGACGTCGGGGCGCAGCTCGGTGGCCAGGGCGACCGAGCGGGCACCGTCCTCGGCCAGGCCGACGACGCTCATGCCGGGCTCGGCCTCGAGCAGGGCGGCCAGGGTGGTGCGCAGGAGGGCCTGGTCCTCGGCGATGAGGATCCGGATGGGGGCGCCGGGAGACCCGCCGGTCTTGTCGGTCTTGTCGGTCGGCGCACTGGTGGGATCCGTCATGGCTTGCCCCTGTCGCTCCTGGGATCGGTATCCGGTGACTCACTGGTGGGTCTGCGTTCCGGGCCCGTGCTGTCTCCGGAACCCCGGGTGCTGCTGGTGGCCCCGGCCGCGTCGTCGGTGGGAATGGGCAGGATGGCCTCGATGGCGAAGCCTGGGGCGTCGGCGCGGGGGCCGGCGGTCAGGGTTCCGCCGAGCGCGGTCAGGGTCTCGTGAAGTCCGCGCAGTCCTTGCCCGGCCCCGGGGTGGGGCTCCCATCCGGTCGCGGGCCCGTCATCGACGACGGCGATGCGCAGCCGTCCCGGCTCCCGGCGGAGGGTCACGCGGGCGCGCGTGGGGCCGGCGTGGCGGGCGGTGTTGGCCAGGGCCTCGGCCACGACCCGGGTAGCGGCCTGCGCCGTCGGAGCCGGGAGACTATCGGTCATCGCCGCGACTTGGGCGACGCCCGCATCTGCGCCGATGTGCGGCGCATCGGCGTCGAGATCGACGGTGACGCCGGTGCGGCGGGCCTTGCCGATCAGCTCCCGAAGGGCCTCGGCGAGGCTGTTGACGGGGCTGGCTACCGGTGCGTGTCCCGCCGGGATCGCTGCGAGCGCCCCTGGCGTCGGGCGCCTGTTCTCGTCGCGCAGGACGGCGAGCATGCGCCGCAACGCGTCAGTGGCCTCGCGGGAGGCGGTCTCGACGTCGTCGAGTGCGGTTCGCAGCCCGTCGGGGGTGGTCTCGAGTCGCTGGGCCACGGCGCAGCGCACGGTGATGGCGCCGAGGTTGCCGGAGACGGCGTCGTGCAGCTCGCGGGCGATGACGAGGCGGTCCTCGGCGACGGCGCGCGCGGCGGTCTCCTGGGTCAGGCGCCGCTCGTGGGCACGCCGGTCGCGCCGCCGCAGCCACAGGGAGGCGGCGACGAGCCCGGCCATGACGAGCAGCACCGTCATCTGGGCGCGCCGAGAAGGATCCGGGGAGTAGCCGACCAGGGTGCCCAGGCCAAGAACAATCACGGTCAGCCCGGTGATGGCGCGCCCGAGCGGCGAGTGGCGCGGTGGGACGTCTGGGGCAGGCACGCGACCAGTCTAGGAAGGCGGCTCGGGCGCTTCATCGAACCGGGGTCTGACGGACCTGGGTCTGAGGCGGCGGGACCGTCTCGGCTGGGCGGCTGATGCGCGCTGCCGCTCGGCGCGCTGGAGTTGGCCCATGATCGCTATTGAGAACCTCGTCAAGCGGCACGGGGCGCGGGAGGTGCTTCACGGCGTGAGCCTGGAGGCGCGTCCGGGCCGCGTCACCGGATTCGTGGGCCCGAACGGCGCCGGGAAGTCCTCGACCCTGCGGTGTCTGCTGGGTCTGGACCGAGCCGACGGCGGGCGGGCGCTCATCGGCGGGCGCCCCTACCGCGAGCTGCGCGAACCGCTGCGCACGGTGGGGGCGGTGCTCGACGGCTCGGGCGCGCATCCCTCGCGCACGGCCCGAGGTCACCTGGGTTGGGTGGCCTCGGGTGCGGGCATCAGTCGGCGTCGGGTGGCTGAGGTGCTCGACGTCGTCGGGCTGAGTGAGGCGGCCGGGCGGCGGGTGCGCACCTTCTCCTTGGGAATGGGGCAGCGCCTGGGGCTGGCGACGGCGCTGCTGGGCGACCCGGAGGTGCTGGTCCTCGACGAGCCGGTCAATGGCCTGGACCCGGAGGGGATCCGGTGGATCCGCAGGCTGCTTCGGCAGCGCGCCGACGCCGGGGGCACGGTGCTGCTGTCCAGTCATGTTCTGGCTGAGCTGGCTGAGGTGGCCGACGACGTTGTCGTCATCGCCGGCGGGCGGGTGCGGGCGGCCGGGACGCTGGAGGAGGTCGCGGCGGGTTACGCGAACCTGGAGGAGGCGTTCTTCTCACTGACTGCCCCGGCCGGCGGTGGGGCCGGCGGTGGGGCCGGTCAGGCTGGCCGGACTGGACGGGCCGACCGGGCGGGCCAGGCCGAGCGCGAGGACGGGGTCCGTTCATGAGCGCGGCGACGGCGCTGGTGCGCTCCCTCAAGGCGGAGGTGCGCAAGACGGTGGGGCTGCCGGGGGTCTGGCTGGGGGCGGCGTTGGCGATCGTCCTGCCGCTCCTGATCGAGTACTACACGGATCATGACCTGGCGGCGCGACTGGCGGCCGGCGACCCGGATGCGCCGGCGCGGCTGGGCGACGTCGGCGTCATCGGACTGTACGTGGGGACGACGGGGATCGTGGTGCTGGCGGTGAGTGTGGTGGTCAGCGAGTACGCGAGTGATCCGCGCATGAGCGGGGCCTCCAGCGCTCCGCGTCAGGTGGCGACGACGATGCTGGTGCTGCCGCGGCGCGGGGCGTCGGTGGCCGCGAAGCTGCTCGTGGTGCTGGGGGCTGCAACGGTGCTGTTGGCGACGGCGTGGGCGGCGACCTACTCGCTGTGCCGGCACCTGCTGGGGTCGAGCGTGCCCTTCGAGTCGGTGCCGTGGTGGATGCTGACGGGGATCCTGACGTGGTGGGTGTTCTCGGCGATGGCGTCGATGGCGCTGGCGATGGTGACGCGCAGCGCACTGGTGTCGATGACGGTTCTCGTCACGATGTCGACGATGCTCTCGCCGGGGGTGCTGCTCATCAAGTCCACCGATGCGGCCCGGTTCCTGCCGGACACGGCGGCGGTGCGGCTCATTGCGAACCCGACGACGCTCAACTACGACCGGCTCGTCGAGCTGCTGTCGATCCCGATGGCGGCCGCCGTCTGCGCGGCATGGGCGGGCGGCTGCGCGGCGGTGTGCTGCTGGGTGTGGATGAGGCGGGACGCATGAGCGGGGCCGGTGCGACCAGCAGGGTGAGGGCCACCGCTGGGGTGACGACCGCCTGGGGGCGGGCGCTGCACGCGGAGCTGGTGAAGGTGGTGACGCTGCCGGCGATGTGGTGGTCGGCGGCGGTGGCGGGCGCGGCTGCGGCCGCCACGATGATGTCGGTTCTGCGTGACGTGGTGGATGGGCCGGGCCTCGGATTCGAGGAGGTCGCTCCGGTGTGGGCGCTGGCGGTGCAGATCGGCTTCGTGGCAGCCGGAGTGGCCGCGGCGGGCGCCGAGCACTCCACGGCTCAGGGCATGACGAGCCTGCTAGTGACGCCGGCGCGGGGTCGGCTGGCGGCGACGCGACTCATGGTGCTGACCAGTACGGGACTGGTGGCGGCGAGCGTCCTGGTCGGGGCGAGCCTGGCGGCGTGCCCGACGATATCGACGGCGGCACTGTGGGCCGGCGGAAGGACCGTGGTCTGGTTGACCGCGGTGCTGCTGCTGTCCGCCGGGCTTGGTGCGGCACTGCGCAGCGTCATTGGTGCGTCAGCGGCGGCCGTGGTGCTGGTGATTCTGGCACCGCAACTAGCCGTGTTCCTGGGCGACGCCGCCCGCTGGCTTCCGGGGCAGGCAGCCCAGATCTGGCTAGCGGCCAACGCATCGCGAGCGGACGTCACCTCTGCCGGACTCATCGTCCTGGCCTGGACGGCAGCCGCCCAGATAGCCGGCATCATCCGGCTGGTGCGGGCGGATGCGTGAGGATCGGGACGCCACAAGTACGATCCGGCCTCCGCCCACCAAAGTCCGAGCCGAAGCAGGCAACGGCGTTATCTCCCCTACTCACGGGAGTCAGTAAGAGCACCCAGAACCGCCGACCACCCGGAAATTGGGTTGGCGCCGTCAATAAATTCCGGTAAAACAATATCAAACGACACACTATCCCCCACTACATGCGCATGTTTGTGAACATCCGCACTACGAAGAAGATCAATTCGATCGTGACTCAGATCATACATCCTCACAAACCCTACCTGGAACGGACGCCGAAACGCTTCCTCTGACTTCAATCCGTTCACATCGAAAACATAGTTCTCACCACAATATCGGCAAGCTGACTGAACTAAGCCCTGCCAGACATGGTCAGAAAGTTCGCCTCGCATTCCCATCAGGACACCCTCGACCGTTCGCCCCTCCACGCCAACCGGCAACCAGTGAATACCCACAGAAAGCAGGAAAAGACGTGACTCGAACGCATCATCGCCCACAGATACCCCTGACTCTACTTGATACCACCCCTGGATGTGGTGCCGACTGACCCCTTGCGTCGTGGCCTTAACTTCCACGCCAACGTCACCAAGCACAAAATCTCTACTGGATTGAGAGTGACCTGTCCACACATGACCAATCTCGTCGTCTGAAAAGCGCCGCGACCTGACCAGGCGTTCCAGCAACGAGAGTTCAGCGGCAAGGCCTGTGAGGGCATTCACCCTTCTGTCCCCGCTTTTAAATGCTAAAGCGATAAGACGCTCCGTAGCCGAAAATGCCTTCTGGGCATCTACCTGAATACCCTGTCGTAAAAGTTCGACCAAAATTGCGGTAAACAGCGCGTCTACGTGCTCCCCAGCCGGAAACACGATTCGATTCGCACGCAAAACCCCGCCATCATCACTTCTCCAGACATTCAAGTCCAGCCGCCGAGCAACAGAGTCTACGCGAGATTCCAACGGCTCTTTAGAAATGAACAGTTCCAATCGACCCCGATGGTCGCGAGCATATGCAAGCTTACGGCTATCACCGACCCAACGCACAAACCGTTGATCTCTCCCTTGAGCACGCCGAGCCTCGGAGACTGCTTTCCTTAACACCTCAAATGTAGCATCAGTATCGATATCGTTACACATACCTATCTCCGATTTCTATTGTTAGCCGCACGTACATAGTCGGGGCCGCCCGCCGGGATGCTCATACCTACCGACAACGAAGCCTCACCCTCCCCTCGATCAATCAACTGGAAAAGTACGAGGCCTAGTTCTCCCTCGCAACGAGTCCCATCTTCGAGCCTTCTGACAGGCTGATCCAATACGATTGCATCAAACACATCGTCTCCGGCATATCCATGCTCAATCGCACGCCTAGCCCCCCACTCTGCTTCCAGTTCGCAGCCAGAGACCTTCCTTCGCATCGGTTTGACCGGTACTCCATAGCGTGTCGACAACTCGAAAAACGGACCCACGTGCATAGACGCACCCGACCCATACCTCAGGCCAAACCGAAATCTAGGCTGTTGCATGCCCTTTGACGCAGAGTACTTAAGGTTCCATCGCTGAGGCGGAGTCTCATCAGTCATGAGTCCGTCTACCTTCCGTCCAATGCTGGCAGCCCACAGTCTTAGGTAGGCAGCTAACGAGTATGGCGACCTACCTCCTAGGTAGACCTTTGCATCATTGACTGCCGGGGCACGATACAGGGGGAGGTGGCAAGATTCAGTTGGATGGATACCGACTAGTCTCGCAGCAGCATTCCATTTCTCAAGTTCATCTGCCTCCTGGCCGTGAAACTTGTATCTCAACTTATCAAGTACATCTGCCACGGTCATGAGCGAATAGCTCGCAGATGTCACCAGCCCGCCTGGGGCACCCACAACACCTGCGTCTTCCGCAAGGAATAGATCTCTCACAAGGCGCTGATTCTCAATGTCGTCTGTTGGATAATTCATATACCGCACGACGGGCCTGCGTCCCGGCGAGAGCGTACTGGTCGTCAAGGATGACACCTTGCTGGTAGGACGAAAACTTCGTCCTTGAAGAACCACCACCCCCGGGAGACGAGATTCATCGGCACGCATCGCTAAAATTATCTGTTGACGGAGAACTCGATCAGCCTCAGCATACTCCGTGAACAACTTCAATTGTTCTCCGGTAAGGTACACGCGACAAAGATCTAATGTCCTTCCCCGATACCCGAACCACCTCTGCATCTGCATCTGGGTATCGGCGACCGGGCTATTTGATGACCGGAGAAACACCGTCGTAAGCAGACCTTCCAAAGTCAGACCGCGAGACATCACGTTACCAGAAATGAAGATAGATGACTGGTTGACCGGAGGACGCCAAGCTCCACGGCTGTCCGCTTGTGGATCGAACTGCGGTCGTTCATCTGAATCGGGACGACTATTGATGACATCAATCCTAGTGCACGGAACGATTTCTCGCCTTATCACCTCTTCGACTTCGCTCCAAGTTGGTACATCAACAATATCGAACCTATCGGCATACTCTTTCGCGATTTTCGAGGCCGAGCTACGATACTCCTCATACTGATTTATCCAAGCCTGCCGTAGAGATTCAAGATCACTAATCACTCCTTCACCGGTCTTTCCTCCTTCCCCATCCCACCAGTGGGTGATTGCGTCCTTTACGCTGAAGTGATCGTCTAGGTCGGCTGAGGGGTGGATCAGCATCGACGTAACAGGGGCCACTTTACTTTTAATCTCACCGACCGAACTGAATGTCATACCGGCGGCAGTACTCGGGCCCAACTTTCCTGACCGAATCGTCGATATTGCTGCGGCTATGATGTAGGCCCGCAGTCCCCGTTTGAGTAGCTCTTCGTCAACGCACTCCGTGGTGATAGACGCTGATCCATTTGTTCTATCTACGTCTGCAGCCGCATTCTCGTTATCATCGGGCAGAATAGGTTCATCAATCAGGCTGCAGAAACAGTCTGCGAGAGGACCATAGAAGACATCTGCCCCGATATACCAGTTCCTTACATTTCCTCCATCGTACGTGATCTCCCGGGGACACAACATTCCGGACGCACCGGGTGTGCGTAGCGCCGCAACAAAGTCTCTCGGAACCAACGGATTTTCGCTGTTCTGAAGAAAGTTTGCCTGGGGCGTCGCCGTGTAGGCAATGTACGTAGAATAGACATGCTCTGCTTTGGTTCTCGTTGGCACCGCACTATCTGCCCAAAGATCGAGAATCCCGAACGGGATTCTCTTGATTTCTTGGAACGAATCACCATCAGGTTTCACCTGGTCGTCGGCTATGGAAGCGTCATCCGCCTCGTCGTCAATAACGACCAGATTGACGTCTACACCGCATTTGGCAGCAGCAGGGAATACGTTGTTGCTGAGAATACGACTTACCGAGGCAAGATGGTTGACCTCTTTCATCGCAACAAACACAATGGGAGTTCTTTTCCGAAATGCTCGCTCTGCCCTTTTTTCATTAATGGCGTAGGCGCCCTTAACGGCATAGCGTTCACCTCCTGAACGCATAGACGGGATAAACACGCATTCGCCTAGCGACGAACTTCCCCCTAGTAGTTGAGAGCGCACTCGATCCATAGTCTGGCGCCATAATGCTGTCTGCCTACCAGCAAGTAGAACAATGACATTCACGCCTTTGTCGAGCGCGCGCGCCATGAATCCAATCATGGATGCCGTTTTCCCAGATTGAATAGCGCCAATGACGATTCCACTTCGATAGCGCGTGTTGGGCCAACGAGAATCGCCCGTAGGAAGAATGGCTCTGTCGCATATGTAGGCAGAATCATCCTTAATGACCTGCCCGCTGGGGTAGGCATAGTTCTCGAGAACCTGATTATAGCGCTCCTGCCATCCTATGCTGATGCGCGTATAGTTTTCTTCTGCCGAGACTGCCGGAAGAACCATGTAATCACCGATTCTCTTCGCAACTCAAGTATGCCAGTTCTGCAAGTCCAGATGTTCCATAGGTTCGCCGTATAGTATCGTCTGCCTCTTCCACAGAGATATCTAGAACCTCAAGGAATTCTTTTACAACCTTCCCGATGAACTGCCACTGCTGCCGAGACTGAGTTTTGCTCGGCCGCTTCCATGCTTTAGTAGCTTCCTGAATCGCGTAAACAGCATCATCGACATCATCCTCCAGCTTGTCTTTACGCACACTATAGGCGGCAGCTAGAGCGATAAATGAAGAAACCAACTGCAACTCTTGCCACCTGCTGCTGGTTTTAAACGGGGCGCTCCACGTTTCGTCGGGAAGGATCTGGTGAGCATCAATCGCACCATCGAGCATCTCCATGACCTTAAGAATACGGTGCCGGTCCCTCAGAGGATCACTTGGATTTTCCTGAATTCGCTTAAGAAGTGCGTTAATTTGGTTAGCCGTCGATCTCCCTCCTATACCTCCGTCTTCGACAAGGAGTGCAGCAACAACCCAGGACAACGCTTTGGTACGTTTGTATCCCGCGGTTTTCATTGCATAAGTTCCGTTGGCGTCTCCCAACGCCTCACCTGTCGACGAAATTTGTTCCCATGACTCCATAAGGAATGGGGCGACCTTCTCAGGTTCATCAGCATCTCCGCTCGTTACCAGGAGCGCTCGCATGAAATCTAGCTCATGATAGGCAGCATTCCGAATCTCTTCGGCATTGAGACGTTTACCCTGCCGATTGTATAGACTGAACACCTCATGGATTTGCTTGCTGGATGCTTCGCTGTAGATAATTACGGGGATGCGGTACTTGGACTGCCTTTCGAAAAGGTCTCTGACCTTTTTAGTTTCGTCCGCGACCGGAATTGTCAGCATTCGAATTTCTGAGTAGTATCTCCCCTGTACCTGCTCTAGTTCACCCATCAACGTAGATCTGCTTCCCTTTCTGAGAGGAAATGGGAAGTACATTGCCCGCTCAACCGCTGTAGTCAGTCTCGTTGTTTCATGAGAACGCCACTGCTTTTTGAAACTGTTGGCGTAATCACTTTGGAAACAATCGATGAGATCATCTTCATCGACTCCCCACTTCTTGGCTTTGGATCTAACGTTGTCCAGGGCTCGTGGGTGTGAAGCCGTGAATCTAAGGATGGAGGTCAAGCGCTGCTTTCCATCAATGATCTCGAAGTGATCCCCCTCACTGTCATTTGTTTTCAGCAAGATTACAGATGGAAGTGGGATTCCTCTGAGAATAGACTCAATAAGTAGCTGTGCGTCTCCTGTCGGCCAAACATCTGCTCTTTGGTAAGAGGGGGATAGGTTGAGGTCTTCCTCATTTGCATGCTCACGAAATTCCGTAATAGGCCAGACGCTGGCTTCGGCTATGATAGGTCCGCTAGTCTCTACTTCTTGTGAGTCTTCGACGTCTTCCCATTTTTCAACCCATTCAGCCGAGGCTGTCGCCAACGTAACGGTACCTTCGGTCTCGTCTTCTAGGGCGTCGATGAACTCCTCACGTAATTCGTTCGCCTTCTCTAGTCTATTCAGCAGTGTCGTCAAAAGCTCTTCAGTGGACGCGTTTTCTGGATTCTTCAGTCCAAGCAGTTTCGCCAATGACCGATCCGCAGCCTCTGTCGAAGTTGTGTCGATCTCTTCAGGAAGATGTAGCCACCCCTGCACATCGACAAGAAGACTGCGCCAAGATCCTTCTGTCATTTCAGCAACTGAAACGGAATCTGTGCCGCTGGTTACCTCCACTCCCTTTGGGGTCGGCCCAGCTTGCATCAACCCCTTAATTTGTTCAAGAATATCTACTTCCAATTCTGAGATTGCTTCTTGCATGCTCGTCTCCTCAATGTCGTTCCATTTTGGTGCCGGATTCAAGGCCATGATGTCGCGCACAAAGGCCCGCCACGGTCGCCTACCCGATTTCAACTGTAACTTCACAGCGGAATCAATTAGTAGATTCAGTCCTTTTAATGTCACCGTGTCACCCGAGGACACACAGTCCGCGCCCCAGGTAACTTGCAGTCGTTCAGCGATAAGTCGTCCGCATTCGCCTTTCCCGGCAACATCGTCGAGTTCAAGGCCAACGAATCGCCCCATTGACACTAGCGCCGATTTCTTTTCCTTGCTTCCAGGGCCCAGCGGCTCGGCCGGCTGATTCCCAAGAAAGTACATCCTTGCGACAGCATTAGCTTTGCTCACAGCACTTTGGTAGCCGGATAACTGGGTACTGCTCATAGACTCATCAACATCCATTGTTGATTACCTTAGTTGATAGGGACGGGTGTGGTTAGAACGGCATGGCTAGTATGATTGGTTTCGCCCATGATGCTGGGAAGAGCGGTTGGGTGACCTCATTAATTCCTTCAATTGGTTGATTTCGGCTCGTTCTGCTGAACCGCGGTTGGTCCAGCGACGCTCTACACTGATTCTGCCTCCTGGGCTCTTGAACGTTGCGTTGCAGATGCGTCAGCCTGGATCGTAGTCCTGTTGAGCCCGCTCCACCGGATGTTGACTAGAACGTAGCTGAGCACCCCAACAGGGGTCCGTTCCGTCAGTATGGACAGATCTTGCGATAAGTGCGATCGGTGCAGGATGGTCATCAGCAACCACACTGTTGCCCTTACAGTGAGTCAACTCTGCAGTCGCGTGTTTTTTGTCAGTATTCATCTGGTCCGCGCCTATCTGTTGCGCTCCGACAGCCCGGTGCGATCCGTGGCCATGCTCGACAGCGCAACGCAACACTCGACATATAGACGAAACCTTTCAGTAACGACTTTGTGATCTTCTTCAGTTTCGTGAGGTCGGGCCGGCTTTTGGCTCTCAACCGGCTAAGCTTATTCCGTGCCTACCATCCCCTTCTACTACGTTGACCTGTTCGCGGGTATCGGGGGTTTCCACGCGGCCCTGTCTGGGATGGGCGGCCAATGCACCTACGCGGTCGAGATCGACAAGGACGCCGCCCGCATCTACGAGCAGAACTGGGGCGTCGGTGCCCTCGGCGACATCACAGTTGATGCGGGCGAACACGGTGTGTCCGAGAGGATCCAGCCCCACGACATCCTCGCCGCCGGGTTCCCATGTCAGCCCTTCTCTAAGTCCGGCGCCCAGGCCGGGATGCTGGACGAGGTGCGGGGCACGCTCTACTTCAACATCCTCAAGATCGTTCAGGAGCGTCACCCCACGGTGCTTCTCCTCGAGAACGTTCGGAATCTTGCCGGGCCGCGACACGCCCACGAGTGGGAGGTCATCGTCGAGTCCCTGAGGGAGGAGGGGTATCGCGTCGCAGACACCCCCGCCATCCTCTCGCCACATCAGCTCGGACCAGAGCGTGGAGGGCGGCCCCAGGTCAGGGAGCGAGTCTTCATCACCGCCACCTACGACCCTAACGGCATCGGGTCAACGGAGCCCCAGCCTGTGGCGAGGCCTAGAGAGCTGTACGCGGATGGGCCAGTCGACTGGCAGATAGATGACTACCTGCTCGCTGACGTCGAGGGCTACGACCTGTCGGATGCCGAGAAGGACTGGATCTACGCCTGGGACGACTGGGTACAGCGGTTTCGCCACCACAATCCGGGGAAGAAGCTACCCGGGTTCCCCATCTGGGTCGATGCCTGGCAGACGATCGAGGACCTGGAGATCCAGATCGAGTCGGGAGAGCTCGACGACGTTCCCGCCTGGAAGATGAACTTCCTGCGCAAGAACGCGCAGCTCTTCACCGACAACGCGGCCTGGTGTCGGGCGTGGATGACCACCTCTGGCGTGAAGGACTTCCCACCGTCACGCCGCAAGCTCGAGTGGCAGGCGCAGGACATCGAGTCCCTCTGGGACTGCCTCATGCACTTCCGTCCGTCAGGTCTGCGTGCGAAGCCTCCCACCTACGTTCCCGCGCTTGTTGCCATCACACAGACCAGCATCGTCGGGGAGAAACGTCGCCGGCTGGCACCTCGAGAGGCCGCCCGCCTTCAGGGGTTCCCCGATGAGTTCTCCTTTGCCGGCCAACCCGACGCCAAGACCTACAAGCAACTGGGGAACGGCGTCAACGTAGGCGTGGTCTGGAACGTGCTCAAGATGCACTGTGAGCGCGATCGCCGCATCCTCGAGTCGACAGCGTCCGGCCGCCGTATCCTCAATGCGGTAGACGCCGCTCCAGCAAGTCCTGATGAGGCGGTCCGCAAGCTACTGACGAGGTGATGTATGCAGCCTGCGCTATCGGATGATGGCTCGTCCGACCCGCTGCACGCTCCCGAACCAGCACGAGACAAGCCCTCCGATCCGAAGGTGAGCGCTCGCTACTCCAACCTGTCACGGCGTGACACCTCCCCAGAGATGGTGCTGCGGCGAGCGCTGTGGCGGATAGGACTGCGGTATCGGGTGCAGTACAAGGTCCCGGGGATTCCACGTCGCAAGGTCGACATTGCTTTCCCCGGGAAGAAAGTGGCGGTGCAGGTCGACGGCTGCTTCTGGCACGGCTGCCCTGAGCACGGGACCATGCCCGGCCGGAACTCCGAGTGGTGGAGGTGGAAGATCGCGAGGAACCAGGCCCGCGACCGTGACACCGATGAGAAGCTCAACGCCCTTGGATGGACGGTTATCCATATCTGGGAGCACGAGGACTCTGACGATGCAGCAGGGCTCGTAGCCCACGCAGTCACCGCAGCGACCAAGGACCACCAGAGATCCTCCGAAGCCCGGGCCGAGTAGATGGGTACCCGGCCGCAGGGTTCCAGACGAGGCTGTTTGTGTGGAACTCCGGCATATTGCTTGTCCTCACGGCAAGGGCTCGAACCAGAGTCAGTCGGCAGCCCAGCCGCCTGAGGCGGTGTCATTGAAGTCATGGCCCCCACGGGCCGCTCCCATCCGATGTGCGTCGTTCGCAACGTCTGGACGTTGCGAACGACGCACATGGAGCGGGTGAGACTTGCGCATCACCACCGCTCGAGACGGCAGACCTCGACGGGACCTTACCTGATCTCGCAGGCGATGCCGTCCCCGTCCCGATCCAGCTCTTCACGGTATCCAGGGTCGCCCCGATGCAAGGGGGCCGCACCCGACTCCTTCGCCTTCTTGCAGTTAGGAAAGTACGTGCTCTCCTGCTTCGGCTCCTCAGCGGGCGCGGGAGCCGCTGCGCCACCGCCGGCCTGCGTCGTGGCCTCTGGTGTCGGCTCGGGCTCCTGCGTCGCAGCTGGCGCAGGAGACTCCGACGGCGGGGCCTGCGTCGTCGGAATCGGCGAAGGCGTAGGACTCGGGGTCGGGGACGGGGCTGGACTCGGAGTAGGTGACGGAGAGGGAGTCGGAGTGGGTGACGGCGACTGCGAAGCAGTCACCGTCGGCGAGGGAACAGGTGCCGGCGAACCCGCATCGTCAGCCACGGACGGAACCCCGCACCCGGCCAGGCCGGCGCAGGTCGCCATGGCCAAGGCCGCGGACGCCGACCTCACCACCACCCTCTGACGACCCGACATCCGCGCGGCCAGCCGGCTCACTCCAGTGCAGGAGGACAGTAAGAATCCAGAATGGGATGGAAATACCTTCATGAGAACCTCGATAGGGAAAACAAAAGACAGTACGTTGCGTCACGTCATGCCGCACAGCACTCCACGCGACATGACGAGACACCTATCAACAAACCTTGAGTGGAGCGCCGGCGGCGACTCGCAGCAGCGAAAGACAGGCCCTACTTCTCGCAGGCGGTACCGTCTTTATCTCCATCCAGGTCTTCCCTGTATCCAGGATCACCTCGATACAAGGGTGCAGCTCCCGCCGCCTTGGCCTCCTTGCAGTTGGCGTAGAACTCCTTCTGAGGCTCAGGTGCCGACTCCGACTTCTTCTGAGACTCCGACTCGGAGTTCGCCCCTGACTCGGAGCCCTCCCCCGAGTCCGAGCCGCCTAACCAGCCACTCCAACCGGACGAGTCCTCCGTCGGCTCCGCAGCAGGCTCCTCACCGGGCTCTTCGGCCGGCGCCTCCTCGGAGCCGGCGGAGTCACCACCAGCGGCATCCTGCTGGGACTCCGCCGGCGCAGCGGACGACGCAGCATCACTGCTGGCACTGGACACGTCGTCGCAGCCGGCAATTCCAACGCCAAGAACCAGGGCGAGGAGCACAGGAGCCGAGGTCCTCAGCAGCCCCCGCCGCCTCGACGTCGAGGAAGACGCTGACGAAACAGCCGAATGGGAAAATATGGGAGAAATAGGGGACAAAAAGGGCGCGTTCACGAGAGCCTCGAGTCAGGAGAAGGGATGGTGGGCGGCTAGCCGATAGAATTGAAGCACTCCAGGGGTAGTAATAACTCACGCGGCCATAAAATGCAATCGGATTGATACACACATTTTTACTGTTGTCGAGAATAGAAATTGAAGTGAGACCGCTTGACAATTGTCCCTTATTGTTACGATTATTGGGTAGAGTTCCATCCCCACGACAGCCGAACGCTCATGCACTCAGGGAGCTCAGCGAGGCTTAGGGAGTCGAACCGGAGTCTGACGAACCAGGGTCCGAGGGGCGCACCGAGGCTCAGCCGCCGGGGCGATGTGGCTCGCAGGCCGGCCGCCCCACACTTCCGGCCATGAGCACTTCCCGCACGTCCCTGTCCCAGCAGACGCCGACCGCCTTCGGAGCACCGGATCCTACGCCGTCGGACTCCGCTCCGGTCTCGGCTCCGACCGCAAGCACCCGACCCGACCGACTGAGCACAGTCGCGCTGGCCATCTTCACAAGCGTCTACGCCTTCTTCTTCCCCCTCCACCTCGGCCACTTTCTCATCCCCGAGGACGCCGGCCCCGCAACCGGCCTCGCGCTCTACATCGCTCTCTTCGCCGTCGGCTGCGTCGCCTTCCGCCACCCGCTGGCCCGGGCCGCACGTCAGGTAGCGGCCCGTAAACGGCGGGCCGTCCTCACTCTCATCGTGGGCGGACTCGCCACCTTGGTGATCGAGCTCATCGGCGGCCTGGCGTCCTCGGCCCTGCTCAACCTCGCCGGCCTGTCCGGAGCAACCCTGCAGAATGACGCCAGCGTTGCCGAAGTCATTCAGATGTTCCCGCCGATCATCATCGTCGTCGTACTCGGGATCGTGGGGCCGATTGTGGAGGAGATGTTCTTCCGTCAGCTCCTCATTGGGCTCATCAAGCACTTTGCACCGACCTGGGTGGCTGTTGTCGTCTCCAGCGTCCTGTTCGGTGCGCTGCACATGCACTCGTTCGCGCTCTCCGAGGTACTGAGCGTCATCCCGCACGCCTTCTTCGGACTCAGCTGCGGGCTGCTCTATGTCAAGACCGACCGCAACCTGCTCTACCCGGCGAGCATCCACTGCCTCAACAACCTCAGCGCCTTCCTGCCCCTCCTCCTGTACTGAAACGCTCCCCGCCACCCCGCCCGGGCGTTGCGGGAACATAAGCGTTTGCGCCAACACCCTCGCAACACTGACTCCGGTTGGCTTGCCCTCGACCACTTCACGGCGGACGGCGCCCGAGGCGCCCCGTCAGCACGGGACACGAGGAGGAGATACAGACCATCACAATCAGGCCGAGCGCCGGGAGCGGCATTCTCATCCATAACTTCCTGCCTCATTCCCTACAGCGCTCGGCCCGGAGCCTCACCCTCCCATCGAGGAGAACGGCTACTTCTCGAGCAGCAGGACCGTGGCCTTCACAGCGCACACTCTCCGCCCCCACACGGATCGCCCGTGCGACGGAGACCCGCTGCGAGGCCGCACGTCAGGAGGGTGAGGAGAGCAAGGGCGGGGACAGCAAGACTGCCTTGTCGGGACAACATCCGCCCCGGGGGAGACGGCGCGTGCTTCAATCGGAGCATGGCAGTCGTCTCCCCCGTTCCGGTTCCGGGCCCCGTGCCCGACGAGTCCATCCTGACCGAGTCCGATGCTTCACTGCTGTTCAGCGGGGCACGCACCGCCTATACCTTCACCGACGAGCCGGTGACCGACGCCCAGCTGCGGGCGATCCACGAGCTGGCCAAGTGGGCGCCGACGGCGGTCAACGCCCAGCCGCTACGGGTGGTAGCCGTCCGATCAGCGGCAGCCCGGGAACGCCTACTGCCCTGTCTTCCTCGCGGTAATCGCGAGCAGGCCGCGGGGGCGCCTCTCACCCTCGTCTGCGCAGCCGACCGCTCCTTCGCCGGGTCCCTGCCGCGACTGCACCCGCGCGGCGAGCGCTACCAGCGGCTGCTGGAGGAGGGCGGGGCGGAGATGCGGGCGCGTTGGGCACGCGCCTCAGCGCTGATCCAGACGGCCTACGTCATTCAGGCGATTCGCGCCGTCGGGCTGGCAGCCGGCCCCATGAACGGAGACGACGCCGAGGCGTTGGCGACAGAGTTCTTCGCCGGTCAGGACGTGGAGGTGCTGCTGGTCATCAACGTCGGTCACCCAGGGCCAGACGCCTACCAGGAGCGCAACCCGCGCCTGCCCTTCGAGGAGGTCTATCAGGTGCTATAGCCCAACGGGTCGATCGCGCCCAGCCCTCGGGACCGGGCGGCGTCGGCCAGGCGGGCGTCATGAGTCAGAACCGTGACCGGGTGACGAGGGTCGTCCAGCAGCGTCGCAGTCGCCAGGTGAATGGCATCGAGAGACTTCAGCTCACCAGTCAGGGCGCTGGCACGCGCAATGACATCCGGGCCGATCTCGACGAGCTCCACTCCCTCGATGAACTCATCGACCACGTGGATATCGAAGTGCTCCCGATGCGCCGCCCGAGCCATCTCCACCGTGAGCAGACAGGAGGAGACCAACCCCTCGGTGGCATGCGCATCCATGATGAGCCGCGCGGCCTCATCGGCTCCGGGCTGCCCGAGGAGGGAGAGCAGCGCCACCGAGGTATCGAGGTAGATCACCTGTCCTCCTCGCGCTCACCGAGGAGGAACTGCTCCAGGTCGAAACCCTCAGGCGTCCCCCACCGCCTGGCGGGCAGCGCCCACTCGCCTGCGGCCCGACGGACCTTACCCTCACGGACCATCCGTCCGTACCAGGTCTCGTCATGGCGGATCGGGACGATCTGGGCGATCGGGCGGCCGCGGTCGGTGACCGTCACAGGCACACCGGTGGACTCGACCTCACGGTAAACCCGCCCGGCCTGCTGATTGACCTCCCGCAGTCCCACAGTCCTGCTCCCCGGAGAAACCGGCACACCCGCTGCACTCATGACACGAGAATACGACAAAGGTTCTACATGTACTACTTTGTGGCTGCAGGGGCGGAGGCGGGATCGAAGGCGAGGCCGAAGGCTCGAGACTCAGCGTCAGCCCCCTCGCCGCTAGGGCCGGAAGATCGAGCTGTCCTCGCTGACGTAGGCAACCGCGAGCCGCTGCGTCCAGGCCATCTGGCCGACGATCTTGACCAGCGCGTTCGCGTCTGACCAGCCGACACCGATGTAGATGTAGTCGGCGCCGATGGTGTAGTCGGCGACCGGCAGCCCCTGTTCCTCCCGCTCCTCGAGCTCTGCGTCACTCAACGCGTCGGGACCGTTGAACGGAGGGAAGGCCCGGATGAGGTCGCGGTAGAAGGCCCTGATCGCCGGGGTAGAGCCCTCGGTGGTGTCGTAGTCGCGCGGCTCCTCCCACCGGGAGACCTGTTCCCACCACTGGGGAAAGTCCTCATCGGTGACCGCGTCCGGCTCGAAGATCAGGATGTCGTAGCTCATACCCCGAGGCTAGAAGTGCACCCCGTCACCAACCATGGACACCGCTCCCCACGGCGACCTCCAACAGCGGCCCACCGCCTCCACTGGGAGGTGGCGGGCCGCCGTCGGATACCCGGACGCAGTGCTCAGAGCACGTAGGGGTCGTTCATCGGGTCGGTCAGCGTGGTCGGGTCAGCCACGTTGGTGTCGCGGCCGGCCGGGCCGAGGTTCGCAGCCGAGGCCGGGGCGGCGGGCGACGTCGGGACGTCGAGCTCGGCGTTGGCGCGGTTGCGCGCCAGCCACAGCTCGTAGGAGTCGGCGGTGGCGCCGTCGAGGTCCACGCTGTCGATGTCGATGCCCAGCGCCTGGGCCACACCACGGCCGTAGTCGGGGTCCGCGTGGTAGCAGTTGAAGATGTGGCGGTGCTTGATCTGCAGGGTCGAGTCACCCATGGCGCGGGCGGTGTTCTCGCACAGGACGAGCTGCTGCTCGGGCGTCATGGCGCGCCAGAGCATGCCGGGCTGGGTGTAGTAGTTGTGGTCGTCCTCGCGGAAGTCGTACATGGCGACGTCGCCTCCGGCCTGGACGGGCTCGGAGAGCTCGCGCGAGTCCTGCCAGTTGCCGTAGGAGTTGGGCTCGTAGGCGTTCTGGGACCCGGCGTTGCCGTCCACCCGCATGGCGCCGTCGCGGTGGAAGCCGTGGGGGCAGGCGACGCCGCGCGGGGAGTTGACCGGGATCTGGTGGTGGTTGACACCGAGGCGGTAGCGCTGAGCGTCGCCGTAGGAGAAGAGGCGGGCCTGGAGCATCCTGTCCGGCGAGTAGCTGATGCCGGGCACGATGTTCTGGGGCGTGAAGCCGGCCTGCTCGACGTCCTGGAAGTAGTTGTCGGGGTTCCTGTTGAGCTCGAGGACGCCGACCTCCTGGAAGGGGAAGTCCGCCTTGGGCCACATCTTCGTCAGGTCGAAGGGGTTGAAGTCGGTCAGGGCCTCGGCCTGCTCAACGGTCATGGTCTGGACGTACATGGTCCAGCGGGGGTACTGGCCCTTCTCGATGGACTCGTACAGGTCGCGCTGGTTGGACTCGCGGTCCTGGGCGATGACGGTGGCGGCCTCCTGGTCCGTGAGGTTGGCGAGACCCTGCTGGGAGCGGAAGTGGAACTTGACCCAGGTGCGCACGCCCTCGGCGTTGATGAAGGAGTAGGCGTGCGAGGAGAAGCCGTGCATGTAGCGGTAGGACAGCGGGATGCCGCGGTCGGACATGGTGATGGTCACCTGGAGGAGCGACTCGGGCAGGCTGGTCCAGAAGTCCCAGTTGGTGTTGGGGCTGCGCAGGTTGGTGCGGGGGTCGCGCTTGACGGCGTGGTTGAGGTCGATGAACTTCTTGCCGTCACGGAAGAAGAAGACGGGGGTGTTGTTGCCGACGACATCCCAGTTTCCCTCGGAGGTGAAGAAACGCATGGCGAAGCCGCGAATGTCGCGCTCGGCGTCGGCGGCCCCACGCTCCCCGGCGACGGTGGAGAAGCGCATGAAGAGCTCGCACTGGTTGCCCTCGGCGGAGAAGATCGCGGCGCGAGTGAGCTCGGGAATAGCGCGGGTGACGGTGAAGGTGCCCCAGGCGCCTGAGCCCTTGGCGTGCATGCGGCGCTCGGGGATGACCTCGCGGTTGAAGTGGGCGTGCTTCTCCAGCAGCCAGGCGTCCTGGAGGGCGACGGGGCCGCGGGGCCCGGCGGTCATGGAGTCCTGGTTGTTGTAGACGGGCGAGCCGTTGGCCATCGTCATGCGACCCTGGCCGACGGCGTTGTTGCGGCTGGGCAGGTGCTCGCCGAGGCCGGCGCGGGACATGGGGCAGCCGGCGGGAGCACTGTCCTGAGGGGTCTCGGGCAGGTTGGTGTCGTTCATGAGTATCTCCTTGCTCGGCCATCGGGCCGGGGTGTCGCGACGCGTGAGGTGCGCCTGAGCGGGTCGGGGCGCCGCAGGTACCGCTGACCGCTGTCAGCCGCGACGACGAGATGACCGCCCGTCAGCAACCATAGCCGAACAATAAGGAAATGTCTCAGTAGTTGCCCTACTGAATGGGATCACTAATGTGTAGGTGGGTGTCGACCGCCGGGCTCACGCGGCCGGACTCACCTCGTAGCGTGCTGGACGGCGTAGTCGACGCGGACGCTGGAGCCAGGCTGCACCGGCTGTTCCGGTGGCCGCACGATCGCTCCGTCGTCGCTGACGTACGCCACGGCGAGTCGATGCGTCCACGCAAGTTCGCTGACAGCCACCATCAGCACATCGGCGGCCGACCAACCGACACCGATGCAGACCAAGTCCTCGCCAATGGTGTAGTCGGCCACCGGCAGCCCAGAACGGCAACTATCAAAAATAGGCACTCAACAACACTACAGGAGCCTAGGATATCTCAATGAACGCTCTATCAAATTAACAACGACAAAACAATCATCTCTTTTGAACGTCAAGCCGCCCATCGATGAATCATTATTTACACTTCGAGAAAGTTCTCTGATAATATTACGAGTGAAATTGGAGCAGTCACAGTGTGCGCTAAGGAAACTAAACAACGATGCATATCTGCAGTAGATCGATCCTTTCGCATTACTTTGTACACCTTTAAGTTCAACCAGGCTTTCAATCACAGAAGTTGGAGCCACGTGTAGTATCTGTGTAACAACAAAAGCCTCAGCAATTCCTTGCGGAACGAGAGGGAGTCTAATTAACCCAGGAGCCACCGGAGCGGTACATAATTCAGCAAGTTCTCCAACATGTCGACAAATCAGCCTGTGCTGCTCCAGCCTCATCGTCGACTGATTCCCCAAGTTCAAATCTCCTAGTTCATCAAATTTCTTCAACTCAACACGAATATTCTCCTTGTGGGTCTCGATCGCATCGAATCGCTGTTTCGAATTGGCAATAAAGGTCAGCATCCACGCGAACAAAGCAAGAATCAATGAAGTGCGGTCTTGAGATCCTCCCTTGACTCGTTCATATACCCCTAGAACAACCAGAATGCCGCTACACATAAGGAGTGAGTTAGATAAATTCTGTAAATGAATCCACAACTTCACACGCAATGCGTAACCATGCCCAGAATTAGAGGTAACTGACATGGTCAGAAAGCAACGAATTGCAACGAGAATCAGCGTAGCAACAAGAAGTCCTGCCCCACCCCCCAACGGAGCAGACGAATTGTTCACCGCCACCGCGTACGAGAGAAGCGCACCTGTCAAAAGAGTAATTGCCACCGCGATACATAAAACACACAATGCCAACCAACTCAACCTTCTGGCAACTCGCCGACCTTCGACAGGCTTTTTAAAATCGCGATCAATGCCCACAAGTGTTGCCAGAAATACTAGGGCCACGAACACACTAGCGAGCGCGCGAACAAGATCGGGATTACCGGAAGCCGCCGCCCATACCTCACGGGCACCTATTGCCGCAGCCACAAACACACTAGGTCGAATAATCAGGCGAACAATTCTAGGCACTTTATTGAGCCACAACCTGACTAATCTTTGGTCTTCATTAATTAAGTCGTCACCACGCAAGATCTGCACCATCATGGACGACCTTCTGGCTAAGATCTCCAACACGCGACCTTCACATGATTCCGAATCTCGAATATATTCGACAGAATCAACCATTTCTGTGTCCATAATTGTTTTCAATCCCTAGAAGCACCTTAACTTACGCGAACGTAAAACCAGGCTTTTACGCACACGCCTAGTTTGCTGACCCTGGCATGACTTTCTATGTACCCTATTTCAATTACATATGTGGCGAACTGTTGTACGGGGCCCGCCTTTCAACTAGCATATATGAGCGCCGCAGAGACATTTGGGGGCGGACGGAGAGAAAGGTCATCGGGTACCACTTCAAAACACACTGATCATGGAAACCACATCATTTTATATTTTTCAGGAAGTTCGAATAGGTGCTTGACAACTTATTCATTCCGACAATTCTCCGGAGATCACCTTGGTTTAGGTGGCGCTTACATTGAGCCTTTCCTCTCTTCATAACTGAAATCTCTCCAGAGGCTCGGCAGAGTTCGCCGACAGAATTATTGGGTCCATGACACTATACTAACCGACCGCTATAACACGCGCTCAATCTCAGTCCGTTTAGGTCATCAACAGGATGAGTTCACCCCGAACAGGCCTATAACTCCAGCAGCTACGCCGGGCGGTAGGTAAAGCGGTCCCAGCCCAGGGCCTCGA
>ERZ773007.267-NODE-267-length-26451-cov-13.162449_pt1 | contig 26451 bp, 19 predicted proteins | sample MGYA00580665_ERZ773007 | MGnify/ENA primary metagenome ERZ773007 (study PRJEB29015, sample SAMEA2738122) | human oral metagenome | biome: human oral; feature: human-associated habitat; material: saliva | place: China | collected 2167 ... | reverse complement strand
GGTGGGTTGAGCGCATCCCCAACCCGGACGATGCCCGCAGTATGCTCGTGAAGCTGACGGCTTCCGGGCGTGAATTGGTGGAAAAAGTCGTCTTCGAACACGTGGAAAACGAGCGGCGTATTCTGGAAAAGCTGCCCGCTGAGACACACCGTCAGCTGGATGCAGGCCTCGCCGAACTGATGCGGGTGCTGGAGGATGCGAAGAAGGATTAGGGTAGTGGCGCGTTAGGCTACCGTGCTTCATGGTTCCTCTGAGAGGGGCTTTTTGATATATTAGTAAATACATTGATAATCAATGTATTTACTAATCTGCGTAATGGAACATAACACTCTCGTAAGAAGGGAATACACGATGTGGAGCACCCAGCATTCTCAGATTACTGATGTCAGCATATCTGCTTTGTGGCGCACCTTTATTGCGGTGCACAGCGGCGAACTTACCCTGCCCGGCGGCGACCATTTTGAACCTGAACGGGAACTCGCAGTGGGTACACGCATCGCAATGACTCCTGCCGGTCAGGAACAGGTCATCTCAACGGTCACCGAGTTCGTGCCTGAAAAGCGCTACGTTGACGAGACCCCGTTTAACGGTCTAATCCTGACCTTCCGTCACGAGTTTGAGCCGGTCAAGGAGGGCACACGCATTACTCATACCCTAGAAATCACAGGGGATGAGGCAGATACCATAGGTGCACACATAGGGCCTGGTATAAGCTCTGATTTTCCCGCCCAGATGAGCGAGCTTATTAAGGCGGCGCGTGCATCATGAGTGTTAGCAGGTTTGCTAACCCTGGTGCTGACAGCCCGGGGTTTGTGCTGTGGAAACTAACCCAGCGATGGCAGCGAACGGTGGCAGATGCCCTTGAGCCGCTGGGTGTTACGCAGACTCAGTTCGTGATTCTCGCCTGCGCCTACTGGCTAACTCAAAAGACCGAATCTGTACAACAGATCGATATTGCTAAAGCTGCTGGTATGGATGCACAAATGGTCTCTGACGTGCTGCGGCGCCTAGAGAAAAGCGAGCTTGTGCAGCGTGTTTCAAGCCCCACGGATGGGCGGTCAAAGAATGTTCTTCTTACGGACGCGGGGCAGGATATTGCGATTCGGGCGATTCCCGCTGTCGAGCAGGTAGATGCACAATTCTTCGGTACAATGCGCTCGACAACTCTGGTGGACCTGCGGGCGGCACTTGAGAGGTAAATGGGACATTTTTCTCCGGGGGCGGGCACCTTCATGGTCTTTTGGCGGTGTGCTAAGCTGGAACCATATTTCAGGTGTAAATGCTCGTATGCGGAGGAGCTTAGTAACTGCAATTACCAAGCCCCTCCAGTGAGCAGGTTGTTACCTCAGGCTCTTAAACCAAGCTGAGATAAAGCCTACAACATGTGAAACGGCTTGAGCCGATCCATCAATCAGGATGTAGCTGATAAGGATCGCTTGAGCCGTTTCTACTATCTCGTAGAACAGCATTCCTACTGCGCTTGCGCGCCTTCCGCACGCAGATTTGGTGCCTCGCGCACTCGGAATCTGCGGTGCTCCAGCCGTCTCCACCCTAAGAGTCATCACGGGGGTATATTTCATAGGATGTTCCGTGTGCTCTTACCCCGGTGAAAAGGGTTAATTCAACTTTACCGAATGTTTTACAGGTAAAACGCTCTCATTCCTAGGGTTCGCGCCGCATTAGAGTTCGATCACGGTATCGTCCTGCCGGGCGGGCGCATCCTCATCGTGGGTGCTCACCAGCACGATTGCGGTATGGGCCGCTCGCTCAATCAGTTCCCAGACACGGGCACGGGTAGGCGCATCCAGCCCGGCGGTCGGTTCATCGAGAACCATGACGGTCGCGGGGCTCAGGGCTTTCTGCTCATTCAAGGTTTCGGCCGCCGCCAAAGTACGCGCCAAGGCGATGCGCCTGCCCTCTCCCCCGGACACGCTGCCGTTCTCACCCGCGACGGTGTCATGACATCGAGCACCACTAGAGGTAAATTCGCTTAGCCCCACCGCCTGCAGGTACCGGTCGCATATATGCACCGGAATGTCGCGCCCAAACGCCACATTCTCATGCGCGGTACCAACCAGCAGCCCAGCTTCCTGCGGCAGGTAGACGAACCGAAGAGTGCCTTGCGGCGCGCTCATCGACAGGCGAGCGGGGGTAGTTGTCGCACGTACCCCAAGAAGCCGTTCTAAAAGCAAACTTTTTCCCGCGCCGGATGCGCCACGCACCCAACATGGGCGTCCCGGCTTCACCGTATGCACACCATAGGATGTTTCACTCAGGTTGCGTGCATCCACGCGGAGGGAAAGTTCACCTGTGGTTACGACATAGTCGATGAGATACGCCGAACTCTCAGCGGCAGGAGTGGCTATTTTATGGTGCGCCTGCCGGTAACGCTCCGCCGAGACCGCGATGGTCGATACCCCAAAGCCGACGGCTTGGAGCGGACCAATTGCCGCCGCGCACACTCCTATGAGCGCCACAGCAGTACCCGTAATCTGCGCCGGAGAACCGTCACCGAATAATACGGTTTTGAGCACTATCGCAAGCAGGCATAGAGCCAGCATCGCGCCCTGCCAGGTGTGTAACAGCATGGTGTAACGGTAACTTTTGAGAGCTTTTGCTTCTACAGGCAGGCGGCCTTGGGCATATCGGTCACGCAGAAAGGGAGCCGCCCCAAGGATTCTGCTTTCACGCCAGAGACGAAGCGTGTTTTCCAGGGTGCCGAAACTGCGCATTGAGCCGTCAAAGAATTCGCCCTGAAACTTCTGATGACGCGCGATCAGCGGCATGCTTCCAGCCAGATAGAGAGCTACAAACCCGCAAAATATGCCTAGCTCCGGCACGCCACCCATCACCAGAATCGAGACAGCACCGGCGATACAACCAACCCCGGCGGGCAGAATTGAGAGGTACAAGGTGGCGAGGGTTTCGCGAATGGATGCGGCCTGCGCATCGATGGCATACGCAATTTCGGAGGCGCCTAGCATAGCGCGTGCGCGCGGGTCGGCGCCGATGCTGGTGGCGAGTGCATCCGCCATATGGTGCGATTGCATTTTCTGCTCGATGAACCCGTAGGCAGGGTAGAAAAGATACCGAAAGCTCTGCCCGATGAGCCACAGAATACCGTAAAGAATTACGAGGACGGCAAGGTTTTGACGCCAAACTTCGGGATTTTCAAGGGTGCGCTGAACACCATAACCCAGCAGAATGGGGCAGGCGATCAGAGCGAGCGCAGAGATCATGACGGCGGCCAGTACGCTAAGGTTTTTCGGAGGTGAGACTCGCCAGGCTAAAGTCGTGACGCGAACACAAAATACAAAATATGGTTTGAGGTATTTCACCGAGTTCTCTTTCTCTCCCACTGTCTGATGCGGCGGGAGAATGTGTTGTCGGTATGTGTGCACCTAGGCACGGTATAACGGTATATATCGTACACTTTCCTGCATATTCGTAGGGTTAAAACGTACGATATGCAGGAAAATATACGACTTACGGGCGAGAGGGCGCGACTAAAGCCACCCGTTGTCGCGGGCGATGCGCACCGCCTCATGCCGGTTAATGGCGTCGATCTTCGCCATGGCCGCCGAGAGGTGGTTGCGTACCGTTCCCGAAGACAATCCGAGCATCCCCGCAATTTCTTTGACGCTCCCAGCAGTCTCGGCGGCGCGAAGAACCTCAGTCTCACGCCCGGTCAGCGGCGAAAAACCCTGCCATTTTGCCTCCTCAGCCAGCACCGAATCGACCACACGCAGCCCCGCCGCGGTACGGCGAACCGCCTGCGCCAACTGCGATGCCGTGCCGTCTTTCACCACAAACCCGCTCGCCCCTGCCTCAAGGGCGCGGCGTAAATACCCGGGACGGCGAAAAGTCGTCAGAATAAGCGAACGAACCGGCGCGCCCGCCTGCGATGTCAGGCCCGAACGGGCAAGTTCGGCGGCTGTCTCAATACCGGTGGCGCCGGGCATTTCAATATCAAGAAGCGCCACATCCGGGCGGGTTTCACGCACGGCAGGCAGCACCTCATCACCGCGGCCCACCTGCTTGACCACCTCAAGATCAATTTCAAGATCGAGAATCATGGCAAGCGCTTCACGAATCATCTGCTGATCGTCGGCAAGAAGTAGTCTCAGCGGCACGGCTACCCCATAATCTCGTCGGTCTTCTCGTCCATGCTGATGCGGATGCGGCACCCATCCCCCGCACCTGCCACAGGCGCCTGCTGCAGCCAGTGTTCGGGTGCGTTCCCGAGTGTAAGGGTGCCGCCTGCGTCTTCGATGCGGGTGCGCAGACCGGTGAGTCCGCTCTTACACGGGGCATCACCAATTCCTATGCCGTTGTCGATAACCTCTAACCCGGTGGAGTTCAGTCGCACGGTGGCGTAGGTGGCGTGAGAGTGCCTTACGATATTGGTAACGGTCTCGCGCAGCGCCCAACTGAACAGGGAAGAGTTCATGCCCGCAATGTTCGCGGCGGTTGTCGCATCGGGCAGATCCGCCTGTATTCCGGCGGTTTCCAGGGCGCGTGAGGACGCCAGAATCTCACCTTCGAGGTCGGGAACGCGCAAACGGGTGACGGTGGAATGCACCTCAGCGAGGGCTTGGCGGGAGAGCTGGGCGACCTGCCGCATCTGTTCCTGCGCGGCGGGGGCGTTGGTTTCCACGAGTTTTGCGGCCAGCTCGGCCTTGAGGTTCACGATCGTGAGGGAATGCCCCAAAACATCGTGCACATCGCGGGCGATGCGTTCACGTTCGCTGAGGATACCGAGTTCTTTTTCAATCGCCTTGTGTTCCCGGCTCTTGTGCATGCTGCGCCCCACGAAGTAAGCGACAACGTAGAACGTGGCACAAATATCGAAGAGAAAGAACCCGTTCAGGGCTTTATCACCTGCTAGGACGGGGAACGGGATGGTTGGCGAATCGTCGAGATACCCCTGCCCCACTATACCGACAAAATAGTTAACGGTGAAGACTACCGCAATACCAACAGCTGTTTTTACCCCCAGTTTGAAGGGTACGTGCACATTCATCAGCCACAGCGCCACCCACATGGGGGACATGCTATAGAAAATCCCCGCGCTGCCCTGCGGGTATAGAAAGGTGGCGATGAAGCCAATAGGCGCCGTCACTAGCACGCACCACAGCGCAGTACGTAATATCGTGTTTTTCACGGGTATAAGCGAAGGCATCGTATGCGCCACAAAGAACAGCGCTGCACATGTCTGATACAACAGTGTGCACAGGTCCATGTAATTCTTGACGAGTTCAGCTTCAGCTGATCCGCTAAGACCAATAATAATAAAACCGCTGGAGGAAATGTTGAGGCAGCTCCCCCAGACGAGGCTCCGCACAATACCCGATTTATCGAAGAATGGGGCATCTGCGCTATCTGGCTGAAGGCGGCGGTTCTCCGGCGTATCCGTATCATGCTGAGAGACATGCGGTGTGCGCGTCGTTGTCATGCTCGCTCCGTCGGTACTCGCTGCCGAATAATGTATCCCTATCATAAATGGGGCTCTTTGAGCATACACCGGCGAGCGGAAGGAGCCTATGTTAAATGTCATGGATTGCCGAACCGGTTTCAAGGTCGATTTTTTGGCGCGAGGATGCCCTAGCCTGCACCCCTGACGAATGTCACGGGTACGCCGAAAAAACGGGGATACGCTATTGCTATTCGGTGTTCACGACAAGAGCATAAGGCAGGTTGAAGCACCTATGGCAGGTATCTCTGGTTCCGCCTTACCCGGGGGTGTGTCCGCGCCGAAAGCACAGGGCGGTCTCACCGTCACGGGGCTGAGCAAGTCATTCGGCAAAACCCGTGCGAATGACGATATTAGTGTACGGCTTATACCCGGGGAGGTAACGGCGCTGATCGGTCACAACGGCGCCGGGAAAACGACATTTCTTAACCAAATTGTGGGGCTGACCAAGCCGGATGCGGGTAGCATCATGTACGACGGCACCGACCTCATTACCCACCCGGCGCAAGCCCGGCAGGTATGCGCGATCATGCCGCAGGTCGCATCGTCCCTGGAGGGAGTGACCCCGCGCCAGGCGATTGCGACGGCGGTTCGTATTCGTGGGTTGAAGTCGGGACAGGCACAACGGGCGGTTCAGAAAACTCTCGATACTCTCGATTTAGGGGATTGGGCGGATAAGCCGGGGCATAAGCTCTCGGGCGGGATCAAGCGCTTGACCTCATTCGGTATGGCGGTCACCGCGCCCGCTCCCATCTATCTCTTCGACGAGCCCACGAACGATGTTGATCCGGTACGCCGCGAGCTGCTGTGGAGGATGGTGCGAAGGCGAGCCGAGCAGGGTGCCATGGTACTGATCGTGACCCACAACCTCCTAGAAGTAGAGCGCCATGCCGATAGGTACCTGCTGTTTAATAAAGGGCGGCTAGTTCGCGATGAACCGACAAGTGCGCTGGGCTTGGCGGAAGCAAAAAGTACGCTCTCGATTACGGCTACCCCGGAGTTCCTTCAAGAGCTTCGTAGCGTGCTAGATGTAGAAACATCATCTCCACTAGTAAATATGCCAGATACGGAATATATCGAAAAGCGTATAGAAGGCGATTCTTCCATCCCTCGGGAGTTTACCGTAACCCTGAGTACCGATGCGCTTGAGCTGGCCTTACCCCATGTGCTTTCAGGAATTCGTGCGGGATGCGTCGAAAGCTACCGTATAGGCTCGGCATCTTTGGCCGATAACTATGAGGAGATGATTAACCATGACTAGCACCCTCGTGCCCTCACGAATTTCGACGGTACGTGCCACGGTCGAGCTAATCCGCTGGTCGCTAATTCGTAACGCCATCAACGCGCCGCTTTTTGCGGTGGTGCAGGTCCTTTTAGCCTTTGCACTTCTTTACGGCATCTCGGTCTTCATGCCGCATCTTGACCGGAATTCTGCAGAATATCTAGCGTCCGGTGCGGTAACGGTGAACTTTATTTCTATGGGGTGTGTAATAGCTCCCCAATTTATTGCTGCCGCTAAGACGAACGGCATGTTCGACTATCAGCGGTCCCTTCCGGTGCCGCGCCTGGCGATTCTGGCGGCGGATGTACTCGTTTGGGCGGTTCTCGCTCTTCCCGGCATTATTGCGGGCGGTGTAGCCGCGAAGCTCAAATTTGGTTTTGATGTGAACCTGAGTGTCGGCGCTATTGCCGTTGTATTCGCGCTTCAAGTTGTTATGGCGGTGTTAGGGTTTATGCTTGCGTACTGGGTTCCGGCGTCACTTCTGACTATCGTGACGCAGTCTATTACCTTCATGGTTTTGCTGTTTGCGCCGATTAACTACCCGCCCGAGCGGCTGCCCGACTGGTACGTGCACATTCAGCAGTTCCTGCCGTTCGTACCTGCGGCAAACCTTGTGCGAGCCGCCCTCTTCGACATCGGCCAGATACAGATCTTGGACGTAATAGTCGTCGGTTTTTGGGGTCTTCTGGGATGCGCATCCGCACTGTGGGCCCTTGCCCGCAGGGACTAGCATGATGTGATTATTCTTCACGCTCAGGGTCTACTCGAAGGCACAGGCACTATTTCTGCGTAAAAGCAATTAATCCATATACGAAATATTCGAAATTTGTTTTCTTTTGTTTCACTTATTCCTGTAGACTGTAGAGCACATACCCCAGCGTTGCAGATGCGCTGAACCGAATGTAAGCGCATGCGGGGTACCTGTACGTGATATCTAACAGCGAGGTACATCATGACCACTTCAACGCTGACCCGTGCGGATTTAAACGACCCGCAGCTACGCGAAGAAGTACAGAAGCTCATCCCCGGTACTCGTAATGAGCATGGAGACACCACTGAAGTCTCGTTCTTTCTGCAAGTACAGGGGAAGGACTCGGAGGAACTTGGCCCTAAACTATCGGGGTTGATTCGTGAGCTTATCGCAGCCGTTCGTTCCGGTGAAGAACTGGCTATAGTCTCCCAGGCGCGGGTATTCACCACGACCGCCGCCGCGAAAGAACTGGGTATATCCCGACCGACTCTCGTAAAAATGATCCGTAACGGAGAAATTCCTGCACACAAGGTAGGCTCGCATTTCCGCATTATGCGCGAAGACCTGGAATCATACCAGCGCGCCCAATTGGAGCGCCAGAAACAAGCACTCATGAAGATCTGGGATATAGAGGCAGAACTCGGAATTCGTGAATAATTCAGATGTACGCCCCGTTACTTTGCTAGACTAAATAGCATGAGCAACGGGGCGACTTCTATTCTTCTAGATACCAATATTCTGCTGAGTAAAACACTCAGGGATTGGATACTTCTTCCTAACCAGATACTAAATAAAAAGTACTTCGATATACACACAACACAGAATATTCTCGACGAGTGGGGGTACCACTGGCTTAGAGAAAATCCAACTGGAAATGACGCTGCACGGGTGAAGGTTAGAGAGCAGATAGGTAAATCTGTGTTCGTGTTAGAAGGTTACCCTATCTCCTCAATACATGGATACCCCGATAAGAACGACCTTCATATACATGCGGCAATGGTGGAGCATAATATTGACTACTTGGTCACCAACGACAAAGCCCTCCTGGATTACTGGGAAACGAACGAAAATACCGACGAGCCCTTACCCTATGAAACCATCAGCGCTGATGATCTTCTCATGACCTATACAGAAAAATCTTTTGGCAGAGCAGATAGAAATTCTCTTGTTATGCGAAAGGCGGATCTCGCAGAAATATATTTATTCCAGGAAAGATATTTCATTAATAAATATGGCGAATCAGATCTATGTGGAGCGCTTGAAAGAGCTGATGCTCCTCGTTTTGCTCACTATTTACGGCATCATATAATCCCACATCTGCCTGAGTGACCGATTCTTTGCCCCCCTCCTAAAAAGCCTTGATCATGAATAAAGCATTGGAAAAATCCTCTGTATTCACGATCAAGGCTCTTTTTATTATCACCCCACGGAAGGGATGAAAGGACACGGCGTCTACAGCCGGTAGAAGCCTTCCACCGCGCGGGTCAGGTATGCCATATCGTGAACGTGGCACATTTCGCGCATCGAGTGCATCGACAGTAGTCCGATCCCCACGTCGATGGTGCGCATCCCCAACCGGGTGGCGGTGATAGGCCCGATCGTGGAACCGCAGGGCATATTGTTATTCGACACGAACTCCTGATAGGGAACGCCCGCCGCCTTGCACGCCGCCGCAAAAATACCGGCGCCTACCGCATCGGTTGCATATCGCTGATTCGCGTTGATCTTCAGCAGCGGGCCAGCACCGGGAAGCGGGCGCACCGTCGGATCGTGATGCCCCTGGTAGTTCGGGTTCACCAGATGCCCGGCATCCGCCGAAAGGCACACCGAATCGGCGAGCGAGCGGCGGTATTCATCCTGGCTCTCCCCGCGAGCCTGCGAGAGCCGCACCAGCACATCCTCCAGGAACGGACCGGCGGCGCCGCTGCGGGTTTCAGAACCAATCTCTTCGTGATCGAATCCCGCAAGCATCACGGTATGCGCCGAGTCTTCGTCAGCATTCTCGGCCACATAGCGTTCCAAGGCGCACAATCCGGCATGAACCGACGAGAGATTATCCAACCTGCCCGAGGCGAAAAACTCTCCGTCTCGCCCGAAACGGCGGGGTTCCTGCGCATCCGCGAAGAGCACATCGTAACCAACGATCTGTTCCGGATCGACCGGACCGCCCTCGTCGATGGTCTGCTGCGCCAAATAGGCGAGCACATCGTTCTCGGTATCATCCACGCCCCAAATGGGGTACATATTGAACTGTTTATCGAGGGTCAGCTCATTACGTTTATGGTCCAGATGAGGGGCCAGCTGCGGCACACGCGCCAACGGCCCAGTCACCACATAGCGATCCTGAAGGGTGCCGTCTTCCCGAAGTACCGTCAGGCGCCCGGCAGCGCGCAGCTCACGATCCAAAAAGGAATTAAGCAGTGCGCCACCGTAATTTTCGACGCCCATCTGATGCCATCCTGCCGCCGTCACCGACGAACTCGGCTTGAGCTTAAGCGACGGCGAATCCGTATGCGCGCCCAGCACCCGGTAACCGCTCGCCTTCTGCGCCCGCCGACCGCCAGCCCAAGCGATGATCGCGCCGTCACGCATCACAAAATGCCTGCCGACGGCAGCCTCATTCTGCCACGGCTCGGTTTCGTTCAGCTCGGTAAACCCCGCCGCCTGCAGGCGCCGCGCCACGGTTCGCGCCGCCAGATATGAGACGGGCGAATCGCAGACGAACTGGGCGAGGTCTTCGATATTTTTGACGGCATCAACGGTCATACTATGCGCCTACTTCTTGGGTTTGGGAATGACGGGGAACGCTGAGGTCCACGGTGAAGCGTCGGTTGATCCCTGCTTATGCGATTGTGCGGCTTCCGGCGAGATTTTCGGAATCGGAGCGGTAGCCCAGGGAACCTCTGAGGTATTCTGGGATTCCTCCTGCTGAGCCCGCGAGGTTTGCGAGGCTACAGCCGAGCCGTCCGCAGCCGCATTCTTCGCGACAGATGTGCCCTGCCCGCTTTCCTTCTGCCGGGCAGCTTCTTTCTGCTGAGCAAGGGCCTGAGCCTTGGCACGCTCATAGGCTGACAAGGCATTTTGCACGGGAATGCTCATTGTGGAGGTATCCGGCGCGTAGTTCTTCGAGGAAGGGTTCTTCGTATCGTCTGCCTGCGCAGTGGATGCGCTAGCGGCTTCCTTCTGCGGCGCGGCTGCATTCGATACAGACCCCTGTGCCCCGGAGGCACGCACCGAAGAATCGGCCCGATTCGAGCCCTGCTGAGCCTTTTGCACGGAGGCGCGTGCCGCTTTCTGCGCCGCATCCAGATCTATGCCTGACGGAGCCTTTTCCGCTGCTGCGGGGGCAACCACGGCAGGCTTGAGTTCATCGGCGATAGTCCTCGCCTGTGCAGACTGCGCGGGTTTATCGGCAGCAGGCGCTTCTTTCCCGGTCGCGCGGGCGGCGGTATTCGCGGCCGTCGGACGCTCAGCCTGGGCTGATTCGTTAGTGTGTACCGGCTTTTGGGGCTGAGCCGATTTATGAGCCTGTGCCGGTTGAGCAGTTTGCGCCGGTTTCTGGGACTGGGCTGACTCATGAGTCGGCACAGATTTCTTGGCTGGCGCAGGCTTACCGATCGGTGCAGGCTTATTAGCCGACGCCGATCCGTGAGCCGGTGCCAGACGCTCGGGCTGTGCGGGGGCAGAAGCCTCGGCCGACGTACCATTCTGCTCGCTCTTACGAACGCCTTCCACAGGCTTCGCGGCGGGTGCCTGTGCAGCCGGTTTCTCCGCGATATTCCGCTCGGACGCACGATGCTCTTCAGCCGTTTGCGGGCTAGCGGGGGCAGACGAAGACGCCGATTTTACCGAAGCATTATCCTGTGCGGGCTTGGCGTTCCCCGCCACAGAGGCAGCAGGTTGTACAGGTTGTGATTGTACCGGCGCCTGCGATCCTTGCGGTGCAGAAGCAGAAGTATCAGCAGCAGGTGAAGCAGCAGCATTTTTCACGGACATACCGGGCTGTGTGGCCGCGTGCGCAGCGCCCGGAGCCGGTGCTGCGGCTGGCGCATCCGAGGAAGAAACGGGCGGTTCCACGCCCATTGAAGCACCCTCAGCCGAGGAGGCGGCAGCCGCATCCTGCCCCTGGTTCAGAGCGGCTTTCCTCTTTTGCCGGTAGGTGTACATGTACACGAGCCCGGCGAAGGCAAGCTGCAGAATAAGGGCCTGCACAAAGTCAAGCGGCTGTTCCTCACGAACCGCACCAAAGGGATCCTCCAGACCCAGCAGCCCAAAGATAAAAATCGAAACATTATTCGCAATATGCAGGCCGATACCGGCTTCAAGACCGCCAGTGTACCAGCATAAGAACCCGGCGATCAGAGCCATCGTCAGCACAGAAAGCAGACCCCACAGTCCGTAACCATGCAGCACCATAAAGATAGGCGCTGGAATAATAATTGCCCAAACGGGGTTCTTCAGCCACCGGCCCACGGTCTGCATGAGATAACCGCGGAAGAGCAGTTCCTCGGCGTAGCACTGGAACGGAACTATTAGCAGAATAAGCACAATGTACAGCCAGAACATGCCGGAATTCAGCGGATGCACGCTGTTCTGCGTGGTCAAAGAACCATCCAGAGTCGCGAACCCTACATAGTAAAGACCGAAAATGAGGAACCCAAAGCCTAGGAAAACGCCCAAATAGGACCACCGCATGCGGCCCGCAATGGAGTGAATCAGCCCTAAGGGTTTGAAGTTGGTAATTAGGCGCGCAATGAAAATCGCCGGAATCACCGGAATGATGGTAATAAGAAGCGCAACAAAAACAAGCGGGGTCTTAAAAACGTTCGCGTAAATACGCTGCAGATCGGTCAGGTAATCGTAAGGGACGTGCAGCATCACGGCGAATGCCAGCAGCGCAAAGCTCACAATCAGCAGGAGCACAAAATAGATGCCGGCAATCAGCAAGCCCTCAAGAACCGGGGTGAACCAACGCGCACGCGGGTTCACATGCGATAACCGGTGATAGGGCAGCTCGCTGGCGCGTTCCAGAAGTTCCTTACGGGTAAGGCGGTTACTCCTGTAATACTCAGCGGAGGCAAAGGTAGGCTCAGCGCCGTACCCGTAACTTTCTGCCTGATGCGGGCTCAGCAGCGTGGGCATATTTTGGGTATTAGTGACTGCGCCAGGTGGTTGGTTTGTTGGAATGAACTCAGAACCGTGATGTCCGGGTTCCTGCTGGTGATTAGTGCTCATAGTATCCATAATAGAGGGGACCCTCCCCCGAATGTCACACCGGGGCCATCTGTGCGGGTTGCCTTACGGTGTAATAATTTACCTGCCTATGAACTTTTCGGGCTTATATTTTATGGGAAATATGCCATAATTTGAGGGTTACCGTAGTTTAAAATTTGAGGCTACTCGTGCCTACGCTTCCGGGTGTTTTTGGCGCCAGTAGTGAAGGAAGGTTCAGATGGCTCTCGTCTTCAATCCGCCCCCAAATTGGCCCAAACCGCCTGCCGGGTGGTCTCCTACCCCGACGTGGCGGCCCGATCCCGCATGGGGTCCTGTTCCCGAAGGTTGGCAGCTGTGGATTGAGGAGCCCGAGCCTGAGAATGAGCAGGCACCCTCGACGGCGGAGTCTTCATCTGCCGCATCGGGCTCTTCTGAGGGTTCTTCCAGCGCGAAGCCCTCGCCATCGTCAAGCTCTGAGCAGAGCGGTGAGTCTGCGCAGGCTTCCGCCCCGAAGCAGCGTACCGCGCCGACCATTTCCGAACAGTTTGCCGAGCAGAAAACTTCCCATCAGCAGGCCCCTGAGCAGAAGACTCAGGCGGAGTCTGCCCATGTTCAGGATGCGGCGTCAGCCGGTTCCGAGTCGCGCGAGGTCGCGGGTGAGCGTGCGGGCGCATCCGGTCCCGGTGCAGCGGCAGGCTCTTCAGCCGATTCGCAGGTGCGTTCCGAGCAGAGCGTTTCTGAGACCCCCGTGAACCGTCAGAGCGGCACTGCCGAGGCTCCAAAGCCTCAGGTTTCGGAGCCTACCCGCGAGACCGCTCGCGATACCCACAATGCCCCGTCCGCGCCGGAGGCAAGCGCACAGCAGCCGGGAGTCGCGCAGGGTTCGGGTGTTTCTTACGATGCGCGAGAGCCCCTCAGCGACGCACAGGATTCTCAGGGGTCCGCAGGTTCTGCCACTGCAGCAGGTGCCGAACGACCCGAGGCTGCACGACAGGAGCCTGCATCTTCAGAATCCACACAGCAGCAGGTTCCTTCACGCGAGTCGCGCCCCGAGCAGTCTTCGGGTCAGTCTCAGGGTGAGCCTACGGATGCACGCACCCTGTCTGATGCGCGCGATTCGGCTGATTCGCGTGGCACCGAGGCTCAGGCATCTTCCCGACCGGCTACTCCCCCGCGCGGCACTTCCCAGGTTCCTCCCACACAACAGCGTTTTGAGGGGCAGCCTCAGGCTCCCGTGAATCAGCAGCAGTCGGGCTTTGCTGCGCAGAGTTCTCAGGAGCAGAACGCCCAGAACCGAGATCAGCAGGCTCAGCCTCAGCAGCCCGCACAGCCTCAACACGTTACTCAGGCCCAACAGCCCGGGCAATCTCAGCAGCCGCAGTCTTTTGAGGCTCAGCGCCAGCAAGAATTTGCCCAGCGCCAGCAGCAGGATTCTACACAGCGCCAGCAGAGCTTCAACCAGCAACAGCAGGGCTCTGAGCAGCGTCAGCAGGATTTTGCGCAGCGTCAGTCGAGTTCAACCATTTCACAGTCTCAGACGCCGGGAAGCGGCTCTCAGCAGCAGGGATTTGCATCGCAGAATTCCCAGCAGAATTTTGGTGCTCAGTCTCAGCAGGGCTTTGGCGGTCAGGCTCCGCAGAATCGGGATCCTCAAGCGCAGGGTTCTCAGAACCAGCAGCAGCCTCGCGGGTTTGAGGGTCAGGCCTCTCAGCCTTGGCAGAATCAGCCCGGTCAGCAGCAGTTCAGCCAGTCCCGTGAGCAGAATCAGGCTCAGCCGCAGCAGCCCGCACAGTCTCAGCAGGGTCAGCAGCCGCAGTCTTTTGAGGCCCAGCGTCAGCAAGAATTTGCACAGCGCCAGCAGCAGGATTCTACGCAGCGCCAGCAGAACTTCAACCAGCAGCAGGGCTCTGATCAGCCTCAAGGTTTTGCGCAGCAGAACCAGGGATCCGAGCAGCAGGGCTTAAGCGCCCAGTCTCAGCAGGGATTTGCCGGGCAGAACGCTCAGGAGCGAAGCGCTCAGGGGCAGGATCCGCGAAGCCAGGGCACCCAAAGCCAGGGCGCTCAGAACCGAGATACCCAGGGTCAGAGTGCCCCGAACCAGGGTTCGCAGGCGCAGCAGTCCCAGAGTCGAGAGCAGCAGAGCCAGCAGGGGTTCGCTCAGTCGCAGTCTCAACAGCAGCAATCCGGCCAGGTGCGGCCCGGACAATCCCAGTCAGGATATTCTCAGTCCGGTCAGCCTCAGCAGGGACAGGGTCAGTCCGGTCAGTCGTACCAGGGACAACAGCCTCAGCAGGGGCAGGATCGGTCACGCTCGGGCTTTGGTGCGGGTGCCGCCGCTGGTGCTGTCGCAGGCGCCGCAGCGGGCGCGGGTGCAGCGGCCTCTTCCGGGACGGGCGCATCCGGCGCTTCGGCTCAGCAGCAGGGTTCTCAGAGCCAGGGCGTGCAGGGCCAGAGCGCCCAACAGGATCAGAGCTCTCAGTCGGGACAGAATCAGCAGCACTCGGTGCAGAACGCTTCGAACCAGCAGGGTAACCAGTTCCAGGGGCAGGGTCAGCCCAACCAATTCCAGGGCTCGCAGTCGCAGCAGAACCAGCCTCAGCAGGGTCAGTACCAGGCCGGTCAATCGCAGCAGTTCCAGCAGCAGAACGGTGCTCAGAATAATAACGTTCAGAACAGCGGTTTTGCTCAGGGTTCGTACAATCAGAACCAGTCGAACCAGAATCAGCAATACTCCGAGTCAAACACCTCGGATGCGCTCAACGGGTTCACTGCGGCGGCAGCATCCGGGTTCAGCGATTCGCCGTATGCAAACGGTCAGACTCCCTTCAACCAGCCCGAGAAGCCGAAGCGCCCGTTCTTTGCGACTCCCGCCGGGTGGAGCGTAATTGCCGGTGCTGTGGCGCTGTTGATTATTATCATTCTGGTGCTGATTTTCACCCTGCCGCGCGGATCTTCCAATGCAGCAGCATCGGAAAGCCCCGCCGAGTCATCATCGGCAGCCTCGGCATCGTCAGAGAGCTCGGCAAGCTCATCGCCCGCCGAGCTGAAGAATGTTGAGGCGAAACTGCCCAGCGGCGACTTCAAGGAGTACAAGGGCAAGGATAAGCAGACCATCGATATCGAGAAGCCCAAGGGCAACGATTCGAAGGCTATCGTCTACTACGAGTTCACCCCCTCCAAAGAATCCAACTCGCGCCACTCCCTGGAGGGGCGCACGGGGGACGATAAAACTTCCAGCTTCGCTCTGTACACCTCCGCGCTGACCAAAGATAAAATCTCGGGCACCCTGTGGATGGACTTGAAGACTTCCAGCCCCACCCGCAAGGTGAATGTCGATAGTGAGGGCGAGTGGCTTATTCGCGTCTACGATGCTTCCTCCGCACCGAAGATTTCTAAGGGTGAGAAGATCAGCGCCGCGTTCAACTCCTACGCCGTGATCTACTCGGGCGGCTCGGGCACTTTGGAGGCTGGCTACGAGCGCAGGCCGGTAATGAACCTGCGCGTGATGGATGCGGCCCGCTCGAACGATGTCATCTTGGAATCCAGCACCTCAGAGTTCCAGGGCACCGCGAAGTTTGACGCTTCCGAAGATGTTTACTTGGCAATTAACTCCTTCCAGGGCACCTGGAACGTCGGTATTCGCTAGGTAGCCGATAACTTCTTGGTCTAAATCGAGATAGAGAAGACCCCCGCATCGTGATCGACGATGCGGGGGTCTTCTGCACGGTTCGCAAGGCTATGCCGAGTTCGGGGCGTTTGCCGACTCTGCGGCGGGTTTGACCGAAGCGCTGCGTGCTTTCGGGGTGAGGACCGCCCACCCCCACAGCAGAACGGTCACGATAAAGAGGCACACGATCGGCGTGCCACCCAGCGCAACACCCGGCGCAGCCAAGAATTCGAGCCCGTTCATATTCCACTGAGTCATGCCGCCGAGCACGCGCGGGGAAATATAGAGCCCCACAACGCCCACCCAGGTCAGGATGCGCGCCACAGTCATCGCAGCGGGCGGCAGGTATGTGAAGAACTCGCCGAATGCATCCACAATAAGCACGAGAATCAGAAGCGGCAGAAGCACGTTATGATGCGACCAGCTGATCGGCGAGAGGCTGACCATGAGGAACCCGGTCACCGCAACCTGGGCGAGAACCTTGTTGCGGCGTTCGAGCTGATAGAGAATCGCGGCGGTGAGCACGACGGATAGCGCCGCCAGCAGGTAGAAACCGAGCTTGGCGGAGGTTCCGTTCAGCCCATAGTGCATGAGCCAGCCCTGAATCGAAATATTATCGACGAAGTTAATATCGCCCACACGCGAAGGATCTGAAACCGCGTGGAACCAGTACTGCGGGGCTTCTTGCGGCAGTAGCACAAAGCCGAGGGCAATGGTGGCGAGGAAGGTTGCACCGAGGGTGATAATGCCCTTCCAGTCGCGGCGCACCAGCAGAATAAGCCCGAACACGAGCGGGGTCAGTTTCAAACCGCCAGCGATACCGATGAGTACTCCGCGCGGCACACGGGTTGCCGGGCGCAGAAAATCGGCAAGAATCAGCACCATAATGATGGGGTTAATCTGCATAAGATCGAAGGTACGCCGCCAGGGCCCGCAGAGCATTACCACTATGGTGAGTGCGGCGATCGTGCCGTAACGCCCGAGCTTATCCTGAAGCGGTAAAGGTCGGCCATGTGCATTGGCATAGGAGTACATGATGCTGGAGAGCCACCAGGCGGCGGCGGTCGTAATAAGCACCATAATCGCCATACCCACCTTGAGCGGTATGAAGGCGAACGGCAGGAAGACTAGCGCCGCAAAGGGTGGGTAGGTAAACGGCAAATCCAGCACGCCGATGCTCACCATAGCGCGCCCATAAAGTTCTTTGTCGAAGCCTTCATTATCGAAAATGGTCATGGCACCCATGCGGTAGATCGAAAAATCTAGACCGCCGTAGGTGTTCACGAAGGCTTCAAAAATATAGCCGCCCACCACCATGAGGATGAGCGCCACTACTGCAAGTTTGCCCAGGACCGGAGTCTGGGCGCGGGATTCAGTCATGGCGTATTAGTACCTGTCTTACTGAGCTGAAGTTCTCGCCCTTTAGTGTAGCGTGGATATTCTGTTCGCCGAAAGATTATATTCCCCTTCGGGCATATACCCAGATGAAAGCCTGTCTTTCTGGGGTGACATATGCCTGCGTTAAATATATTGATTAGGTCGCGGGATGCACACGCCAATCGCTGATGTGCAGCGAATGCGGTTCCTCACCCTATGCGAACAAGCCATCCACGTTATATTCCAAATACAAAATATATACTAGTCAGAGGTCTTTTTTGAAGATTTTTCGGGCTCAGGTTTCGTGCTGTCGTGAGTCTTACCCTGAGAACTCTGCCCGGAAGACTCAGCGCCTTCACGCGGCTTCACCTTCGCCACCAAGTGCGTACCGCGTTGAGCTCGGGCGCGCCGCAGTCCATGACCTGCCGATTTTGCTGCCGCCGAAGATTTCGCCGCGGGTTTTTCATCGGTTTTTACGGAGGCAGCATCATCGCTGCCCTCAGCGGGCGCATCCTGATCGGAAGACTCGGGGTCTTCGCTATCGTCCTGAACCTTCGCCTTCTTGGGCATCTCGGCGATGCGCACCGCAACCTCTAAGGCAAGCACCGCGAACGACGCATAGTAGACGATAATCGAGGGGTACAGATAAGGATTTTTCTGATTTACCCCCACCATCGTGACGGCGAAAACTGCCAGCTCAAGGACTACCACCACAAGCTGTTTGGCAGACCCGCCCGGATTCCTCATCATCAGGTACAACGCCATCAGCGTAAAGAGAACGGGAAAGAAGATCTGCCCCGCCACCGCCATTCCGTCTTGGTCGTAAGTGTAAATAGCGAGCGCTTGCATCACAGCGGCAACGGCGGCGAGGGGGGCGAGAGTCTGATACTTCATAGGGCTATTCTAGCGTTTACCACTCGCCGGTACCGTACTGTATGACGGCTCACGCAAAGCCAAAATTCGCATGAATCGGGCAATATAATGGAACTATATGCACTGTGACTAAAAGCGATCGAAAGACAACACCGTGAGCGAGAATCCCCATAATCCCACTCCCTCGGGTTCTGACTCAGAAGGATCAACCGGCCGCGATACCGGTCGTGGCGGCGCATCCTCAAAGCCGAGCGCGGCGCAAAGTTCTGCACGGTCCGGGGCCGATGTTTCGGGTTCCGGCAACGATGGACTCACGATTGGGATGCGCCCCGCCGAGCTCCCCGGCGCCTCGCTAACGCCCGAGGAGATTGCTAAGCGCGCCTCCGGTCGGGGCAGTTGGCACCGCCGCGCATCGAAGCCGGTATCGTACTGGATGTTTGGCGTTATTATCGCGATTCTGGTGCATCGCTTTATCCCCAAGGGCGGCTGGCTGATTGTGCATATGGTGACTCTGGGGCTGATTACGAACTCGATTCTGATCTGGAGTCAGCACTTCACCGAAGCGCTCATGAAAATTAAGATTCCTGACTCGGCTCGCGGTATTCAGGTCACACGTATTTTTGCACTTAACGGCGGCATTGTGCTGCTGATGGCGGGCATGATTCTGCAGGATCTTATGCCGCAGTTCTATCCCCTGACGGTTGTCGGCGCGCTGGCGGTGGGCGCTATGGTCGCCTGGCATGGCTATGCGCTTCTACGCCAGGTCAAACAGGCGCTTCCCTCGCGGTTTGGCGCTACGATTCGTTTCTATATCGCCGCAGCGTTCCTGCTTCCCGTCGGTGCCGTACTGGGTGCGATGACGGCCCTGCCTGGTTTGCGGGGCACGCTACATTCGCAGTTTATGCTTGCGCATGAGGCCGTGAATGTTCTCGGGTTCGTGGGTATTACAGTGGTTGGCACCCTTATTACCTTCTGGCCTACGATGCTGCGCACCAAGATGGTCGAAAACGCTTTGGGAACCAGCGTGCGCGCCCTCATACTGATGTGCGTGGGCGTTGGGGTTACCACGTTCGCTTCACTCTTCGGGATGCGCCCCCTCGCGGGCGCGGGCCTGCTCGTGTACCTGCTGGGGCTGCTGATCGTGGCGTGGGTGATGGTGCGAACCCTTCGTACGAAGCGTCCCACAGAGTTCCCACCAATGTCGGTGGGTGCAGGTTTTATCTGGCTTATTATCGGCGTGGTGTGGACTGCTGGCTTGGTGTTTACCACCCCGTTTGAGGAGCTTCGCATGAGCGAGGTTACCCCCATTTTCGTGGCGGGTTTCCTGCTTCAGGTGCTTCTGGGGGCTATGAGTTACCTGCTTCCCCAGCGTATGGGCGGCGGTCCCGCCGTGGTGCGCGCATCCAATAAGGAGTTCAGTAGGCTTGCCGCCGGGCGCGTGACGGTTGTGAACTTGAGCCTTATTATTTTCATGCTGCCGAATGCGCTCACGGGTTCTTGGGTGAAGGTCGCTGTCTCTGCCATGGGTGCGCTCGGTTTGGCTTCGTTCCTGCCGTTTATGGTGCGCGGCGTTAAGGCTTCGGTCAATACCCGTAAAGAGATGATGGCGGCGCGGGCGCGCGGCGAGAAGCCTGCCCCTGTCACGGAGGTCAAACAGGAACCTGTGAATCATACCCGGCAGACCCTTTTCGGTGCGCTTGCTGTGATTCTGGCGCTGACCTTGGGTATTGCGGCCGATCCCAGCTCGGTAGGCTTCAACTTTATAGGTGGTTCTACGGCGACCGGCACGGGGCAGACCACAACGCTGAAGGTCAAGGCAACCTCGAATTACCGGTTTACGCCCGATACCGCGCAGGTTCCGGTGGGTAACCGCCTGGTGATTGAGGTGACGAACGACGATCAGGGCATGACCCACGACCTCACCTTCGCCAACGGCGCGAAGACCGGAACGCTGAACCCCGGCGAGACTAAGAGCGTGGATGTTGGCGTGGTGACCTCCGACCTTGAGGGCTGGTGCTCGGTGGCCGGGCACCGCCAGCAGGGCATGGTATTTCATGTGAAAACCACCGGCAATAACCTGCAGGCGAACGGGCATCACGGGGGTGGTTCCGGCGGTAATAACGGGTCAAATGGCTCGGGCACAAATACGAACCTGCTGACCGCGCAGAACGCGAATATTGATATGCACGCATCCCCCGGCAAAGATCATGAGCGCCGTGACCCGGTGCTGCGTCCCGTGCCTGCGGGCGAGAAACGTGACGGTAAGACCGTGCACAAGATGACCATGGATGTGCAGGAGCTCGACCGCGAAATTGCACCCGGGCTTGACGTAAAGGCGTGGACATTCAACGGTTCGTATATGGGCCCGGTGCTGCACGGTAAACTGGGCGACGTCTTCGAGATTACCCTGGAGAACAACGGTTCGATGGGGCATTCGCTCGACTTCCACGCGGGCATGGTTTCGCCCGATAACACGATGAAAACCATTGCCCCGGGCGAGAAGCTGACCTACCGTTTTGAGGCTACCGGCTCTGGTATTTGGCTGTACCACTGCTCGACCGCACCTATGAGTCTGCATATGGCGGCGGGCATGTACGGTGCCGTAATTATCGACCCGCCGAATCTGGAACCGGTGGATCATGAGTATGTGATGGTTCAGAATGAAACATACCTGACCGATACGGGGCAGACCGCGGCTGACGGTAATAAACTTGCCGAAGTTTCCTCTGACGGCATTGCGGCGGGCACCCCCTCGCTCACCATGTTCAATGGGCACGCCACCCAGTATGTGAATCAGCCTTTGGAGGTGAAAACCGGCGAGCGCGTGCGCATCTGGCTGCTGGCTGCGGGACCGTCGAAGGGCATGAGTTTCCACGTGGTCGGCTCACAATTTGACACCGTGTATAAGGAAGGCGGCTACCTGCTTCGGGACGGCAGAGATCCGTATGGGGAAACCGGCGGTCACTCGCAGGCCCTCGATCTGGACTCGGCGCAGGGTGGTTTTGTTGAGATGCAGTTCCGCGAACCCGGCACATACACGTTCGTGAACCACCGGTTCGCCGAAATGGAACGCGGCGCCATGGGGCACATCAAGGTGACGGATAAGTAGTCCGGGCAGTCGGGGAGGTGGCGGGATTATCGCTGTCGCCTCCCCGCTTTTCCCTGCTGTCCTCCCATACTTTTGTCATGGTTGTGGTCCTTTTCAAAACACAACCATGACAAAAGTCTGAGCTCAGCGGTACTAGCTAGCTGCAGAGTCCTTCCACCGGCGACATCCGAGCCGAGCGTGCCGCCGGCAGAGCGGATGCAACCAATGCTGATGCAAGACCCACCAGCAGTATCAGCGCCAGACCCAGATACGGCAGATCCGGCACGAACTCCACCTTTTGGTCTGTTGCAGCAAGCACCACCTTTGCGCTCACGCTACCGATAAAGACGCCCCCAAGGATACCCAACGCCACCGCACCGAGGGTGATTAGTACCGCCTCCGCCGAAATCATGCGGCGCAGCTGCTTGCGGGAGAGCCCTAACGCACGCAGCATCGCATTCTCGCGGCGACGTTCATTGACCGAGAGAGTCATCGTATTTGCCACGCCGATCACCGAGATCACCACAGCGAGGGCGAGAAGACCCAGGGTGATCCCCAGCATAACCGTCAGAACCTGATCGAGCTGACCGCGCTGTTGCAGACCGCCGGTGAACTCGTTGCCGTCATTAGCCTTATTAAGCTGATCCTGTAGCGTGGAATTCTCAGTAGCGGTCAGCGGGGATTTAGCGTGTACCAGCACCATAGTCTCCGCCCCGGCTGAGGGATTCACACCCCCTGGAACAGCGGATGCGCCCCGCTGCCCCTGTGCGGCTGAACCTTGGGACTGTTCCCCAGCTTCTCCGGACTGCTGCGGGGTTAAGGGTTGCGGGTCATCCGGGTTCTGCAGTTTAGCACCGGTGGCTGGGTTCACCACGTACAGATTCACGATCTTACTGGTCGACTTAATAGGCTTGAGTTCAATCTCTCCCAAGGGTCCGCGTGCCTTCAGGCGGGTGGAGTCGTCAAAGCCCGCATCGTTATACAGAGATTCGGGCACAAGCACCGTGTTATCTTCAGTCGGGTACTTGCCCTCAGCCGGAATAACCTTGGCGAAGTCTTCCTGGCTGAGCGCCACCATACTCGCGGTGCTACTCATTGACTGGCTACCGTCTTTCGACGTGAGGGTGTACTCTAGGGCACCGGCAGCTGGAGCCACCGCAACGCTTTCGACATTCTTAATCCCCTGCACTTTATCGGCAACCGAGTGCGCCTTGGCAAGGCTCTCAGCCCCCGTGCCGCCACCGGTCCCGTAGGTTGCCGTCGCCGATACGGGATAGGCACGGTCCATGGATTTCGCCGTAGATGCGGTCATAATGGAGTACCCACTCAGTACTGCAGACACCACGAGCACACCCACCAACACGGCACGCCCAGTCGAAACCGTGCGCTTGGGCGAACGTAGCGCGTTAGCGACTGCTAGGTTCCCGGTCTGGGAGCGGATCACCGAACCAAACACGCGAATCAGCGGCGGCAACAACCACGGCAGGAGTAAGAACACGGCAACGCCCAAAAGCAACGCCGCGACCATGACTAACAGCACCCCGACGCTGCTTTGTTGCACACCTGCATCCGGTGTGCTGGTCAGACTCAGCGACTGCCAAATTGCTGCTGCCCCTGCCACGGCGGCAATCAGGCCCAGGATCAGACCCGCAATGCCCGGCTTCTTCACGGCTTGGGCGGTACCCTCCCCCAAGGCGCTGATGGGCGAAATATTCAGGGCGCTACGTGCCGGGGCGAGCGATGCAACAACCGTTACGAGCGTGCAGACCACCACACCCACCACGAACGCCAGCGGGTTATACGAGACCATGAAATCTTTAAACAGCACACCGGCGAGCGCTGCGACTGGGTAGACGAGCGCAGCGCCGATAGCGGAGAAAACAACCCCCACCACGAGCGCCTCAACTAAGAGCATGCGCACCAGGGATTTCCCGTGTGCCCCCAGGGTGCGCAGTAGCGCCAACTCGCGGATGCGTTGACCGACCAGCACTGCGAACGTATTCGAGATAACGAAAGATGAGACCAGCAGGGCGAGCGCCGCGAACGCCCCTAGAATCACACCGATAAAGGCAAAGAATTGTGAGGTTTCTTCTTTGAGATCCTGCAGGTATTCCCCGCCTGACTTCACCACGGGTTCGGTATTCTGATCACCGGTAGCTAGCTTTTTCTGCAGCTCGGTGCGTGCGTGGGCGTCATCGTCACCTTTGAACTGGACGAACGTCATGCTGGGGTGCGGTAGCTGTGCTGCCTCCATAGATTTCGGGTCAAGCTGTTTGAGCGCCTCATCTGCCGCGTTCTGATAGGAGGTACCACCAATATAAACGCTATCGTTTGAGAATGAGCCGGAGAACCCGGTGTCGAAAATACCAGCAATGGTGTATTCCTTGGTGGCACCGGTATTAGGGTCGGTAATAGCTGCCACAACGTCCGGTGAGGTCACCGTTGAGCCAAGGTGCAGGTTGTGTTTTTCAGCGAATTCTTTTGAGATCAACAGCTCTGTGTCTGTGCCCGGCAGTTTGCCGTCAATGGGGAATGGGAAGAGCTCGGTGTCGGTGGGAGCCGGTGTATACCGCACCTTTGCTGAGTTTTCTCCGGTGCCGAGTTTACCTTGCCCATCATATATGACCCAGGTGCGCTGAACCGAAGGGTCGTTGGTGATCGTGTCGAGATTTTCGGGCGTGAGGTAATGGTTCGCCGTGTAATTATTTGGGTTGTTAGTTCCAGCCGAGAGGACCACGTTATCGTCCTCTGAGAGCGCATCTCCTATCGCGGCATCTATAGTTCCCTGTAGCGAGCCGAGGAGCACAATAATGGCGGCGATGAAGAATGAGGCAACCGCTATGCCGATACCGGTCAGAACGTACTTACCTTTAGAAGCGCGCAAGTTAGAGCGCGCCACCGTATTCAGAGATGTATTAGTTCGTTTAGACATAGTAGACATGCGGCTATTTCCCCTCCTGTTAGACGTGCGAGTGCTTTACCCTTCCAGCTGCCCCATCGCCTGCAGCACAGCATCATGCGTAGGATTCAGCATCTCCCCAGCAATCGCACCATCCTTTAAAAACACCACACGATCAGCATATGAAGCAGCATGCGCATCATGGGTGACCATCAGAATCGTCTGCTTCTGCTCAGTGGCGGCATCCCGCAATAGCCTGAGCACCTCAGCACCCGAATTTGAGTCGAGGTTACCGGTGGGCTCATCAGCAAACACCACCTCCGGGCGCGACAGCAGCGCACGCACAATAGCAACACGCTGCTGCTGACCACCCGAAAGCTGTTCGGGGCGATGACCCAACCGATCTGACAGACCGAGGGTTTTGACCAGGTATTCACGCCAAACCGGATCCGGCTTCTTACCCGCCAACCCCAGCGGCAAATCAATATTCTGCCCAGCGGTCAGGGTAGGCACCAGGTTAAACGCCTGGAAGATGAACCCCACGTGCTCACGCCGGAACTCAGTCAGCTGATTATCCCTCTGCCCGTACAGTTCGGTGGTACCAATACGGATGCTGGTCTCTGGAATATGATCGGGAGTATCCAGCGTGGCGAGGGTTTGCATCAGCGTTGATTTACCCGAGCCTGAAGGACCCATAATCGCGGTGAACTTACCCCGCTCAAAATCAATAGTGACATTATTCAGGGCGTGCACAGTCACCTCACCCCGCCCATAGGTTTTGAACAGGTTTTTGGTGGATACCGCTGGAGTCTCAGTGCTGGCTTCTGTCGTAGTCATATTCTTAATTGTTACAGTTACCCACCGCAAAACTCTGTATTTATACCAGCGGGGAAAACCCCTACATATTTATAGTTTCCACGGATACCATTAAAGAAAAACCCTCAGTGCTTACACCGATGGCGAGGTTGACTCCGTGGCAAAAATCCGTAAATACGCTCTCATAGCACTAGCGATTGTGGCGTTCTTGACCCTGATGTTCCTGCTCTATAAAGGCACGCAGCGGAACGAGGCGACACCCGGCAGAACGGCGACGCCCAGTGTATCCACAAGTTCCGCGCCGGTATCAAGCGCCCCGGTACAGACCCCGCAGGTTTCTGAGCAGAGCGCGCAGGCGGCACCCGCACCGGAACAGCCGCAGCAGTCGCAGGGAGCGCAGGATTCGCCCTCGGAATCTGCTTCGCCATCCGCAACGAATACGACCAAACCGTCTCCGAGCACTTCATCTGACGCTGGGCAGGAACAGCATAAAGCCGATGCTACAAGCGCCGCCCCCAGTGCCAGTGGGTCTGCAAGCGCATCCCCGGGGAAAGAGCCTACATGCCCGGAGGACGTATCCTACCAGCAGGTGGCAGATGGAGAAGCTGACTGCACATTTGACTATTCCAAGGTACGCCTGAAGACCATGCAGGAGGCAGAGCAGTACGCGCGTAAATGGCTCTACCCCGAACCCGGCACCTATATTCAGGTGCGGGATTACCGCGAAGCTAAGGTCAAGATTCCGGGTATGGATAAGCCACAGAGCGTATTTGTTGTTCGCGCAGTCGCGCGTTCTTCAGGGGATCAAGGCGGCAGCGGAGCCGTCACCTGGAGCGTTATCTGGCCCAACGGCTACTATCTCACCAGCGATGACCTCCCCGACGGTATTGAGGCTCGGTAGGTTCTGGTCTGTCGGTTCTTGCGGTGCGCATGCGCTCTCGTGTTAAAGTTTAAGCGGTAGCTAGAGGTGAGCGATTCTTCGCAAAAGTCTTCCGAGCGCCAACTCTTGAA
>ERZ773007.263-NODE-263-length-26680-cov-10.214986_pt1 | contig 26680 bp, 16 predicted proteins | sample MGYA00580665_ERZ773007 | MGnify/ENA primary metagenome ERZ773007 (study PRJEB29015, sample SAMEA2738122) | human oral metagenome | biome: human oral; feature: human-associated habitat; material: saliva | place: China | collected 2167 ... | reverse complement strand
CGCCAGCAACTACAACTTTCTTAACCTGTGAAATGTCCATAGGACGTTCCTTTCTTCAAGCGTGGCGAGAAATGCCGCGCGATTTATCTACCGTCCCTATACCCCAGAAACTCTCCGTCAAACATTCGTTCGGAAAATTTCCAACTTTCATTCAATTCCTACAAATCACCCCTTGGCGAGAAACCCCATCTACCCGTCACACTTCTTAGGTAGAATAGAGGCGTACAAAGCAGCTGGTTTCAATGCGGTTCATTGGTCATCTCCAACGTAGTTGTCAACCGAGCTCAAGCAAAGTCAGCGGCCGCAACCCAACAAAACACCAGGTAAAACTTCTGGAAAGAATAGAGGCATCATGATCGACGGAACATACAAGATTCAAATGGATTCTCCCGTTGGAGCCAAAGAGGGTACCGCTGTCCTCATCACCTCTGGCGAGAAACTCACTGGCTCACTGACCGCTATGGGTGTCCAGATTGATATCGAAAATGGCAAGGTTACCGACAACTCGTTTACCTTTGGTGGCAAGCTTGAATCTTTTGTGGGCCCCGTTATCTTTGCCGTCGGCGGCTCCGTTGAGGGCGACACCATTCAAGGCATCGCTCACATTGCTAACCGCGACTTTGTGTTTACAGGCACAAGAGAGAGTTAAGGCAGTTGCATCATCCCTGTTAGCAGTACAATCAATTTATTAACTTATCGGTTAATAGTTTTATATGAGTTACTAAACTACAGAAAATAGAGTTCTTATTTCTATAAATATTAAAGGAATGAGGAATGATGGATCTAAATCTTCAGGTTAATGACGATGATCGCAAAAAGGCCGTAAGAGAGCAACTTTCATCAACACAGTTCCATCTTTCTTCGACCGAACAGTCTGTAGACGTTACGAATGCAATTAAGATTCCTTTGGATTATCTTCCATCCCTAGGAGTAGCTTTTGGTTCCATTCCTACTATGTTTCGTTCAATCACAACGACAATAAATATACCCACTTTACTGACCGTAACAGACAAACTTGGAAATCCTTTGGACCCAAACGTATTACAAACTTTTAAAGATGGATCAGGCCTGCTTGGCTCATTTAGAGATGCTGCGACAGGATTTGGTCAAGCCAGGTTTCATGTTCAGCAAGGGATGTCTCTTACAAATGTCACAACAATGCCCTATAATCCAGCATTTTTAGCTATGGCTATTGCACTTGCTCAAATTAATAAGAAGTTGGATTCAATTCAGTCTTCTGTTGACCAAATATTTAAATATATGCGTCAGCGTGATAAGGCTGACATGCAAGGAAATCTAAAAACACTTGCTGATATTCTTAATGAGTATGGGTTTAATTATGGTAATGCAGTATATATGTCTAATGCTCACATGAAAGTTTTAGACATCAAACAAAAGTCTGAGCAAGATATGGAATTATTCCGATTTCAAGTGCAGGAAAAACTACATAAGAAAAGTTTTATTGAGATTCGTGAAAGTGTTTCTAAACGCCTAGATACAGTCCTAGATTATCTTAAGGACTATCAGCTTTCGGCATATATTTATTGCTTTGCACTATTTCTCGAGCCAATGCTCTCTGAAAATTTTGAGAGCGGTAAGTTGAACGCTATTACAAAACGAATCGAGGAAGAATCTATTCGATACTTAGAGTTATATTCTGAGTGCTATGAAGTCCTTGAGACTAGTACTCACAAATCAATTGATACAATCGTTTTTGGTGGGCTTGCACTCGCTGGACAAAAGGCTGGGAAGGCTATAGCGTCAACAAAGGTCGGAGATCATACACTTATCGATGAGGCATTGGAAGGTGCTGGAAAGGGTATTGAGGGATTTAACGATAAGTATTCAAATAGTCTGACTGAGAAATTGCTTAGTGCTAAAAGTTTGGATGTACTTCCATTTAAAGAAAACGTGGAAAATATCAATGTGCTTTACAACCAACCATCTCATCTGGCAATTGATGACAAAAATATTTATGTTCTTCCATGTTAGTGAGCATGTTGAATAGAAATCAGCTATTAATTAATAAATTGAACTTGCTCTAAAAGAGTAGACAAACATTTTATTGATAAGGGCATCTAGGGTCTAGATGTCCTTATTTGTTCACACCTTAATATTAAATATAGAAAAAAACAGGTCAAAGAACGAAATTCTTACTGCAGTAGCTCTTCCGCGCGCATTATATGAATAGTCAACAGTGTGCAAATTTATGTACATGATAATTCTTCTTGTGCTGATAGCATTTTATTGTCAGACATTAGCTCTTATTTATGCCTTGTAGACAACAGGAGGTAAGACAAGCATAAGGGAATAAGCTCCATGTTTGGCCAAAGTAGAAAGAAGTTAAGTTGTAGTCGAAAGGACAAATGATGCTTTCATCCGTATTTGAAACTCTTACACCAGAGGAAGCTTTTGCAATCTTCCTGCAGAAGTACTATCACGTGCAATACGTGGAAGAAACTACTCGCCATCAGAGGAAGAAGACTGGCGATCTGCTTGAAAAGCATGATCGCTCTTTTATCACGCCTTATGATCCTGCAGGATTTATGTTTACAGAGGAATATGATCGTCTTGTAGAAATTGCGGGATGTGATCCATCAAGCTATGTGGGGGAGAGTCTCTATACTATTAACAATGAGTCATACATTCCATTTCCTAATCGTTTTGAGGAAATGATGGAGAATGATGATTGGATCTATGATTTTGTCTTAACTGGCACTTATTCAGCAGCCGACGATTTCGGAGATAATATCTATAAAGATTATTATTTCAGAACTCCTGAGGATGACAACGATGAGTACTTTTCATCAATTGTAGAAATTCAGCGCTATTTTAGAAGGATTGATCGAGTGCGTAAGCAATTTGACGAAATGTCACGTTCAAATTCAAAATAATATGACCTGTGTCAAGCAGTTTAAATGCGCTCCACATCAGGAAGTATTGTAACTATAGATACAGCTGTGACGGCGCTCTTGTAATAGCAATGTTTTGAACTTTGGCAATGATTTACAGAACAGACCGATTCCAAAAGAATTTAGAATCGGTCTGTTTGTTTTGCATGAACTGTCAGATAAGTGAAATGTCTTTACTTTATAACAACCTCTAGTGAGCTTCCGTTTAAATCTTTAGACACTACAATCTGTTGAGGGATTCGGTTCTTTAATTCCTCAACGTGAGAAATTATTCCAACAAGAGTGTTACTGTTTGTGGAAAGCTGGTCAAGGAGGCGCAATGCCTGCTCAAGGGTTTCTGAATCCAAAGTTCCAAATCCTTCGTCAATAAACATTGAATCTAATTGAATTCCTCCGGCATCTTGCTGAATTACATCTGAAAAACCAAGTGCTAGTGCCAACGACGTCATGAATTTCTCGCCACCAGATAGTGATTTAACATCTCGATCTTTACCGGTATATAAATCGGTAACCTCTAGTTCAAGGTAGTCGCTCTTTTTATATTTTCGATCACCCTTGGTTTTAAGTACAAACTGCGAATCGGTCATTATTGCAAGGCGGTCATTGGCGGCCTTAACGACTCTTTGCAGATAGGTTCTTTGGACGTAGTTCTCAAGTGAAATACGTCCATACTCGCTATTACTAGATGCGCCACTAACAAAGTCATGGAGTGTCTTAGTAGTGTTGTATTTTTTCTCAGTAGCAATTGCATCGAGATAGATACGCTTTATTGTGTTTAAAGGAGATTCATTGATGTTAATCATACGATTAATCTCAGTAATCTTGTTTCTAATTTCTTGTTGCTCGATGACTATTTCTTGGATTTGATCTTTAAGATTGTTGGGATCAATACAAAGAGTGTTATCAAATTGACTTTCCAGTTTCTGGCATATACTTTTTTGGTTTTTAAATTCAAAAGACTCTTTGTCAAACTCCTCTTTTGATTGTTGGAGTTGATTTGACAAGATTTCCAATCTAGTCACAGAATTTTCGAGGCTGATTTTGATTTCATCGATGTCAATCAAATCACCTGAGTTTTTAATTGATGACAGTTCACCATTACGCAGATTAAGATGATTAGTTAATTCTTGAATGTAATTGTTTACCTCTGCTTTATTTTCCTCAATGTTTTTTAAATCTACATCGGTTTTATTAATTCTTGATTCAAGAATTTCTTTCTCTTTATTTTGAGATTCAATAGCAGATTTCTGTTGAATGAGAATCTCATTGGCATGCACAAGCTCCTCGAACGAGCCAACATTTTTAAATTCATCTATCAGATGTACTGCGGATAGTACCTGAGTGAATGATTGGTTGAACTCATTATTTTCAAAATCAAACTTCGTTTGAGAGGCTGTAACTGCTTCTGATTGTTTTTGCTCTTTTTGATGAATAGATTCCATCGTGTCTTTTAGCTTCTTAATTTTCGTTTCAGATGGAACGTCGTTGGACAAAGATGCTACCTGTGGATGATGTATTGATCCACAGACTGGACATGGACTACCTTCAATAAGTTTAGAAGCAAGAATTCCCGCCTGTGCAGCACTAAATTTTTGCTCTGCAGATAGATACTCCTCTTTGGAATGATTGTATTTGACAGACAACTCCTCTAGAGCAACCTGTTCTTCTTTTAGTTCTTTTAAGTAAGCGTCTGCGTTCTTTTTCCGTTTAACAGTTTGCTCTATTTCGGAGATCAATCTATCTATTTCAGTTAATTTGTTTGAGTTTGCTTCTAGACGCTGTTTCTTTTCTTTAAGCACATTTTGTAGCGATTGAGTTTCAGTAGACTTTTTATCTAATAGTTCAATCTGCTGCTTGTGCTCTAACAGTTGAGAATTCAACTTGCTTATTTCTAATTCAATACTTTCTACTTGCTTTGACGCTGAATCATATCTATGCATCTTTTCTTCGAGTTTTGGAATATCAGAACGAAGTCTTTCAATCTCACTCTCATTTTTCTTAGCTTGATCATAAGCGCTCTTCTTTTGATCAAGAATAGGCTTATGTAAATCTAGATATTCATTGCAGGTGCTAATTTGATCTTTTATTTTTTGGTTTGATTCCAACTGAGCAAGATATCCTGTTAAAGCGTCCTTTCTATTGCTTAACTTGATAGTCTTTGAGTCTAGAGAGTGAGCTTCTTTATTGAGAGCGCTGTTCTGTTCTTCGATAAAAGTGCGTATTTCATCAAGGTGGGATAAAATCGTTTTCTCATTATTGAGATATTCAAGGACTTTGTCAGATTGCTCTTGATCATTAAGATTTATATCTTGCAGCGCATTTTTAGCAGTAGCAAGATTATTCTCGTGCTTTTTTTCAAGCTGCGAAGTATCTGCTTTAAGCCTTTCTTGTAATTGTTGATAAACTTCTGTGTTAAAGATATTTCGCAGTAATATTTCACGATCACTACCCTTAGCAGTGAGAATTTTAGAAAAATCTCCTTGCGCAATCATAACAATTTGAGAGAATTGGTTCTTATCAATACCTAGTAAATTTTGTACTTCTTCATTAACTTTTGTAGCATTACTTGCGAGTAGTTTTTCTTCTCCATCAATCAATTGGTAGAAGTTTACTGTTGTCTTTTTATTAGGCGTCTTTTTATCAGATTCAGGGGTTTTATTCTTTTTAGAAACTTGGTAGGAAGCAATTCTTTCGATTCGATATTTAATTCCGCGGTGTAGAAATTCGAAGGTTACAGAAGATTGAGCTCCTGGATTAGCAAAGTCACTGAAATTAAAATTAGAAATGTTCTTTCGATCTTCTCCGCTTGCCTCTCCGTACAAGGCATATTTAATGGCATCGAAGATAGTTGTTTTTCCTGAGCCGGTTGGGCCTGTAATAAGAAAGATTCCGTTAGAGCTAAAATCTTCAAAATCAATTGAAGTTTTATTTGCATATGAATTGAACGACTCAAAGCTTAGTTTTAGTGGTCGCATTAGTTGTCCTCCTCGTTTGAATTGTTGAGCTCAGCAATAATTGAAAGTAGTATGTTGCGCTGATCTTCATTTAGTTCTGAGCCTTGTTGGGTTTCGATGAAATTTGTAATAACTTCCAACAGATTATTGTGAGTAGAGGGATGTTCATACGTGGTAGTTACCTTTTTTGATTTTCCACTTGGGGATTCAAAGGTAAGTTTTAATAAGTTGGGAAATTGCTCTTTTACATAATAGATTGCATTAACAAAAGATTCATCGGCAAGAGTAACGTATACATAATCATTACGGATAATGCTCTCATTGGTTATTTTATCGATGGAGTTTTTTGTGCACGTAATTTTTCTAAATGTTTTAGAGGTATGAATTGGTATTGATTGTGTTTGAATATCTCCATTAGTAATATCAACCAATTCTACTGTCTTCTCGGCATAGTATGCTGTGACATCGGTTGTATTAGAGCTTAAGATTTGATCTTTCTTTTTAATTTCACTATCAGAATAGGGGAGAATACTTCCGCTATAACAGACGGTGTCTCTTCCGATTGTTTGACGTATATGAAGGTGTCCTAAAGCTACGTAAGAAAAGTTTTCGAAAAGAGAATAATCTACACTATCAACTCCACCAACGGTGATATTTTCTGAATCGCTTTGCTCGGGCAGCTGCTGTCCGTCGATTACAAATTGATGTGCGATAAGAATATTAGGAGCATTCTGAAGAAGAGGTTGTTGACTTAAGGCAAATTTTACTGCATCAGAATAGGACGAGATTTCTTCAGAATGTTCTGGATATTCTTGTCTGACAATCGCAGGGGTTATATAAGGTAGAAAGTGGATTCGAACGGTCTCATTTCCAACTTTTAAGTCGTCATATTGCGGCGTGGAAGAAAACGGTTTTGCAATTTTGATGGGGCTGTTTGTAAAAAACTGTGTATAGCATGATATACGAGACGCATCATCATGGTTTCCAGCAATGATGTATACAGGTATGTCCGATTTCTTACAGTTTTCCAGGAAAGTTTGAAATAGATTTAAGGCATTTACCGATGGAACTCCTTTATCAAAGATATCTCCAGCAAGAATCATTGCGTCTATGTTATTAGCCTTTGCAATAGATAGAATGCTTGAGAGTGCTTCCTCTTGATCTTCCAAAAGAGAGATATTTTTTATCTTCTTTCCTAGGTGTAAATCTGACGTATGAAGAAGTTTCACTTGTTGTCCTTTACGTTAGGGTCTGAAAAAGTGTCTTACAAGTATTTGTGTTTGTGAACCAGAATTAAAAACTGGCAAGCACATTGGATACTTGCCAGTTTAAAGTCATTCAGCTGAACTAAAGAACCTCGAACTTACCCTCTTTGAGCTCAATCTCTTTACCATTGATATTTGCAGTAAAGGTGTTAAGCCATGAATTGATTTTTGTAATGACTCCAGTTGAACCCTTTTTGGTCCAGCCAACATCTTCGGTAAGAATAATTCTGTCTCCGACTTCTGGTCTCTTCATAATGTTCTCCTTTCGTATTTGAGATATGAAGATTTCAACCTATGACATTGGACGTTGAGAACATAGATCATTGTGCACGTGAACGCCTGAAAACTATCTTCTTAACATCTTTACTTGTAATTATTTATCCATTTTTGAATAAGACATGTACGTAAAATTGTATATGCAGAAAAATCTATCAAAAGCTAAATAAAGAGGGAAATGAACTTCTAAGTTTTGATAGTAAGGTATTGCAAATACTTTTTATAGAAGAGGAGTCTCGGGGCTTTGTTTATGCGCATGATAAACGTGGTGATGATGGCTGTGGTGCGGAGTGGCAGCCGAGAGACGTCGTTGTGGGCACAGGGCTGGATTAAATAGCTGAGCTTCAGTAAAAACTGGCGAGTATTTAGTAATACTCGCCAGTTATAAAACGGCGTTTAGAGGCTAAGAATTATCTAGCTTAAATAACTCTATGGCTCTCAATAACTTCAGAGGTACCGTCACTATAGAACACGATCGTCTTTTCAAAGAGTCCACCAGGAGTGGCTTTTCCGGCCCTTGCTAGACGGTCTTTAACAGCCGCAAGTGCCTCATCATAACTGCTAAATTCACCGTTATATCCATAGCTCGAAGTATATTCCACATTATCAACTGCAGAGGTGCCGTAAAAAACATGCTGTTCGCCAAGTTTAACAGGCTCAGCAGGTGCTTTAGGTTGCTCAACAGCTGGCTCCTGTGGTGCCGCTGGTGCTGTAGGGGATGGAGCAGATTGAGATGGAGCCTCTACATTACTTTTGGATTCTTCTGGCTTGGTCTCTTCTTTGCTTTCTTCGGCTGGTTTGGTCTCCTCAGCCTTCTCCTCTGGCTTGGTTTCCTCAGCCTTTGGCTGGGTAATTGCTGGGGTAGATGGCTGAGTAGGAGCTGGAGCTGGTTGGTGCGTTGCTACGATACCTGCTGCTGTACCACCTGCAACTGCGACGGTTGCAACTGCCATACCAACCTTCTGTACGACAGGTGCAGCCTTAATTGCGGCAGCGACCTTAGTGGCAGCCTTAGAAACCTTAGCAACGCCCATACGCTCGGCGAAAGCATTTTCGGCTTCAAGTGCCTTTCCAGTAAGTTCCTTGGGCTTACCGAAAACCTGGCGAATTGCTCCCGTAAACTTGTTAATCCTATAAATTCTCATAACGGCTTCCTCTTTGTGTTTGTTTTGTTGTTAATAATTAAGTCCAGTTAATATCTTAAAACATTCATTTCAAATCCATTTTTTGAAGAATAGCTTTACATAAAATCTCTAATTTCTATTCATTCTTCAGATCTAACTTATTAAGCTTGCCCATAGAAATAGTATCTATCTCTCTATTACTTAAATATGTAATAGAGAGATAGAGAAGAAATAGAACAACTACTTAAGAAGGAGCAAAGGTGAATCAGATTTTTCAACTATGATATTAATCATCTCGTTGATTTTTCTTATATATTCATCAATTTGTTCTTTAGAATTAAAGAAGAATAGATTATCATCGGGCGATACGTTGTTATACCACTCATACCACTTATACACACCACCGTCAGAGTCTTCATGAGGCTCCGCATCCTTACCAATTTTACCGCACCCACATTCTGCTGCCTTTGTAACAAAAAGGTCTAATAAATTATCTTCTTTGTATAAAAAATATGAATCGTTGAAATTTTTTTCATCAAAAAAATCAATAACCTCTTTAGAGATTTTATTTCCAAATCTCAGTGACCAATATTTTTTGAAGAAAAGATGCCAGTCAATACCTGATAAATCAGCAAGATAGTCATATTCCTCTTTTGATTGAAAGCCAATCCAAGGAGAATAAATACCACCATCTAGAATAATAACCGATTCTTTATATTCGACAATTTTTTTAGGAAGGGGGTACTCAAGTACATAATAATTAAATTCGAATCTGTCTCTGAAGTAATATTTTTGCAGCCAAATAGCCCTTGCATCTTCTTTTGATAGTTCCATTTTTTTCCTTTCAATATGAATTTTATATAGATGAAATCGTATGTATTCAAAGTTCTATTACATTAGTTGCCGTAAGCGCTGTCATAGATAGAGATTTTGGTCTTGGTGATACCAAGACTAGCCTACCCATGCGTTATAGAACTTTACAGTACTCTATCAATCTGTACCGGCTTTACAGGTAACCTGCTTTACAGCTTCTGTAGTCTTGTTTACGCAAAATACCTTCATACAACATCCTTTCGTTTATAAATCCAATAAATGAACGCTTTCAATTCATAGAGAATGTGAACACATCCACTTATTAAATTTCGATAAAAGAAATTTTGGGATTTAAGCGCTAACTATCCAGGCATAAATTCCAAACTTCTTTTTAGAGCTTGATAAGTATTTCATAAGGGATAAACTTTATATCTACTCTATATTGTCTTTACAATTGTTGTTAAATATGATAGGGAGTTGGCAAATTGATTATCGATTAAAAATATGCTCTGAGAGAGGAATCATCTGCCTCAGAGCATATCTTTATCAAATTTGTATTTAATCTATTGTTGATTAAGAAGCTCATCTAATCTTGATGCGCGTTCAACTTGTCGATTAAGTCCTTGTTCTAATACTTCTTCAGAACCAATTACGGTAACTTTTTGTTTTGCTCTTGATACTCCCGTATAAATCAACTCTCGCAGATTCAAAGGAGAGTCAGCTTCGTTGGTAAGCATTACCAACGCATGTTTATATTCAGATCCCTGGCTTTTATGTATGGTAATGGCATAACCAAGTTCTGCAGCTTCAATCTGTGGACGAGAAACATAGCGGACAGTTCCCCTTTCGTTTCCTGGGATAACTAATTTAAAAGAATTTCTTCCCTCTTGAGTAACTCGTTTAACTAAAAGACCTGTGTCACCATTTTGGATTTTTAAAGTACTTTGATTTTTTCTAACTACCAACACTGAACCAATGCGCTCTCCATACGCATCGATATCACTTTTTGTTGAACCAAAATCTTTTTCAATTTCTTTAGAAATAAGAGCATTCCATTCTTGTACGCTGTTAGTACCTGCTTTTGTTCCTCGTTTTTTGGCGCAGAGTAATCGTAGATTATTCATTTCATCAAGTAATGTTGCGTATTGTTGATCAAGTTCTTCTTGGGAAATTTGATCGTCTTTTTCTTGTTTGTAAAGCTCACCAACTTTTTGACTCAAGTCCCTATAGTGTTGTATGAGCTCCTCTTTATAAGAAGAATTTTTCCTAAAATTACGTGAATCAATCAGAGTGACGTTCTTCTCGCCAGATTTAAGTAGATTAATGGCCTTTTGTGTATCCTGATCTTTGATTAGCTTTATTAAGGTGCTAACTCCACCTGTATTGCGATGACCTTGAGTAAGCGCTACAAGTCCGTTATGCAATTGAATAAATGAGGTTTCAGAGTGATCATTTGGCCACTGTTCTTCTGTGGATGTAGCTGTCTTCTCCCATAATTTTTTCAGCGTGTTGTCAAGTTTGATACTTGCGGATAAATCTATTGAGGTGTCGCGGCGTGCCTGGTTTTGCATGCCCTTTACGATATCTGCCAGTACAGTTCCAACTTCTACAGACGCAAGTTGATCTGGGTCACCGATTACAATGACCTTTGCGTCTTGAGGAATTGCTTCTAGGAATTTTTTAAACATGAGAAGGGGAACCATTGACGCCTCGTCAATGATAAATACATCTCCTGACAGTTTGTTCTTTGCGTCATATGTGAAGTTTTCAATAACGGTGGGCTTAGCTCCAAGGAGTTTGTGAAGTGTAACCGCTTCAAGTTTGCCGTAGAAATCACTCTCAGAAGATGGAGCTTCGTTTTGGATTGATTCTTTAAGGCGATTAGCTGCTTTTCCTGTTGGTGCAGCAAGTTTGATATCAAGTTCTTTTTCAGGGTTGATTTGGCGAAGGATTTCAACCATTCGTGCAACTGTTGTTGTTTTTCCCGTACCAGGTCCACCAGTGAGCACAACAAAGTTCTTTTGAGTTATTGCTCCGAGTGCTCTGACCTGCATAGGGCTTAAACAACCCTTCTCGCCAATTTTGAGTAAATTGTGGGATTGAATGGCATTGCTAATTTGCTCAACGGAAGGAGTTTCACCAGTAAGGTTTCTTGTTTGTCGCAAGATAATCTGTTCAGAAATAACTTTTTCTGCATACCAATATTTGTTTAGATAGAGCCATGGTGTTTCACTACTTGAAATTTCAAGTTGAAGAGGAAGAATGTTTTGTTGGTCTTCTGTTGTGGTTTGTTGATTTTTGGATACATTGCAATATGGGCTCTTAATCAATGCTTCAACGACGTTTTTTGTTGAAAAGGAATCAGGCCATGTAACCTCATTAAGATTAAGACAGGTTGCGCCTTCATCAATTGCCTTGAAACAGTAGGCGGCTGCTTCTTCTACTAAGAAAGCATCACCTTGTCCAGGATGTAAGATGCTAAATTCTTTTATATCTTGGTTAGATGGACGAAGAAGACGGCGAGCGAGTATCCGAAACGATTCCATTTTTCTCTCTTCGGGGCTTTCAATCTCAATGCTGTTAGGTTTTGTATAGGTAAAACTACTCATGAGATGAATCTCCTTCAAGAATTGTATTTGTTTCAATTACTAAATCTTCAGGGATTGCCCAGGTAAATACTCCAGGAGCATCTTCTGTGTTGTTTTGTGGTTGATCGCCCATGCCTCTGACAAAGAGATATGCAACGCCTTTAGGGGCCTTTCCTGTAATTCTATATACGGCAACTGCATAGATAAGTGCTTGTAGAAGGTAAGTTGCATCCTTCATTTCTTTTACAATAAATTCATGCCTATAGTCATTACGGCGTGGCGTGAGGACGGTTATTGTTGAGTCTGTATCATCTGGATCTTCAATTTCTTCAGTTTTTCCAAATAGCCTTGTAAGGTTGTTTGTTTTCCAATCAGCGATAAAGTAATCCCCCTGATCATCACGCAGAAGAACGTCAATGCTTCCTGTAAGAATGCCTTTCATTGATATTGCATCGCCCAGTCGCTCAGCAAAGTCTGATAGCTCATCAGAGTGGACATATTTTGTCCAACAGTCTGCAATTTCGTAAAGCATAAATTTACTATTTGGGTTTAAATTGAAATCAAACTCCAGTTCTGCACGAATATTTTGAGGATTAATATCTAGAAAAGATTTGCCCTCAAATGGTCCATTTAGGCTAATACTAAAGACCTGCTTTAGTGCTTGCGTCAGTCTTTCATGGGATTCTTCAAGCGAAAGAGGCTCGTGGTCTTTGGAGTTTAAATTCTTTTCTATAAGTGTTTGTTTTGCTGCGTATGAACACGCTTCATCAAAGCTTATTGATGAATTTGACCTGCGAATATTAATGAGGTTTTCAAATGCCGCATGAATTTGAGTACCAAAATCTGTTCCCGCTTCTAAATCTACCAGTGGGTGAGTGTCAGCAGTAAGTTCTTTGTTGAACCATTCTTCATTTGAAGATGTCTTTTTGGTTTCTTCTATGAGGGTCTCATTATTTTTACCGTTTGAAGCGTCCGAAATTTCTTCAATTTCATCATCATCATTTCCGCCTCCGCTGGTCGTAACGTCTGATTTCAGGTTAGCGGAGATACTGGAGTAAGAGGTTCTGTATTTCAGTTCTGGCAGATCGGTAGTATTAATATGCTTATAGGCATATAGTTCAAGTTTACTTGACCGAGCCCAGTCATTGGAGACATCTTCTCCGCTATTTAGCACATCATCAGTAAGCTCGAAAGTAATGCTACTTAATTTGGACTTTGCATTAGCCAAAGCTTGCCCTAATGGAGGAAGAGCTTTGGCTTCTTTATTTGAATTATCTTCTGGAAGGGGATTGGTCCATACGACGTTCAATAACTCTGCTCGAGTGAAGGCTACATAAGCAATACGTGCATTTTCTTCTGATTCCTTTTTAAGTTTTATTTGTTTTAGTTCTTCTATGGAACGTGTTTGTAAATCTTTAGATGAAGAAACTTTAGATGAAGGAAAAGCGTAGAGGTAGCAAGTCTTAGAACTGTCATTAAAGTCGTCTCGTTCTTGAATGGCTAAATAAGGTAAAAGAACTATTGGAAATTGAAGTCCTTTAGAACCATGATATGTGTATATTTGTACAGATGGCTCATCGGTAGGTATATTAAGTTTTTCTTCATCTTCTGCGGTTCTTGGATTTTTGGCTGCAGTTTTGATTTTCATACTTAGCTTTTCTACAAGATAGTTCAAACTAGGATTTTCATGCCATAGTTTTTGTAGCCAATTCTTGACTTGAAGAGCGTTAATATAATAATCTTCACCGTACCAATTAGTAAAAACTCGTTGGCTGAAATTAGATTTAGCCTCTATGTTTTCCCATAAAAGATTAAACCCACCTTTTTGGGTTTGATTTTTATACTCTTGCCACTGTGTAATAATTTCATCAAGTGCAGAATCATTCATTAAATCATTAACTTCAAAAATGCCAAAAGGTCCAATGGCAACTCTCTTAAGGAGATTTTGGTCAGAGAGACTTATTAAAGACTTAAGTAAGTCCAACCAGTCTTTGGCGGCCTGTTCATCAAAGACACTTGTTGTATTAGTGAATACAGCTGGAATACGTGAATCTTTGAGAGCACTTAAGATGTCCCCAGCCTTATCTTTCCCATTTACTAAAACGGCTATGTCACTTGGCTTAATGGTGTAGGTCTTTAACAGATGATTGATTACATGCGTTACATCATCTGGAATATCTTTTATTTTAAATTTTGTTTCTGAAGTGCGAATAAATAGCCCTTTGTCTACTGAATTAAAATCGCCATCAAGAAGCCTTCTATCATTGATATGTGCGCGCACATCCACTACTGACTCAGGATCAAAAGAATCATTGTCTGGTGAATTAAAAAGCTCTTTTGTTATTGCGTTTACGACATCTACCACACAACTATCACTTCTATAGTTGGTTTTTAAGACATACGTCTTGTTGCCATCTTGTTGGGCCATCTCGCGGGCCTTACGGAAATTCTCGACATCTGCCCCACGGAAAGAGTAGATAGATTGTTTATCGTCACCAACAGTAATCACTTTGACTGGTGAATTTTCATTGGAACCGCTTAGGAAAGCTTTTTTGATGATATTCCATTGATTGATGTCAGTATCTTGGAACTCATCAACCATTACTAATTTCCAACGTTTTTGAAGTAATTTTACAACCGCTTCGAAGCTAACCGCTTCGTTGGTAAGAGCTAAAAGACTATCGTTTGACATTACGGAGTGTGTCCGCTCCAAAAGCCCATAAAGTTTAGCGAGGTCTTTTGTCCATCTTTGCCATGCGAGAAGCTCATTGTTAGGCTGAATAGAAGCACACGTAGCTTCATCTTCTGTAGAATCAGATTCTGTACTTGACTTATCTTTTTTAGGTTTAAGCACATCTTTTAGATCAGCAAAAAACATATCTCTATTAAAAGAGCTTTGAGCATTTTTAAGTGTATTTTGATAATGATCTCTGTTAAAAGAATGAGCAAAAGATTTTGACTGAGAGTACTTTGTTAGATTTGCATTATTGGTAAACTCAAGTAAATCGCTTGTGTCTGGTGTTAAAGTACGCCCTGCATCAAAGTCGGCCAAAGTGCCAACAATCCCTAAAATTTCAGTGCAGAAGTGATGGATTGTACCGATAGAAGCTTCATTAAGGTGCGCAATAGCGTATGTACGGTTCTTTTCAAATTGTTCCTCTTTAAGAGATTTTCCAAAAGATTTTTTAAGGTCAGCAACTTCTTCCTCTTTGGTCAAAAAGGTTTGAATGCGAGTTTTGAGTTCTCTTGCGGCATTATTGGTAAACGTGATGACTGCGACTTCTTCTGGTTTTATACGATTCTCTTCGTTTGAGTCAACAAACAGATAGCAAAGTTTCTTACAAATAGAATACGTTTTACCAGTTCCAGCACTCGCGTCAAGGAATGTGAGAGGAGAGCCAAGTTCAGATTCTGCTTTAAATTCAATTAAATTACTCATGTTACTTTCCTTTTTTGAATCTGATGGGCTAATCATTATATTTTGACCAATCAATTTGATCTGCAAGAAGTTTGAAGATTGATCCGTTAGATTCTTGTTCGTTTGTGATTTCATCATCATTTGAGTGGCTACAAATAAGACTAAGTGCGGTCTCATAATTTTCTAACTGGTCTATTGGAATATTAATTAGCTCTTGCCAATTAGCATTCTCGCCCCAAAGCACTCGGTCATATTTCTTATGATATTCGCTGCGATTTTTTTCATCAAATTTACAGGACTCGATAGTGTTAATGTCTAGTGGAAGCGGGAGTTGCTGACCAATGAGATAAATTTTGATGAGCCTTGTAAGCCAGTCAGAAAGTATCTGGTTGTTTTGCACAGTAACGCTATTTAGAACGTGACCTATAGATTGAGTATCTGAATACCAAAGTTTTCCAAATTCAATTTTGCTTTTATGCTGTGATAGAAGCAAAACTACTGCCTTAATGGTTATCGCTAAGGTATCCGCATAAGACGTATTCTTTCTGTTCTTAAGGGTGTTGCTCTCAATTTCAACAATGCATGATTCACTTACAAGACAGTTCTTGATTGTGCCAGAAATCTTATATTCGTCTACGTTGACTTGTATGGGGGTATTTGGAACAAAAGAGCAATCGTCAGCAAATCTTCTCTTGGAGGCTTCTTCTTTAGCTTCATCCATAAATAAGTATTGTAATTTTGCAAAAGCATTCATAACCTGCTCCTCGATAGAAGGATCAGGTTTTTTGATAGTCTTGGATAGAGCTTCTACTCCTGCATAGTTTCTTATGCTTGAGTCAAGTTGCTTAAAGACATCGCTAATTACAGGACTATATAGATCCTTCTCGTAATTGTCTGGCTCATATCGGAAACCATTTGGTGCTTCAAGTTCTGTTAAAGCACTTGCTTTTGCTCGTGCGGTGACAAGATAGCTTGGTTCAGTTTCATCGAACAGCCCGTAAGATTTTGTTTCATCGTCAGAAATATATATGCCAAGCTTTTTCTTAACAAAATAATCGGTTGGATCTTTATAGAAGCTAAGCAAATCAGAGAGATCGATTTCTTTTTGTGAATCAAATTGATCCTTTGAGAATGTCCACTGAGAAAGTTTTTTAGAGTAGCGATCAGTTGATTTGTTTCGATAATTGATATAGGCGTCACGCATTTTGGAGTGGTCTTTGTAAGAATGAACATCTGTAAGATTTGCGTCTGGTTTGGAAAAAGGCTGCAAACCGTATGTTATTGAGTGAACAGTAGAAAAAAGTTCTCGTTCAATATCTGCAATTACAGTTGGAGTATCTAAAACTTTGCCGGTATATTCACTTCGACTGCTATAGACAATATCAACTTGTTCAGCACTTGTAAGTAGTGCATAGAGTTGCTTGAACGATTCTCTTGTTTCGTTTCTTAGATTGCTGATTTTCTCGCTCTCAATATTTAACAGCGCATCATCTCCATATACTTTATTTGCAAGAGGGAAGTTTTTATCGGTAAAGCCTGCGAGAATAATGTGTTTATAAGGCGTACAGTGCAATTCGTTTGTAGCACAAACAACAGGAGTACCTGGAAGCATATTTCCTGGAATTCGCTGTTTAGAAATACGACTTTCAGCAAGTTCTTTTACTTCATCTAAGGTAAGTGTAATTTGGTTTTCTTCAGGGTTAAGAGAAAGAATTTGTCCAGTTTTATCTAACCATTTACGCGCTATTGCACGAGCTATTTTCTCGTCAACAATTGCCGGCTTGAAGAAGACATCATCCAATGATTCTTGAAGAAACGCTGACCAGTTATCAATTGTGAGGTCAATTGCCTTATAGCTTTCTTCTGGATTTATCGAGCAAATAAGGTTTCTAAGTTGTTCAAGATATTGAATTGCTTTTGCGGCAACCGAAACAGTTATTGAGCTATTGGTTTTTGGGGTGTAAACCGAGGTATCAGAATCATTTGAATCCCAACAAATAGCTTCTTTGGTATCAACTGAGATAGCAGAAGCGATGCAACGGAGGACGTATTCAATTGTGCCTGTTCGGTTAGGTAATATCTCTCTACGTAACTGTGAATTGTAGTCCCATCCCCAGGCAGCTTGTGCATCTTGCATTAACACAATGAGATCCTGTCCATCATTATAAGATAGACCCGCAGCGTTTAATACTCCTTGTAGAGAAAAGATCTTTGCAATATCTTGGAAGTTCACAGGACCATCTAAAAGAGAAAATAATGTTAAAAGGTACTGGTTTGTTTCTGAAGATTGATCATTACGAGTTTCATGAGAGAACCAAAGTTTAATGTGTTTAGAGGGATGATCGTTCTCTGAATTGTATTTCCGTTGATTATCGTGCTTAAAGGCAGAAGAAAGCAGTGGGAAAAGCGTATCCAATTCAGGGGTTAGAATAAGAATTTCTTCTGGATTGATATTTTCTTCTTGTGAATTAACTAGCTTAACTACAAGATCTTGAATGACCTGAACCTGTCTGTTGATTCCAATACATTTATGAAGTGTGGTTTGTGGTAAAGCATAGCTTTCATTTTTCTTTATTTCGTTTTCTGAGGGCATCCAATTTTCTAATTTTGGACCAAGGTTGCCAGAATCGGAAAGCTGGTATTCTTTGACTTTGATATTTGAGTTCTTTAAGCCTGAAATTAGGTTAAGTTCAGATTGAGAATAGAAGAGAAAACCATAAACAAAAATTGATTTTGGTAAGTGTTTGATTAGAGCATTTATATTTTTTGCGACACCAAAGGACGTGATAAATTGAGCTGGATCGCCATATTCAGGGTTCAGCTGAATAAGTTTTTTCCAAAGAGTGATTTGCCATTGGGAGATTTGATTGTTAGAAAGTTCTAACAGAAGTTCAGGCATTTGATCAAGATATCTTAGATAATTTTCAGCTGTTGTCTGTGCAAGAGTTAACCTACGGGCTTTTCTTTTTCGATAGTCAATTGTAGATATTGAAAGTCCTTCAGTAGTAAAGCGTGTACGTGCAGAAGATATTGCTTTAGTTAAAAAGTCTATAGCTTCAGGGGTGTCAATTTTATTGAGGGCTGTATTAAATGCCTCTGTAAGCTCAGCCTGGAATTGCTGGCTAAGCTCTTTGTTTTTAATTTCAAACTCAGGTGCCCAAAAAACTGCATCAGGTATCCTTTTAGGTTTATTTCCTTCGGCAATTGTTTCTTTATAGTTTTTGATAGCTTTAAGTTGATCGCTATCGAGTTCAGGTCCAGTGATTTGATACTGCTGAATGCTTTTTGATAATGAATTTTTATTTTGCTTAAGGGCGAAGCTGATATCTAGAGCAGATATAGTCTTTGGAAAATTATTGCATACAGAGTCAGTAATGATTTCTGCAAAAGATGCCTCCAAATCACTCAGATTACGTTCGATGTCCTTAAGTTGAAACTTAAGCTTACTCCTTAAAATGGAAATTCGAATAAATCTTTTGCCTTGAGGAACTTCATCAAATATCCAGTCAAAAAGATCTGCTGCGACATCGGAGACAATGAGTTTATAAGTGTCTTGATCAATGTCTAAGAAATTCTTTTCATCTGCGGATTCTTGGGAAGTTTTATCCGCCCCAATCCAGTGTTTGAAGTTATCTGGGAATTCATCGGCATAGTTATTAAAAACTTGGAGGATTCTCCAGGTTAGGTTTTCTTTTGACCAGGGATCACCGTATAGAAGAGCGTCTAGGTTGTTTTCTTTAATAGAATTACAATTAATTTCAGAGATAAGATCTTGTGCTGTCATTATACGGGTGCCTGCATAGATTCCTTGTTCAGCAATCTTTAACCTGAGGTATGCAGCGGTTTGCTGAGTGGGTACAAGAATAAGTTGATCGTTGTCCATAATGTCATGATGTGACATCTCGGATAGAAAATCTTTAACGAAATTATTAAAAACTTTATCGATACCTGAGGTTTCTTTGTGAGTTTTCTCATTCATTTTTATTTGCTTTCTATGTTAAGTGGACAACGAAGAGGCGTTTAGAAGAAATGGCGACTATTCGTATTTCTTATGAAGCACGTTAAGTGCCTTTTTCAAATTTAATTGGAATAACAGAGGTCCTTCTACCGTTGCAATATCGTAGTTATGAAGAGCCCACTGAGTCATTGCAATTTCGTTAGCTTCAACCTTTGCATCAAAAGTTTCATGTGTTTTGTTGTAGATTTCTTTTACATGTCCAAAATCGTTGAAGAATGAATTTCTTGCACTTCGCTCATTTTTCACGTGGATTGTAAATGTTTCAAGTGGATCTGAATACATATAAAGATAATCAAGAGGATACGTTTCCGGTATTTGTTCAACTGGCTGGATTTTCTCGCCATCTTTTTTATCACGATAGATAATGCTGATGTTGAGCATGTATTCGAGAGAGAAATGATACAACTTGCCACTGTCAGCAAAGCGGGCTAATAAATAGTATTGCCCTCTTCGTGCCACAATTTTAACCGGAAAGACTTTGTATTTATTTCTCTTATGATCTAATCCCGAAGGTGTGGAAGTGAGCTTTAGCTCTGTGTTGTATCCTCCGAGTTCAAAAGTGACTTGAAGCTTTTCTTGAATAGCTGAAGTAAGTTTTTTGATATTTGAATAGAGCTGATTGTTGGTAAGGCGTTCATGCTTATTGTCTTCAATAGTTATGTTAGACAGAAGGCTGAGCGCATCGTAACCACCAAGTAGGCTTACTGTACCAAAAAGGTTTTTAAGTTGCTCGGAAGACAGTCTGCTATCTGGTGTGATACCCAGAGCAATATATTCAACAAGTTCTGGGTCCAGCGGAGGGACTACATACCAGTTATATCCCGCATTAGATAAATCTGATTTCTCTATTTTTTCAACAGTAAAAAGGCTTTCAGGATATTTTTGAGAATAGCTATAAAAAAGTTCAAGAATATTTTTAATTCGACGTCGATCAGGAAAGATGTCGTACTGCTGGAGCTTCTCCAAAATGTCAGAGATAGTTAGAGGATGTTCCTCAGAGCTTTCTCTTAAAAGAATTTTTTGGACGAGAAGAGTAAGCAATGCGGTATCTAAAAATGAATCATCTGCCATATCTATTCCCTTCAGCTGTATGGTTATTTTATTTTATATAGAGTTTTCTAATAGCGTTATGTTTGAAATCATTTTCATAATCATTTCAGAATATTCATGTACCAATTTTTGTACATGAATAGAAATCTCTTTTTTATATCATCTTGGTACTCGCTTGAGCAGGATTCGTTATTTAAAGCCAGACGATTTCTGATAGATGAAAACTGATTGATCTACGCGTAGTTTTGAGCTGTTTGAGTCACTGGCGAGCCAAACGAAGGGGAATGAATTGTTATTTTACAAGGCTTACATTAAATCGGAATTGAATGTAGGGAGTTTTGTTCCAGCTAACCCAAGACCACTTTACGAGGAGCTTGGACAAAAGATTTGTTTGTATCCCACATCACTCAAAGAAAAGAGCGACCGGGCTTTGGAATTATTTTGTACCAATCCTGAGGATAGAAAGGAGAGATATACGTTTAGAGATAACTTGGATACAAATCAGTATTTTGAAGTTATCGCAGTCATTATTGATGAAAACATCACAAAAGATGAACTAACTCTAGAGATTAGAAAAGCTGTTGAGACTTGGGGTTTTGGTGTTGTACGCGGCATTCAGGTTGATGAATGTACCGCTATTGAGGTTGGTGACAAAATACGTTTTTCTCATCTCAGCGACAACCGTGAAAATTGGGCCGCAAGACTTCATCTGGTTAGCTTGTTTGAAGTTCTTAAGGCTGGAGATGCCTTTTATGAAAGCATACTGGGTAATCCTAAAAAGACAAAAGATATCCTTAGTGATATTAAATACAACGCTTCACGTGAGTACAGTGATTCTCTTCTAGAGGAGCTAAAAAGAGTTTGCACTGGTAAAAAACATAGTGAGGCACTACAAAGCCTTAAACTTCCAGTTCATTATGTACTTGAGGGAAATTCTTCAAAGCAGTTGAACTCAGTAAAAAAAGATTTGATTGACTGTCTTTATGAAAAGGGCCGTGTTAAAAGCCGTCTAATTTTTACGTATGATATAGATAAGATTAATAATTCTATTTTTTATAATCATGCACTTGTAGAATATGGTGCTATTAATAATGAAATAGTTGAGGCCATTTCCGGTCATGTAATTGTTATAAATTACGGTAGGTTTGACCGTAATGAAAAATATAATCGCGATTTGTATGAGGCGCTTACAAATTTTGTTACGCTACTTAAACCGTACTTAAACAATACTCAGCTTATTTTTGTACTCCCTGAGGGGTCCTCAGAGATTAGGCGTCTTTTGCAAAATCTGTTTGAGGTTCCACTGGTACTTATTAAGAAGAATAAGGAAACAAAGGTATCTCTTGAAGCTCGTAGTATGTTGATTGAACAGGCTGAGTGTCTTGCTACGGAAAACGGCGAAACGCTGGACGATTCGTTTGAAGCATTTCTTGATGAGTGCTTAGAGGCGGGTGTTTTTTCTGATATTAAAGATATTTATAGCAAGTGGAGTTTCAAGAAATTAATCAAAACCAAGTATCCACAGTATCAGCCTTTTTTAGAAACTTTGGAGTCAAAGAGAAATTCGATTGGTCAGAGCGATGCATTGGGAGAGCTTGATAGCTTAATTGGGTTGTCAAGTGTTAAGCAAAGCATTCATCGAGTAATTGATAGAGCAAAGATGGAGAAAGAGCTTGAGCGTAGAGGTATTTCCCATCAGAACTACTCCATGCATATGGTCTTTTCTGGCTCTCCTGGTACTGGAAAGACAGTTGTTGCAAAGCTTTTTGGTCAGATTATGAAAGATAGTGGAATTCTTAAGGAAGGTAGAGTTATTTCTATTTCTGCAAGCTCCATTAAGTCAATGACTAATTTTTCCAATATCATTGAGTCGGCCTATGGTTCTGTTTTATTTATCGATGAGGCATATACTTTGGGTCCTGATGCTGTTGCAGAGCTTATTGCACAAATGGAAAATCATCGTGATGAGCTTATTGTTATTCTTGCTGGATACTCTAGGCATATGCAGGCATTGCTCGGTTCTAACCCAGGTTTTAAGTCAAGAATCGGAGAAGAGATTTATTTTCCTGACTATTCTGAAGAGGAGCTGTTAGAGATTTTTAAATATATGGTTGTTCATAGAGGAATGACTATTGATGACGAAGCTCTCTCTTGTGCTCGAGATATTTTTGCACGTATCGGAAAAGCTGGCGATCAGGGAAATGCTCGCTATGTACGACAGATTTTTGAGAAGGTTGAGGGTAATCAAAAGATTCGCCTGTTTAATTCTTTTGATGATGTAAGTGCAATTCCTGATGAGGAACTTATAAAAATTGATGTCTCTGATTTTAATGACGTTGCTCCTTTAGCCCCATTGACCCAGAGTACTCAAGACAGTGCGTATTATCAAAAATCATCAGCTGAGCAGTTGATGGAACTGATTGGTCTTTCCGATGTAAAAAAGGTAATTCTAAAGCGAATTGACTTTATGAGGGCACAAAAAATTCAGCGTGACCGAGGAAAATCAACCTCTTTTGTTCCTGCTCATATGGCATTTTTGGGAAACCCAGGTACAGGTAAAACCGAGGTAGCTAATTTACTTGCTCATATTTTGGTTGAGAAGAATTTGCTCTCTGTTGGAAAGGTAATTCAGGTGCCAGCTGTTTCGCTTGTCTCAGCACCTCCTGTAATTCCTTCTTTATTTGAAAGCGCTCGAGGTTCCATTATTTTTATCGATGAAGCTTACACGCTGCTTTCTTCTTCAGAAGCTATTTCGAGCATGGTTGAGTCAATGGACCGCTATAAAAATGAAGTGGTTGTTATTATGGCTGGTTATTCAGAGGAAATGAATGAACTGTTCCACTCTAATCCAGGACTGATGTCAAGGATTCGTAGCCAGATTTATTTCCCAGATTATTCTGATGATGAGCTTGTTCAAATTTTTGAGCTCATGTGTCTGCAACGTGAGTATCAATATGATTCAGAAATGCCTAAGCTGGTAAAACAATTTATATCTACTCAGGACAAAGATAGATATTTTGGCAATGCTCGTTTTGTAAGAAATCTTGTTGAAGAGATGATGCTCAATGAGGGAGCAAGAACAGTCCGTCTTTGTGATTCAGAAGGTGAAGATGTAATTAGTGATGAGAGTCTTAAATTCTTTACGAAAGAAGACTTTGAAGAGGCATGTATTTCTATTCAGCAAGAGGTTAAAAGAAACAAAAAGCTTACCCTTGGATTTAAGTAAGGTAGGTGATTTGTCTGTTAATGGCTGGCGGATTGATATGGTGCCAATCGTTATGAATTTGGTATGAAGATATGTATGTACGTTTTTACGTACATACTAAATATTTCTTATGCACTAATCTTTGCATAGTCAAAGAAATTGATGTTTCTAAACAAAGGAGGAATATGAATACATCAATTACACTCAATAAAAAGATGATGATTAGCAGGGAAGCATTTATCGCTGGTATTGCAGCTCTATTCATTGCAATGGTGATGATTACTGGCTGTAGTTCTGCAAAGTCAAAGGTCGTTGGTGCATGGAGTGGTTCATTTTCTAGCGGAGTAGTACAGGCTTCTGTGACACTTGATTTAAAATCTGATGGAACAGGTACATATACCTCTACAGGTGGCGCTCTCGGCATTAATTCCAACCAATCTGGAAAGCTTACTTGGGAGCTTAAGGATAATAATTGCATCATTAAGGATGAAAACGGTCAAAGTATGACTTTCCAGCTTTCTGAGGATGGAAGTACCATGATGGATACTTCGAGTGGATTGACGCTTACTAAGAATTAAGAAGAGTGCATGTGGTCTAACGTTGGATGACCTTCTCGTCTTCTCCAGGTCGCATCACAAAAAGTGATGTAAGAGAAGCACTCCAGTAATGTAAAAGAAATGCGGTTATTTCCTAGAATATAGTCACCATAACAGATTCAGAAAGGAAATAACCGCAATGCGAGCTTTACATGAATCTGAGCTTTTATACACTCCAAGATCACAAATTAGATTTCAATAGTACTGCACGAGTACCGCTTAAAGACTTAGTAAATACCGTAATGGTCAAGCAAGTAGAAGAGTTTGGACGCGTTCGTAATGGATGCCGTGAGTGAAGTTTGTAACTGTAGTCGGTATTCTTACTTTAAAAATATTTAAGCTCCGTGAAGGAATCTACTTTTCTGACGAAATCGTAAGCAAATGGAGTAGATGTAACACAATCCCTACACCACTTTTAGGGATGTAATAAATCAAAGCCTAGACGGGCTTAACAAAAGGGAGAAACAATGAGAGTACGAATGATTGACAATATTACTGGAAAGGTCGTTAGGGTTGCAAAGCAATTTTCTAAGGCTGCTGCAAATGCACCAAAGACGGTAGCAACCGTGGCAAAGACTGGCACTATTGCGCAGAAGGTTGCCATGGGAATTGCAACAACTGGTCTTGTTGCTGGCGGTGCAACTGGTATTGCCCTCAATATTCCTAAACAGGCGCCTACTCCAGAGCAGAAGCCTGCTATTACACAGCCAATAAAGACTGAGGAGACAAAAACCGAGGATGCCAAGCCTGCAGAGGAGACAAAAACCGAGGATGCCAAGCCTGCAGAGGAGACAAAAACCGAGGAAGCTAAGCCTACTGAGGAGACAAAAACCGAGGACACTAAGTCCTCTGCACCTGCAGGACATTACGAGTCCGTTCAGAAGAGTAAGTATGTTGAGGATGGTACTTATACTGTAGTTACTCTGACTGATGATGATGGTGATCCTATTACCTTTACTACATCTTTTGGTACTTCTACAGATGCACAGTTTAGTACTCAGGCAGAGGCAGAGGCGTATCTCAACTCGCAACACCAAGCGCTCACTCAACGCACTGGTCGCAAGCGTGTTATTGCTGGCAATACTGGCCGTGGTTTTAATGTCGGTGAGACTCAAACTAAGGGCCATACAGAGTATTGGACTGAACAGGTTTGGGTTTCAGACAACTAATTAAAAGCATTTAGCTAGCTAGAAAATACGGAGATTGTTTATACAATCCCCGTATTGCTTTATATATCACGTCAACCATTACGATATTTACTACATCTTCAAGCAGTACTTGTGCAATACTATTGAAATCTAATTTGTGATCTTGGGTGTATAAAAATTCAGAGTCGTGTAAAGTTTGCATTGCGGTTGTTTCCTTTCTGAATTGGTTGTGGTGACTATATTCTAGGAAATAACCGCACTTCTTTTACATCACTGGAGTGCTTCTCTTACACTACTTTTTGGGATATGATTCTTCTTCACCCACCGATAAAACGACACCGTTCATGTGAACCCCATCTGTTTGGACAGGTGGGGTTTCTCGTCAGTCGTATAGTCAAAGTGGTGTCATTGGACGAGCGACATCGGCAGAATCGGGGCGAGAAATGCAAAAGTTACAGAAACGCTTTGCGAAGGTCTTTAGTGTGATTTTGACGTTGTTGCTCTCGTTCTCGCTGGTAGGGTGCAACGTGTTTCCGTTCCTACAGAACAACCCTGCCCAGCAGTCAGCGCAGTCGTCAATCACAACGGGGGAACTCGAGGCAATTCACGAGCCCAAGTTTGGTGGCAGCTACCTGGACATCACTATCGACGAGTTCAATAACCTGGGCTTTGAGTACGGAGACAGCGTGGACGTTACGTTTAGTAACGGATACAAGCTCTCCGATATTCCGTACTACAACGGCTATTACACCAGAACCAACGAGCCCCTGGTTGTTGCATATCCGGGCTATCCTCACATCGACGTGTGCGTAAATAATGGCGAGCCTCTGTGGGAAACTGCTGGTCTGAAGGCTGGAGATACGGCTACGGTAACGCTTCACGAGAAGCAGAAGTACGCAACGGTTCAGAAGGCCCTGGATGCAACGTACACCAATAATCGCTCCGATTACGCAAGTGACGAGGTCTTTGCCAACTTCCGTCCCATGAAGGGCGGAAATCTTGCCGAGGGCGTGATGTATCGCTCGGCGTCGCCTATTGATAACCAGAACAATCGCGCGCCTTACGCAGCGGATCTTGCCCAGAGGTGTGGCGTGCAGTTTATCTTGGACCTCGCGGACACCAACGAAGAGATTCAGGGTTATTACCAGAATGCGGACTACGATATTACGTGGCACAAAAGCCTGTATGACGCAGGGAATGTTGCGGCTCTTGACCTCAACGCCAATTATCGGGGCGGCCAATATGCTTATCGCTTGGCAGCGGGTCTGCGCGAGATAATTCTGCATAAGGGACCCTACCTTATTCACTGCACC
>ERZ773007.261-NODE-261-length-26732-cov-29.756757_pt1 | contig 26732 bp, 19 predicted proteins | sample MGYA00580665_ERZ773007 | MGnify/ENA primary metagenome ERZ773007 (study PRJEB29015, sample SAMEA2738122) | human oral metagenome | biome: human oral; feature: human-associated habitat; material: saliva | place: China | collected 2167 ... | reverse complement strand
GGTAAAGCCCGCTGAGGTGGAAAGGCCCGCCCCGGCTCCAACTACGACGGCGTCTGCACCGGTAAGTGCTTCCAGAAGGCGTGAGGTTTTAGTCATGGCCCTTAGTTGCGGACAACGCTTACTTGCGGACAACGCTGATGCGCTGGCCTACGTGGTTACCGGACTCGATTTCGTCGAGCATGGCCACAGCGAAGTCGGCGTAAGAGATGATGGATTCTCCACGCTCGTTCACGGTCAGCTCTTCGCCGCTCAGGATGTACTCGCCGGTGCGCTCGCCCTCAGCCTGGAAGTCGCAAGCGGGGGAAATGTAGGTCCAGCGGACGTCGTCGCGCCTGCGTAGCTCAGCCAGAGCAGCAGCCATCGCAAGAGCGAGCGGCTTGAAGGCCTCAGGGAAGTCAGGGCCCTGCGCAACGGTCAGGCTGTGCTCAGGGTTCAGGTAGAGGCTGCCGGCCCCACCCACAACTAGCAGGCGAGTGTCGCTGCCAGAGAGGATGTCGCTTAGGTGAGCCAGAGTAGTTGAGTGCTGGGGGAGGGTTTCCGGGGTCCAAGCACCGAAAGCGTCAACAACTGCGTCAAATCCCTCCAGGTCCTGAGCGGTGAGCTCCATGATGTCCTTGATGACGGCCTTCTTGGCGGGAGTCCTGTTCTCAGAGCGGACAAAAACGGTCACGTCGTGGCCACGTTCTAGAGCTTCCTTGACGATGAGCTGACCGGAGTGCCCGTTTGCTGCGACGACTGCAATTGACTTAGCCATGAGTTTTCCTTTGGGTAGATGAGTGAGTAAATCGTTCTGTGTTCCTTACGAGTAACAGCGTAGAATCAATACATAACTTTAGGAAGTAGGCACTATTTTGTGCTATAGGTACCTAAAAGTAACTATTGGCGTGACCTGCTGATATACAAGGAGGAATGGTGGGGTTGAAGCTAGATCAGCTGCCGGCCTGCCCGGTAGAGACAACATTGACCCTGATCGGTAACAAGTGGCAGGTTCTGATCCTGCGCGATCTGGGCGATAAGGGGACCTTGCGTTTCAAAGAGCTACAGCGTTCAATCGGCAAAATTTCCCAAAAGGTGCTCACCACAAATCTGCGTGCCATGGAAGAGGCAGGGATTGTGCATCGCGAAGTATTCGCGCAGGTGCCGCCGCGAGTGGAGTACTCCCTCACGGAGCTAGGTCAAAGCCTCCAACCGGTGCTGCAGGCAATGAGTCAGTGGGGTGAAAACTATAAGAAGAGCCTGTGCGATAGTTAGTTAATGTGCTTACCTGCCGGGGCGCCGTCGTGCTTACTTGCTGGGGCTAGACGCCGTCGCCGTCGGGGCTGACAGGCGGAAAGTAGAGATCTGGGGAGGCTTGCGGGCCGGTGAACAGGTCATCTGCGATCTTGCTGATCGTGTCGCGCAGCTCCAAATGCTCCAGATAACGCTGCGGAATCCCGGCCAGGCCTAGGTGTGCGCCGACGATATTGCCAGCAATAGCCCCCGTGGAATCGCTGTCTCCACCATGGTTGACCGCCGAGGTGATGGCCCCTGCAAAATCATCCTCGTGGCGCAGCGAGCACAACAAACCAATGGCCAGGGCCTCCTCAGCCACCCAGCCCTCGCCCAGGGCGTGAATCGCCTCCAAATCAGGCATGTCACTGTCCGCCAGGCGCAGCGTGTAACGCAGCAGCTCCTGCAACTGGCCAAGATAATGCGCGTTGGGGAAAGCTTCAGGCAAAGTGTTCAACGCCTGCGTGGCAGCCTCTCGCACTGAACTAGCCTCGTCGCGGGACAGGAGGCTGACAATATGGGCAAACACCCCGGCCGGCATCCAGCCCAGCTCATGGCAGTGGGTTAGCTCAGCTAATTGCGCGCCTAGGCGTTGCAGCTCGACGCCGGAAAAGCTCGGGCAAGTGTTGATTAGCCCCACCGGCGCCATGCGCATAATCCCGCCGCAACCCTTGGAATTATTTACAGCTTTGGCGCCGTTAGCCATGGCCTCGCAAGCATTCATGCAGGTTACGCCCGGTGCGCGCGAGGCAAAAAGCTCAGGCAGGCTGGAAATCCAGGCTTTGGGTTCAGCTAGCGGGTAGGGGCTGACCTGCGTATACATCCACTCCACATAGAACTGGGCCATTTGGGCTGGGGCGTAAGCGGCAAGCGCAGTGGGGGATGGCAGGGTAGTGGACGCCAGGGCAGGGGCATCGCTAGAGGTAGGGGCTCCGCTGGAGGCCTGGGCGCTGCCAGAGTCTTGGGTTCCGCCAGAGGCTTGGGCTGAGAGCGCAGCCAGCGAGCACAGCAGACTGTTGGCGGTGTACAAAGTCATCTGCGTGTCGTCAGAAAACGGCGCCAAGCCGCGCTCATCTAGCTGGTAGTCGCGAATACCGCGCGAACCGTAACGCGCAGCAATCGCCTCCTCGCGGTCAAACTCAATCGCATAACCCAGCGCGTCACCAGCAGCCCCGCCCAGCAGACAGCCACGATACTTGTCGATGTTTCCCATTTGCGTGTTCCTTTTCAAATGTTCTGGTTGGCGAGCGTTGGCTGGTTGCCGGGTGTTGGCTGGTTGTCGGTTGCGTTTGGCGATTTTGTCCTGGCGGCGGCCCGACTACCAGCCGCGCAAAATAGCTTCCAAGCCGCGCTCAAACTGGGCGCTGAAATCCCATTTTCCGGCCAAAACCTCGCCGATCAGCGGTTGCAAGGCGGCTGCGTCAGCCGGGTCAAGCATGGCACTGACGGCCATGAGGTCTTCTGTGCCAGCGACGGCGTCGTCGTCGGCCCCTTCAGAGGGTGCGGCTGGAGTGGGGGTTGCGGCTAGGGCGGCACTGCCTGGTTTGGCGACGGCGTCGTCGCTTGTTCCAGCAGGCGGCACTACCTCGGCGGCAACGAAACCAGTGGTGTACACCGAAACCGACGTGATCAGCGCCAACGTGTCCGTAGTGGGCGTAAAACCGCTGCGGGCCAGCGAAGCAAGCACCCCGGCCAGCAGGGAAAGCTGCTCAGGCGTGGAAATCGGGTGGGTCATCAGCAAAATGACAGTGTTGGGGTGATCCTGCAAAGTGGCGCGCAGGCAGTTCGCGTACTGGCGAATATATTCCTGCGCCTGCAAGGCCTGGTCAGGGGGTGTTTGTGGGGTGGTAGTCGGGCTTGAGCCAGGCTCGGTATCAGGGTTTGGATCTGGCCTGGCAGGGGCGCCCGGTGTGGCAGGGGCTGACACGGCAGGGGCGCCCGGTGCGGCGTCGTCGTGAACGCCGTCGGCCCCTTGAACCAGAGCCAAAAAACGATCGTAAGTTAGCCGCCAAAGCTGCTCGCAAATACCCTCCAGCAGGGCCGCCTTATCAGGAAAATGGCGATAAAACGCGGCCTGCGAAACCCCCAAGCGCTTGCCCAGGCTCCGCAGCGACAGGGCAGAAAGTCCGGCGTCGTCAACCAACTCCAGCGCGGCTGACAAAATAATGTCGCGTGTAAGCGCACGAGATTTCGACGACGCCATAGACTCTCCGCTCAAATGCTGGGGTTACTCCTGCCTATAACGAAACTGTACCAAGGCGAGGGCCGCGATCGCCGCGAAAAATCCCCACAAAACCGCCAAGCTGGGCCAAATATCGGCAAAACCCTGCCCATCCAAACTCACCTTGTGGATCGCGTCGATCGCCCAATAAGCAGGCGAAACGCGCGCGGCATCCTGAGCCCAATCAGGAAAAGACGAAACCGTGCAAAACGCCCCGCCAATACCGGCCGCCAGCATCCCCACAATGTTAGACAGTGACAAGGCCGTGTCTCGGCTGTGCGTCCACAGCGCAATGGCCACGCCCAACGCCGCCAGTACCGCCGAAAAACTGAGCAAAGTTGCCACCAACGCCAGCAGCGAACCTTTGGGATCAAAGCCGAAAATAATTGCTCCCAGGGACAAAACCACCAGTATCTGCGCGCTTTGAATTATGTAAGCCACCAGCGCCTTGCCCGTCAGCACCGTGGGGCGCGACAGCGGCGAGGCCTCCAGGCGCTGCCAGGTGCCCCAACTGCGCTCATTAAAAAACGAGTCAATAATGTTTTGCACAGCCAGGAACGAAAACAGCACCGCGATTGACGGCACTGCCTGCTCGGCCCCGGAAACGCCCCGGTAGCCGTCGGTTAACAGCATCGCCTTAAAAGCAGGCATCATGAACGGGATCAGCACCAGCGGAATCACCGTCAAAACCAGCGTAGGCGCCGGGTCGCGCAGCTGCAGGCGCAGGTTCAGGCCCGCAACGGCGCTTAGTTGTTTGAGTTGCTTAAGCGGCTTCATTTTCGTTCTCCTTGGGGGTGTTTTCCTGTGGGGCCGGGGCCGGGGCGCGATCCTCGCCGTCGCTTTCTTTGAGGATCTGCAGGTAGGCGCTGTGTAGGTCAGCTTGAGGCACCTGCACCTGCACGGGAACCTGACCGTAGGTGGCCACGATCTGCTCCAGCGAGCCCTGGGCTACCAGGCGGCCCTGGTTTAAAACGGCGACGTCGGCCCCCAACTCCTCAAATTCGGCCAGGTAGTGGGAGGTATAGACGACGGCGGCGCCCTGCTCCGCTAACTGCCTGACAGTGTCTAGAATCTGACTGCGCGCTTCCACGTCAGCGCCAACAGTTGGCTCATCCATAAAAATCAGTTTCGGGCGGTGCATGATGGCCATGCCCGCGTGCAGGCGACGCTGCTGGCCACCCGACAGGTGCTTAGCGCTTTGACCAGCTTTTTCTGTCAGGCCCAGCATTTCCATAACTTCTTCACTGCGCGCCTTAGCGGCGCGGCGGCCCAGCCCGTGCAGGCGGCCGAAATAGCCAAGGTTTTGGGCGACGGTTAGATCCGGGTAAATGCCCAGCTCCTGCGGGGCGTAGCCGATTAACTCGCCAACATTGTTTTGGGTGGGGTCGACGCCGCAGATGGCCACGCTTCCCGAATCGGCGCGGCGCAGCGAGCATGCAATGGTGATGAAGGTTGATTTCCCGGCGCCATTGCGGCCCAGCAGCCCCAAAATTTGGCCTGGCTCTACGCGCAGGCTGACCCCACGCAAGACCTGATTGGATCCGTAAGTTTTGTGAATGTCGCGAGCCAGTAAGGCTGGCGGTGTGGTGTTCACTGTTTCCTCCAGTTGGTTAACGCTGTTAACTTTGGCGCCGGGAAGTAGGTTAACAGTGTTAACTTAGGGGCGCAAGAGGGATGCGAGGCTAACAGATGATGTGTGAGTGTTAGGTACAACAAAATGTTTCTACTCCCGTGCGTTTGCATCTCGGGGCTGCAAAGTCATGCCATGATGGCTAGAGAATCAGGAGGAATATTTTTTGCTATGTGGCGCAGCAGTGAAGGAGAGGGTCTGGAGGTGAAGCGGAAGTTCGCATCAACGATCACGAAGGGGGGTGCCACAAATGCTGGGACATTTGAAGCTGCACAATTGATGGTTGCAGGAATGTCTCAAAGCGAAACCGCTAAGGTGTTGTTTGAACAAAATCTTGTGGCTGCGGAGGCGGAGACTACTCGGCGAGGATTGGCTAGGGCTACGGTAAAGCATCTATCATTTCTCAGCTCTGATGCCTTGCGGTTTGTTGCCGAGCGTTCGTACGGCTGGGAACTGGTAATGTGGCTGGCCCTTATTACAGAGTCACAGATTTTTGCTTCCTGCGCGCGCGAGGTGGTTTGGTCGCGCCTGGTGCTGGATGAGGCTCCGTTGAGCTACTCGGATGTTGATGCTTTTTTAGACCATCAATGCAATATAGATCCTGCGATGTCAGTGCTTAAGGCAAGTAGTAGGCGTAAAGTGCGTTCGGTTTTTCTACGCTGCTTACGGGAAACTGGCTTTATTGACAGGGCAGGGAATGCTCTACCAGTTGTTGTACCTGTGGGGGTTGCAAGGTTGGTGAATGCTGCTCCGCAGCCGTGGGGATGGGCGATGTGTGAATCATTTCCAGTGGCCCAGTTTCAATTTGACGTGTTGAGCTAACACGCAACAGGTAATTTGTGGCATAGATGCAATGATTGGCTCTAAGTGTGACTGGCCTGCGGTACGGTATGAGAGCTTCAATTGGGTATAGCGCGAAAGGGGATGCTGTAGGTGCCAAAGCATGGAGCGTATCTGTGCTCGTTGAGGGAGACGTTCGATTGTGCTTTCCAGGTACTAACATCTGAACGTTTTAAGAAGATGGAAGGGTTGGGCAACGAAGTCCCTTTTTTTGTTCTTCGCTATAAGCCTGACTGGGAGCCTAAGGCTGATGAGGAGTTGGCCAGGTTATGTCGTCGTCTACGTAAGGAAGGCTATCGCCTGGCCGATGTTGACGTATTTGCACTCGCGGTAGGCATATGGAAGAAATCTCCGGTATTCGAACAGATGCTGTCGATGGAGGCGCAGTTAGACCCGGAAGTCTTCCGGGCAGGGCTGCGAGGAGTGATTGATGTTGAGGGCGTGCTTGCGCCTGCAATCAAGAAGGCCGTGGATGAAGCTGGGGGAGAGGGAAGCGTCTATGCCATCCTGCTCTCGGGGGTGCACCACCTGTTCCCGCTCGTGCGTACGCATTTGCTGCTGAACTGCCTACAGCCACTGCTAGGGCACGTACCATTGGTAGTAGTGTTTCCTGGATCGTATCATCAGTCGTCGTCTAGCCATTCGGCGTTGGTACTCTTCGATAAGATCTCCCAGGATAATTATTATCGAGCTTTTGACTTGGTGGACTTTTCGCTCACGCTGGAACAGCCAGCGTACTGAAAGACAAAGGTGTAACGCATGAACATGAAGGGTCTGTACGCGAAAGATATTTTCCGGTCGATTGACGGAGTTATCAAGGCTGATGACACAACGAATATCTATTCTGAGGTCGACGAGTATGTCATGACCAAAGAGATTCGTAGCGGTTTGTCTCGAATTGTAGATACGTGGACCCAAATTGATCCACCGACAAACGGAGTTTGGATCTCCGGATTCTTCGGTTCAGGTAAGTCTCATCTGTTAAAGATGCTGTCATACCTACTAGGCGATCAGGCAGGCAGCCAGTCCGTGAGCCGCGAAGATGTTGAACGCGCCTTTGAAGATAAGGTTGCAGGCGACGAAATGTTGATCGGTAACCTGAAGCGGAGCCTGCATACGCCAACGCGTGCAGTGCTTTTCAATATTGATGCTAAAGATGACAAATCTACGCGCGAGCGCGGCTCGGCAATGATTGAGGTCTTCTACAAGGTTTACTTTGAAGCACGTGGCTTGTACTCGAAAGATCTGAGTGTTGGTGCGCTTGAGCGTGACCTGGTGAATCGGGGAGAGCTGGCGCGCTTCCGTGAGGCCTACCAAGAGGAATCTGGGCACACCTGGGAGGTCGGACGTGTCAACACGGTCTTCTCGGAGGCGCTTGTCTCAAAGGCCCTGACACGCCTGGGCCACCAGGTGGATCAACCCTTCCGCAGCTATCGGGAGCAGCTAAACCTGTCGGCAGAGGCCTTCGCGCAGGACGTAGCCTCGTGGTTGGATCGCCAGGGGCCTCACCAGCGTATCGCCTTCTTCGTCGATGAGGTCGGCCAGTTTATCGGCGACGACTCACAGCTGATGCTGAACCTGCAGACCATCACAGAGCAACTGGCAACGCATTGCCCCGGTCGTGCCTGGGTGTTCGTGACCTCACAGGAGGAACTGAACGGTATTACGGCGCAGATGAATGAGCGCCGCAGCACTGACTTCTCGAAGATTCAAGGGCGTTTCGCAATCAAGGTGAGCCTGTCGACGGAGGAGGTCACGGACGTGATCGCTCGTCGCCTGCTGACGAAGAGTGAGCAAGGGACGTCTGAGCTGGATGCGCTGTGGCAGCGTTTCGGCGCGGGTTTCCCGTCCATGTTCCGTTTCCCAGAGGGGACGAAGAAGTACGACAACTATCTGACGAAGGAAAGTTTCGTCGCCAAGTACCCGTTCGTGGATTACCAGTTCGAGATGTTCACGCAGGCGATGCGAGGCTTGTCAGATAACGACCTGTTCACGGGCCGTCACTCGTCGGTGGGCGCGCGTTCACTGCTGGGTGTGTGTCAGCAGATCGCACAGGAGCTGACTGATGATGAGCTGGGTAAGGTTGCTTCCTTTGATCGTTTCTACGACGGCATTGCGGCGATGTTGAAGTCAGATGTGAAAGATAATATTGGTCGCGCCAGGCAGGATCCCTATACTCGTGACGCTTTTACAATGAGCGTGCTTAAAGTTCTCTTGTTAGTGCGTTATGTAGATTCATTCCAGGCATATCCACGTAATATCGCAGTTCTACTGCGTCAATCTCTAGACCAGGACGCGAACACATTAGAGAAACAAGTAGATGAATCTCTGCGCGTTCTATCAGAACAAATGTATGTGCAGCGTCAGGCAGACGGTACTTACACCTACATGACGAACGAAGAAAAAGAGGTTCGCCGCGAGATCAGTCAGATCATCGTAGAGTCACGGGAAGTCACGGATCTACTGCGCGCGGACATCCGAAAGCATATTGGTACCTCGGCGACGAGCTTTTTGTATCCTGGAACTAACCGTCGCATGGGCGTGTCGTTGTTCGTTGATGGACGTCGAGATCAGGCGGAGCCCTTGGTGATCTCTGTATTCACGCCGCAGTCATCTCTAGACGACGAGGGCATTCGTCATGAGAGTGTGGTACGTAGCGACACCCTTTCACTCGGGCTGGGTATCAGTTCCGAGATCCTAGAGGACGTGCGTGTGTTCTGTCAGACGCAGGAATACATAAAACGTCAGGCTGGTGCTGCAACTGGACTGCGCAGACTTATCATTCAGACGCATAAGGAAGACAGTGAACAACGTCGTCGCACGATCAGTGAGGCTGTAAAGGACGCGCTCATGCGTGCGTCACTGTTCGTCGACGGGCAGGAAGTGAAGACGGGAGCGGTGAAAGCTCCTGAGGACGCGGTTAAAACAGGACTAGTCCGTTTGGCGCGGAAAGTGTACCCACGCATTGATGATGTTAAGGCGCTAGCAGGTCTGAAAGATAATCAGATTGCTTCTTTCTTACAGGAACATGAAGAGGCAATGTTAGATATTGACCCAGGAGTGGATATAACAGATCAATTGGCTCGTGAGTGTGCCCAGTGGGTAGAGCAATCGCGCACTCTAAAGGGCCAAAATATTTACGTGAAGGGTGTCATCGAACACTATGGCCAAACACCCTTTGGGTGGGAAAAAAATGTGGTGTTAGCGATTGTAGCAACGGCCCTTCGTTTAGAATTGCTAGAAGCATTAGAAAATGACCGACCACTCACTCGTATGGAGTTAGAGAATGCTCTGCGCGATGTTAACCGTCAAAACCGTGTGCTGCTGCAGAAAAAAAAGCATCTAGATCGTGAAGCTTTGAATAAATTCCGAGGTTTTGCGGATCTTTTTGTAACCGATAAGTCACCTCAAGACGGTCCATCACGTGTACGCGCTGTTGAGGAGGAAGCAGCCAAGTGGGTAAGGCTACTGGAAGGCTACAAGCCAGGTAGGTACAGTTTTGACCCTGAAGTCGCTGAAGCTCTCAAGCTGCTGAGGCCGTTAATGATGACGCAGCATACAGAAGAGGATATGATCGCCCCGCAGATACTCAGTGAATTTGATGATCTGATTGAGATTGTTGATGACTTCCTCATCCCCTATAAGGATTTTGTTGAAGGCTATGAGCAGAAGCTTCAAGATGCACTGATAGAAGCGGATGGTCTAGCTATCTTCGAATTGACAGAAGAAGACAAACGAGTTATCGATGACCTTCGAGAGCTCGTGAAGACTCGTACTCTGTACAACCAGACACAAAAGATTGACCCACTGGTTCAGCGTATTACCTCAGTTAGTAACACACTGGTGAAGACACAGCGTGACAAGGTACTGCGACGTATTGATGATGCCATAGCTGGTCTGCGTAGCTCCGTAGAGTTCAATGCTGCATCTGAAAGTGTTCGACTGAGGGTTGAGGCAGAAAAAGAACGACTCTGCGCTGAGGTGAACCGAGTATCGAAGCCAGGTCATGCAGACGAAATTGGGCGTCAGCTAGATCATTGTGTGGATAGGCTTTATGAGGAATTGATTGCATCCGCATCAGCGAAGCAGTCTATCGCAGATGATACTACTGAGGCACAGAAACCGGCTCCTAGACCGACAATCGTTCGTTTAGCGGATCTGTTGCCGAAAACGAGCGGTGTCCTATCGACTCCGGAGCAGGTCAATGAGTATGTCGAACGTGTGCGTGAGCAGATGCTTAAAGCCGTGGGCGACGGCAAGCAGTTACGACACTGAAGGAGCAGACAAATGGATACCTCTGCACTAGAGTCCCTGGCATCCGCATCGCGCGAACGCCTCATTGAGATGTCCCTGGCGGCGATTGAGCGTAAGATAGCAGACCCACTTTTGAGAGAGGCTGATCGAACACGTCTTACCCAGGCTATAGAGAAAAATATCGAAGTCGGGACTAAGCCGGTGCTGGGGGCCGCGAAGGTAGCTGCCTATTCCTGGTTTAACCGCATCACAGCTCTGCGTTACATGGATGCAGCTAACCAGTCAGGCAGCTATGGCGTAGTTACCCCTGCTGATGGATCAGGTCAGGGAGCGCCTGAATGTATACAGCGAGCCCGTGAAGGTTTTTTCGACCCACATATCAACTCTAATGTGCGGGAACAGGTGACAAAATTACTTTTTGAGAACAGAGACCTGGATGCATATGTTCTGCTACTTCAGGAGTATTTTGCGCTGTGGCATGAAGTTATGCCAGGTGTGTTTCCACAAACAGATGATTGGACTAACCTAGTTCCTCCAAGTGACCTGCTGTCTGCAGGTGAATCCGTACGAGCTGACATCGTAGAGGCGATATGTCCAGATGAGTATGGGCAGATGGACGTTGAGGTTATCGGCTGGCTTTACCAGTTCTACATCTCAGCTAGAAAAAGAGAAATTAGTGACTCTAAGGTTAAAATCACTGCGGCTACGTTGGCTCCCGTGACGCAGCTGTTTACTCCACATTGGGTGGTGCGTTACCTGGTGGAGAACACACTAGGGATGCAGTGGCTGCGTGCTCACCCGGATTCGAAGCTCCGGGAACGCTTTGAGTACTTGGTGACTTCTGCTGCAGGGCAACAAGATCAGGGCCTTGCAATTGCTAATCCTGAGGATTTTCGCGTTATAGACCCGGCCTGCGGGTCAGGGCATATGCTGACGTACGCTTTTGACGTCCTTTGGGATATGTACGTCGAGGCTGGGTATCCGACCAGACAGATCGCTCGGATGATCCTGGAGAAAAACTTGCACGGCGTGGATATTGATGAGCGTGCAGTGCAGCTTGCCTCATTCGCTCTGACTATGAAGGCCATTGAACATGATCCGCGTTTTTTAACACGCATTGAGCGAGAAATGCAGCGCGGTAGTGTACGGTGGAAAGGTCCTCATATCGTGCATATCGCGTCAGTTTATCTGGATGACTTATCTTCAGCTGAAATTATGGATGTTACTCAAAGTGAGGTGTGTACGGATATCCCAGTATTGATCGAGCAACTGCGCAATGCTGATACTTATGGGTCACTAATTCAGGTGCCATCTGGTGTCCACAACTTGTTCCGTGAGATCGCACGCCGTATTGATGCATGTGAGAGACAACAGTTATTAGGGGACGCTGATTATGATGATTGGGTACGCGCCACCGACATGTGCGAGATCCTTGAGGATGGCCGCTACACGACCCTGATCGCAAATCCGCCATATCTTGGCACGAGGAAGGTAAAGGACCCGCTCAAGCGGTTCGCGAACAAACACTACAAGCGCAGTTCCACAGACCTGTGCACGATGTTTATCGAGCGTGCTGCTTCCCTGGCTCAGCGTCGTGGTGCGATCGGTATGATCACGATGCATGCGTGGATGTTCCTGGACTCGTATCGAGAACTGCGTCCCTGGATACTCTCATCTATGAGCATCGACTCGATGGCTCACCTCGGTACTCGTGCCTTCGATTCGATTGGGGGAGAGGTCGTCCAGACGACCGCATTTACGATCACGAATGCAACTAGCGATGTCGACCGTGTCGGCGTCTATTTGCGGCTAGTAGACGGTCGAAACGAAGCTGAAAAAGACCTTGTTCTCCGAACGGTAGCATCTGAACAGAAGCATGACATTCGCTTTGAAGTTTCACCCGCAACTTTTGCAGTGATTCCCGGAAGACCCATTGTCTACTGGGCTAGTCACCAGATGCTTAACGCTTTTGAAGTGGGCGTCCCGTTGGGAGAGGTGGCACCCGCGAAGCAGGGGCTCGCGACCGCCGATAATGAGCGCTTCCTGCGCCAGTGGTTTGAGGTAAGCGGCGACCGCTCGTACATGCGCGCCCGCGATCGTGAAGATGCCAAGGCCAGCGGTGCCCGCTGGTTCCCGCACAACAAGGGCGGCGAGTATCGCAAGTGGTGGGGCAACCAGGACTACGTTATCAACTGGCAGGACGATGGCCGTGAACTTTGGGATTTCAGACCACGCTCCGTTATCCGTAATCCCGACTGCTACTTCCGTCCCTGTGTTTCGTGGGCACGTGTGTCCTCAGGTGATCCGTCATTCCGATTGTTTGATTCATCTTCTACATTTAATGATAAAGGTGCCGCTGTATTTTTGAGTTCACATCAGCGAACATATGAGATGCTTGGCTATTTGAATTCAAGTACAACGTTAAAGCTTGAATCTACAATCGCTCCAACCGTCATGTTCGAGGTTGGTCAGGTGAAGAACCTTCCGTGGATCGAACCCGATTCCTTCAATTCGGCGGGTGTTGAGCGGTTGATCGAGATTTCCCGTGCCGACTGGGATGCCCGCGAAACCTCGTGGGACTTCGCTCGGCCTCCCTACCTGCGCGGTGGGCACTCGCTGCTCCAGGACGCCTTCGACGACTGGTACCGCCGAAGCTACGAGACCGCGGAGGAAGCGCAGCGTCTGGAGACGGAGAACAACCGCTACTGGGCTGACGTCTACGGCCTCGCGGACGAGGTGGAGGTCGACGTTCCACTCTCGCGCGTCTCCCTCACCTACAACCCGCGATTCGCCTTCGCTCCCACGAAGGGTGCACCCGAGCGCAGCGAGGAGGAATACCGCTGGCTGCACTACCAGCGCAGCGCCCGCGAACTCATCTCCTGGGCCATCGGCGTCACGATGGGCCGCTACAGCGTCGACGTGCCCGGGCTCATACTGGCGGACCAGGCCTCGTCCCTCGACGACTTCCGCGCCCGCGTCGCCGAGCCTCGCCTCGAACCCGACGACGACGGCATCATCCCCGTCACCGGCGGTGCCTTCGACGACGACGCCTCGCGCCGCGTCAAGGCCGTGCTGCGCGTTGTCTTAGGCGCCGCCGACCTCGGCGACAACATCGAGTTCCTCACTCGCTGTCTGGCCGTCAAGCCCGGTAGCTCGACTGCGGAGTTCGTTCCGCCGGTGATCCCGGCCGACCCTGAGCAGGCCCTTGAGAACTACATGGCGAAGTCCTTCGTCGCCGATCACCAGAAGGAGTACAGCGGACGCCCCGTCTACTGGTGCCTCGAGTCTCCGAAGGGTACGTTCCGGGCGCTCATCTACCTGCATCGCTACACGCCCGACACGATTGGCCAGGTGCTCACCAAGTACGCGGCTCCCTTCGTCGATCGCCTCAAGGCGGAATCGGAGGCTGTCGGGCGTGAGCGCGACGCGGTGATGGGCGACGACAGGAAGGCCGATCGCGAGCGTGCCCGCATTGACAAGAGGCGTGCAGAAATCGACGCAACAATCGCGGAGGTTCAGGGTTACATCGACTCGGTCTTGCAGCCCCTCGCCCAGCGCCGCATCCACCTGGACCTGGACGACGGAGTGCGCATCAATCGACTCAAGCTTGCCTATGGCTGGCGCTCGGACCTGGCCGACCTGCCCCATCCTGCGATCGGCGCTGCCACGCCGGACGTCAAGAGAGGAATCGCGTCCGATCTGAAGTGGGCTCGCAAGGAGGCTGCCAAGGACAACGTATGGTGGAGTAAACAATGAATATGAATCCCACTATTTTAGATCTTGATAATGATCAGGCTCGACGCCTACTTATGCAGTCGGAGTCATACTGTACTATCAAGGTTCCTGACTACATTGATTTTAGTGATGTTCTAGCAAAAGCTGAAAAGTCAGTTTCTAATTATCGCAGCAGCATCGTTACGGCAAAATGTCTGAACAAAGCTAAGGGGGGTGGGGGTAATGGCGGAAATTGTCGCAGCGATTCGGCAGATTTTAAAAAACTATTTGATGGCATAAACTGTAGAATTTTACAGAACAAAGACGGATTACTTAGCTGGCGCCCTATGGAGCTTATTAATCCAATGATATATGCTGTGATGGTTTATAAGCTAACAGAAGAGAATAGTTGGGAGATAGTGCGAAATAGATTTGCAGAATTCCAACAATGCCAGAATATAGAGTGTTGTAGCATCCCTAGGGGTGTGTTTACGTATGCAGAAAAAGGTGCTATCTTAAACTGGTGGGATTCTTTTGAGCAAAGGTCTATAGCTTTATCGCTGGAATTTCAGTATATGGGTAAGACCGATATTTCTGACTGCTATGGTGCTATCTATACGCATAGTATTTCATGGGCTTTGCATGGGAAAGGTGTTGCAAAGGAAAAGGGCATAGCTGGATCGAGAAGCGATCTTCTCGGAGATGAGATTGATAGCCTTATACAGAGTATGCATTCGCGGCAAACTACTGGTATTCCACAAGGGAGTGTGCTTTCGGATTTAATAGCTGAAATAGTGCTTGGTTATGCAGATCTCTTGTTATCGCAAGAGTTGAATCGGCAACCATCTCTTACCGGATGCAAATATAAAATTTTGCGGTATCGGGATGATTATCGAATTTTCTCAACTTCTCGCGAGACTGTGCATGCTATTCTGTTATCGCTCATGAAAGTTCTTTCTGGTTTAAACTTTAAACTTGGGTCTGCAAAAACTTCTATTTCCGACGATGTTGTGCTTGATTCTGTTAAGATAGATAAAGTAGATTGGTTGTTGTCTGGCTGCGATCAAGCAGATATTCATAAATGGCTGTTAGCGGTAAGTCGATTTTCGCGTAAGCATCCTCAATCAGGTACGGTGGTTAATGAACTACAAAAGTTGACCAAAACTCTTGAAGATAGAAAGTTGACCCCGTATCGAATCGATGTATTGGTAGCTCAGATTGTCGATTTGGTTGTTAGAAATCCTCGCTGTTACCCTGTCGGTGCGCGTATTCTTAGTATGCTTCTGAAAGACGTCGAAAGTGATGAGCAACAGGATTATCTAGAGAAAATTATTGCGCGTTGTCGTATGGTGCCGAATAGTGGCTTATTTGAGATTTGGCTTCAGAGAATTGCGCGAGCGGTCGGATTAGAGGTTGATTATGATGAGGGTATTTGCCAAGCTATAGAGGCGGTTGTAAAGGGAGATGAGGGAGTGGTTAATCCGTGGCCATGGCAATGGTTGCAAGATCCACTTCGACGTGAGCTAGAGTCATTTTCAATTTTAAAAATTGATAGGTTAAAGAGTCTTTCTGTGGTCATCTCCTCCGATGAAGCTGGTGATTTGTCTACATACTCCTATGCTGGTGCATGATACCCTTTCGTTGGAGGGAAAATTTTCTCTGCGTAGCCTAACGTTGCTGTGAGAAAAACTGGGAAGGTATCATTTGATGAGCGGGATCGATACTTCTCGACTTGCCGAAGAGCTCAATGCGCTGCTTGAGCGGGGCCGCATTGTCACCTGGGTAGACCAGCGTGGTGAATATACGGATGATTTGGAGGCCGTCCAAGGGTTGCTTAAAGAAGCCACTCTTATCTCGATTGACGCAAACCTTTTTGAGACTAAGCTGAGAATCTTCGCTGAAGATACGAAGTCACGTTTTGTGCTCTATCGCCACGGACAACTTCCGTCATTAGAAGATGACTTACTTGCTGACGTACGTTGTGGATATCCGATATTCACTGCGGATGCTGCAACCCTTCTTGTGCGAGAGTTAGGTGTTGATCCCGCGTTGGCAGTTATTGTCGACAAGTATGCGCCTTTCTTTAAATCAAAAGCTCGTGTTGCCGACCTCAAAAAACATCTTGCGGCTATTGATGATGTCGATAAACGGTCTGATCAAAAGACTTTTCTTGCCTCTATGAGTGCGGTTCTTCTTAAAATTTCTCGACGTTCTTTTTCTGACCTATTTACTAAATTGGCTGAGTTGTCTGCAAACAACGACAGTGATCCGTTGAATAAATTGAAATGGGGGCTTGATGAATTTTTCTGGGAAGGCTCCCAGAAGATCTGGAAGTATGAGGGCGAACATACTTTTAATGCTCTAATGACGTGGCTATTTGTCATGAATGCAAAAGGTTGGGATTACCAACATAATTCTGCTCAACGTGATTTTACTACGTGGCTACATAATGGGTCTACGCGCGAGTATGCATGTGCTTGGGCAAAACGTGTAGATGGTTACACAGAGGCAAGTGAGGCCTTACAGGTAAGCTCTGTTGACGCGTTGCTTATGGACACTACCACTCCAGGAGTTGATCGAGAGTTGCTTTCTAGGTTGATTCCTCAGATTATTGACGGTTCTATTGTGGTGGAAAGGGTTGAAGAACAACGTGATCGTCGTCGTGAAGGTCTGTGGTATGAGGCAGCAGAATCACTTTGGGAGGCTGCTTATGCCGGGGTGCGATTACTTACCACTCTAAGGAAACTTTCCGATATTATCTTTGCTGATGTGGAGGAGGGGTTCCTACGATACTCTAATCTGAGCAATGGGTTGTGGAATATTGATCAATATTATCGTCAGTATCTGTACGCCTCTCAAAAATTGCCTGGTGAAGATATCTTTATCCCTCTAAACCGTCGCGTTGAGGTTGAATATCGTGATAGGTACCTTAGACCACTTTCACGTGCCTGGGATAAGGTGCTGCGCGATGTGAGGAAGTGGGAGATTCCTAACGCTAGTCGTATTGACTCATTCCATAAATTACTGCTTGAGGGCAATCGACGCAAAACAGCTGTCGTAATCTCGGATGCGCTTAGATATGAGATTGGCGTAGAGCTTGCCGATCAGCTACGCTCTCGCGGGCGTGGTGTTGTTAATTTGAGCCCATGGTACACGATGTTACCTTCAATTACGGCACTCGGTATGGCCGCGTTGCTTCCGCATCATGACCTTGCTGTTAAAGTGCGAGATAAAGATATTGTTGTGGAAGCTGATGGTCAATCAACCTCGGGAATTGAGAATCGTAGAAATATACTTTCTAAAGAAGGGGCGCAAGCCTTCTCGTACGATGAATTAAAAGATAATTCAACTAGAGAAGTGCGTTCTAAATTTAAAGGAATTTCTGCTGTATACATCTATCATAATACTATTGATGCTACCGGCGACCATGCCGCCTCGGAAGACAAGACTCCTAGTGTTGTTAAAAGTGCTATACGTGAATTAGCTTCATTAGTTGATAAACTCATTAGTGCTGATATTACTCGCATCCTTATTGCGGCAGATCATGGTTTTCTTTATCAAGATAGTAAACCTTCTGACGATGATACCGAGAAACAGGGTGGTGATCCGAGAGGTGAATCCATCAGTCTCAAAAAACGTAGGTATATTCTAGGTAACTCCTTGCAATCAAGTGATGACTTTGTGGCTTTTGATGCTAAATCTATAGGCTTAACCTCTGGCCCTAGCGTTGCCTTACCTTATGGCGATCGACGAATTCGTATCCAGGGGAGTGGTGATCGTTTCGTTCATGGCGGAGTTTCATTGCAGGAGATTACTATCCCAGTAATCGAGATTACAGCAAAAGAAAGTGCTATTGAAGAAGTAAGGGATGTATCTTTCTCCCTGTTCTATGATGACAGTTCTCTAAAATTTAGTCGTTTCAGCCCTCGCGTTATTCAAGAAGAACCAGTAAGTCCCACGCGTCGTGTACTTACTATAACTGTTAGGGTTGAAGATTTGACAGGTGAACAACTATCTAGCAGTCGAGTGATCGTATTGGATGCTGAGCGGCGTATGGACGTGTCGCGTAGACAGAATAGTGAACTAATTCTTAATGATGGAGTTCTTGAGAAATATTCTGGACAGAGGGTTCGAATTGTTGCATATAAGACAATTAATGCGAATATTGTTGGTGGGCCTCTGGCTGTCCATGAGCTATCTCTAAATTATAACGGCTTTGGAGGATTAGGGGGATTTGATCTGTGAACAATGTGTTGGGGAGAAGTCTTGAGTTCTCTGAATCTGGAATTGCGACAGATGTAAATGAGTTGGGTGTGGATACTCTCAGCGATTATGAAGAAGTGGCTGCAACAGCATTTGACGGGTTTGTTGTCCGAAAAGATTTGGTTGGGCAAGTTAAGGGAAATGCTGTTGTCCCATCTTATGTGCTTGAATTTCTGCTTGCACAATACTGTGCTACCACAAATGAAGCTACCGTTACCGAAGGGGTTGAAAGTGTACGGAGAATTCTTTCACGGCACTACGTCAATCGTGGAGAATCTGAGCTTATTAAATCTCGTATCCGTGAATCCGGAGAATATCGTATAATTGACAAAGTTTCTGTTAGTTTAGATGAATTACATGACAGGTACAGTGCGTCATTTGAAAATCTAGGGGTGATGAACGCATTGGTGTCTGATTCGACTGTTCGCAACAACGATCGTCTGCTTACTGGAGGTGTTTGGTGTATTGCGGATGTATCTTACATCCCCATGGCGGATACGGATGTAAAGACAACTAGTCCGTGGATAGTGTCAAGTCTTAAACCTATCCAACTGCCGCAGTTTAATTTTGATCGGTATTGTGTGGGTCGTAGATCTTTTGCAACGGAGCAATGGATTGATCTGTTGATTGCATCTGTTGGGCTTGATCCAAGAAAGCTCACTAGGCGAGGAAAGCTTTTTCAACTTACTCGTTTAATTCCCTATGTTGAACGAAACTATAACCTTGTGGAGTTGGGGCCTAAGGGGACTGGAAAGTCGCATATTTACTCAGAATTTTCACCTCACGGTATCCTTGTCTCGGGTGGTGAGGTAACTCTAGCCAAGCTTTTTGTAAATAATGCAACTAGACGCATTGGATTGGTAGGTTATTGGGATGTCGTAGCCTTTGATGAATTTGCAGGTCGCAAACGTGTAGAACGAAGTCTTGTAGATACCCTCAAAAACTACCTAGCAAACAAATCTTTTTCACGTGGTGATAGTACTATTAGTGCCGAGGCATCGATGGTCTTTGTTGGTAACACAACCCGTACTGTGCCAGCCATGCTTGCTACTGCAGACCTGTTTGAGGCGCTGCCTGAAGCTTACCATGATACCGCCTATATGGATCGTATCCATTACTACCTTCCTGGTTGGGAAGTAGATATTGTTCGCCCTGATCTTTTTTCTAAAGGATATGGGCTCATTGTCGACTATCTGGCGGAAGCACTTCGTTACTTACGCACCTTAGATTATTCTGGTGACCTAGATACTCTCGCGGTGCTTGATCCTGGCATGTCAAAACGCGACCAAGATGCTGTCCGTAAGACATTTTCTGGCTTAGTAAAACTCATTTACCCATCACGTGATGCAGATGCTAGAGAACTTGAAGAACTTCTGTGTTTCTCGCTCGAAGGACGCAAGCGAGTCAAAGACCAAATTATCCGTCTTGACGACACGATGGCTACCTCAGGTTCACACTTTACCTACATGCTTAGAGGTGCTGGCCAGAGTGAATATGACTCAGTGCATGCGCATTTAGTGCAGACCCAAGAAGAATTGGATTATCCGCAATACTTCTCGTCTGATTATAGTGTCAATGCACAAAAAGATGTAGAAAAAGATGCAACTGAAGTAGTTTCTTCGACAATTCCATTTAAAAAGCTCGATAATCGAGCAATCTTGAAAGCAAAAGCTGTCCCTAGGCGAATTCAAGTTGAGCCCGACAGTAGCTATTCTATGCCCGAACTCTTAGCTCCGTACATTTTTGATGCTAAAAAAATTATAATTCGCGACCCTTACTTGCGTAAACAATATCAAATACGTAATGTGCATGAGATATTGTTGCAGCTTATGCAGATTACGGATGGTGTGGAGTTGCCAGAGATCATTATTGAAACGCAAGCCGATGATGATGCTGAGACACTTCGTAATCAATACCAAGCTTTCAATGAACTGATTGATTCATGGAAGCCATTTGGCATTAAGATTGACTGTAAGTTTGTGAATTACTTCCATGACCGTCAGATTACAACTGATAGTGGTTGGGTCATAGACATGGGTAGAGGGTTGGATATCTATGAAAATTACCAGTCAATATCGAAGTTTGATCCACGCCTTGCGTTACCTAAGTTAAGGCAGAAAAAAGAGACTACTATAAACATTAGTAGGGATACCTCATCACAGGTTAAGCCATGAAGGCTTGCGGCATGTAGTTGCGTGATTTGTTAGTACTGGTTGAAAGTTGTGCTCGATTGTTATCAGGAGCAAGCTTAGCTGGCACTCACGTGGGCGGTATCCGCGCAGACCATGTGCAGGCTGGCGGGCTGACACGCAAACTGTCTGGCGGCGCTAGTTGGCGTATTCATGCCAGATTTGGCGCATGGGTACGCCCTTATCGAAGGTGCGGGTAGAGCCATCTTGGAAAGTGACCTCAACCTTTTCGTCCTCGTCGCCATCGCCGTCGTCATTGTCGTCGTTGTCGTCAGGGCCGCAAACCCAATCCACCCACTCAATCGCGGGGGACAGGGCGCCGTCGTCGCCAACAATGCGGTAGCCCTCGCCCAAAAATTCAGACATGACGGCTTCGATCTTGTCAGCTTGCATGGCTGCTCCTTGCTGGTTTCACTAGTTTTCGCGGGTGTATCGCTGGGATGTGCAGGTGGTGGGGGCGACGCCGGCAACGCTAAGCCTGAGCAAGGCTGCGCCCGGGTGACGTCGCCAATGCGGCACCCAGAGACGACGCTGGCACCGGGGCGGGCGCCGTCGTCCTTAATAACCACAGTGTATCGGGACGGGAATGCAATGCGGGCAGTTAACGGCGCAAGGTAGTGCGATGCGTATCGCTGTGTATTGGTGTGTTGCTGTGTACTGGTGTGCGCGAATTAAAACGGGTCTAGGGTGGAAATATGACCCCCGAGATTACCGACCCTCAGTTCCAAGCAATCGCCAAAGCCATTGCGGCAGACCCAGCCAACGCCGACTACACCAAGCGCGGGGTGGAGCCGCTGTTCTACGCCGGGCCCCAATGCAAAATCATGATCGTGGGGCAGGCGCCCGGACGCGTCGCGGAAGAAAGCGGCATCGTCTGGAATGACCGCAGTGGCGACCGCCTGCGCGAATGGATGGGCATTGACCGCGAAACCTTCTACAACTCGGGCAAACTGGCCATTGTCCCCATGGATTTCTACTTCCCTGGCACCGGCAAAAGCGGGGACCTGCCGCCGCGCAAAGAATTCGCTGAAAAATGGCACCCGCGCCTGCTGGAGCTCATGCCCAACCTGGAGCTAACCATCCTGGTGGGAAGCTATGCCACCAAGCGTTACCTGCACCTGAAGTCTTCCACCTCGCTGACCCAGGTGGTGCGCAACTATCGCGACTATCTGCCCACGTACTTCCCGCTGGTGCACCCCTCGCCGCGCAACCAGATTTGGATGAAGAAAAACCCCTGGTTCGACGAAGAAGTATTGCCCCAGCTCAAGGCGCGCGTGGGGGAGTTGCTTTAGAAGGGCTTAGTGAGGCGGCGTTTAAAGCGAGGAAGCGCTTAAAGAGGTGGGCGCTGGCGAGGTGGCGTTTAGTGAGGGGGAGTGGGGGTGGCTGACGACGTCGTGCTATCTGCAACAACCCAAACGTAAGCTGCTGGTGGGTGGCGGGCTGATTGGCTTAAATACTAGGAAAAGTGACCGTTAGGTGAAACGAAAAAGTTGAATTCGTTTCATGCAAGATGTATAATTTTTGCATCTTGTTAGAAGCGTTGGAGGTGGCAATGCTGCGGGTCCTTCACCTGGAAAACTGGAAATCGTTCCATGAGCCAGTTGATTTCACGATGATCGCCGGCAAGGAAAGCCGTCACAGCGAGACTCTTTTCCGTGACGGTAAAGCGCGGATTTTGCCTACCACTGCCATCTATGGAGCTAATGCTGCTGGTAAATCTGCTCTGCTTGATGTAGCGCAGCAGCTCAAGACGTTAGTGTCTGAGCCTCGGGCGCGAGGTCGGCGTATTCCCTATGAGCCCCACAAGCTTTATGGTGTGGGGGAGCCTACCGTGCTCGGCGTCGAGATTGTTCTTAATGTTCCTGATTCAACCTCTAAAAGGGATGCGATTGTCTATTACGAAGTGTCCTACACTGCCGAGAAGGTTGTAGCGGAATCGCTTTATCGCTTGCGCTCTGTTGATGAGGAGGCAGTCTTTACTCGCGATGAACAGGGCGTGGAACTGTATGGGGATCTTGAAGACAATGAGTTTGTAAAAGCTCTGGCATTAACTGTCCAGACAAACCGGCTACTGCTGGAAACACTGGCTAATAGTGAGCAGAAAAACATTGGGCTTATCGCTGGAGTCATTGAATGGTTTGCTTCTCTGAACGTGATCCGTCGAGGCACGTCATTTGTTATGATGTCGCAACAGATTGCGAAAGATGACGCCTTTCGTCAGCAGATGGTCTCTGGATTATCGACGGCGGACACGGGCATTTGCGATGTTTTGTTCGATCCTGTTGAGCGTGAGAAAGTGCCGATGCCTGATGAGATGCTGTCGCACTTTGAGTCTCAGCTTGGTGATGATAATGAAGCCTTTTTAATTAATACTTTCAGAGCGGATGCAAGCTTTCGCCTGCGGCGCGAAAAAAATGAGAAAGTTTCCTACGAGAGGCTTGTAACCAAGCATAAAGATGGTGACAAACAGTTTGAGTTGCCTCTTGATCAGGAGTCAGACGGTACTATCCGCTACCTAAATCTGCTTCCTATCCTTTACCGGGCAGGGCAGCAAAATAACCGTGGAGTGTACCTAATTGATGAGTTGGAAGATTCTCTGCATCCAAAACTTACAGAAGAGCTATTACGGCGTTTCTTGAATTCAACAGGAAACGATCAGTGTCGACAACTGATATTCACTACTCATGAAGTTCACCTGCTTCGCTGCGACATGCTACGCAGGGATGAGATTTGGCTTGTTGAAAAGCATGGCCACAACTCTGAGCTTGTTCGCCTGACAGATTTCTCTACTGAAGGCGTTCGAGACGGAATGGATCTGCAAAAGGCTTATATGTCTGGCCGCCTTGGCGGCGTCCCACGTCTCTAAGAGCTCATCATGGCTAAAAAGAAACCTCTGACTAGAAAGATAACTCGTGGAGACCGTAAGCAGTGCGAGGGAAAGCCTCTTAGGCCGCTGGTGCTGTTTGCGGCAGAGGGTGAGACTGAACGAAAGTATCTGCAATCCCTATCTGCAAGTAGATACGGTGACCGTATTGCCTTTACGTTTGCAAATACAGGAGATAGATCGTCACTGAGTAAATTATTGGAGAAAATACGGTATGAAGAAAATAAAAATGGAGGTGATGCTAAAGGTGCCTGGATTGTCTGCGACACAGACGAAAACGTGACCCATAAACCGAAGCTAGAGAAATGGCTTGGAAACTCAGATAAACATCATGCTGCAGTTTCCCATCCCTGCATTGAGTATTGGTTACTTCTCCACCTTTGCTCGAATCCGTCGTCGATAACTGCCCAGAATGCCGAGAAGGAACTAGAAAAAAATTGGCGATGGGGTCAATACAAAAAGGGTTGCAATATCTCCTCAGAGCTCATCGAGGCAACTGATAGAGCGGTAAGCTGTGCACGTCAAAGACGCTCAAGTCTGGGCATCGGCGCGGATGCGTGGAATTCGCCCCAATGGACAGATTTACCAGAACTAATCGATTGGCTCGACGAGCTGGATCCTAAAGAGAAAAAACGCTGATATGGAAGATTTACGTATTGCGCCCGGCCCGGGCTGCCCGCATGGCTTGGTTGTTCCTGCGGGCGAGCTAACGGAGCGCTTCTCCCACGCTTCAGGCCCCGGCGGGCAGGGAGTCAACACTGCTGATTCGCGCGTGCAGCTCAGCCTTGACCTGGCCACAACCACCGCCCTAGACGATGTCCAGCGTCAGCGAGCTCTGACTCACCTGGGAGAACGCCTCAACGGCAGCGTTCTAACCGTTACTGCCGCCGAACACCGCTCCCAGCGTCACAACCGCGTGGCCGCGCGCGAAAGACTAGCCGCAGTTCTGCGCGCCTCACTAGCCCCGCCCCGACTGCGCCGTCCCACCAAGCCCAGCCGCGCGGCCAAAATGCGTCGCCTGGCAGACAAAAAGAAACGTTCCGAGCTAAAAGCTGGGCGCCGTCGCCCCGGCATGGAATAAGCGTCTATTGCCAGGCGGTGCCGTCCGTGCGCCAGCCGATAAACTTCCAGGTCACGGGCAGGTCATAGTCCAGCACCCAGTGGTTTTCAGCTTCGACGCCAAAGGAGTCGGCTGATTGTTTCTGGGGGCGCTCACTTTGAGATTTGTGCCAGTCTTGTTTCGTGGGCATCGCGCCGGGCACCTGCTTGAAATGCTCGACGGCGTAGGCGTCAAAAAGCTCTTGTTCTTGCGCACTAAAAGGTTCCGGCCCCGCTAAACGGCGCAAATTAGCCAGCCCCTCCTCAAAGGAAGCAAAACGCATGGGCCGCAGCGTCGTCGTCGTTGACAAAACCGGAACCCGACCCAAATCCGCAAGCACCCGCTTGACGGACTCCACAGCGCGTGGCGGCGCGGCGGGCCGGCCCAAATGCGCCAGCAGCTGGGGATCCGCAGAAGGCAGCGAGCCCCCGGGCACAACCACCGCCGCCTTCACGCGCGCCGCCAAATCAAGCTTACGAATGTAAGGCTGCACGTCAGCGGCCATTAGTGAGCGCGAAGCAAAAGCCACATCCACGCTGTTCTCGCCCAGGCCGGCCGCCTGCCAATCATCATCCCAGGCCAAAAGATGCGGGGTGATAGGCAAGGACTCCTGGGCGGCGCGCTGATTGAGAATGGCCAGCATCGCCTCAGCGAAATCGCAGGCGTGCACGCGGTGACCAGCGCGGGCCAGGGGGACCGCCAAAGTGCCGGTTGCGCAGCCCATATCCAGCAGCGTGTCGGCGGGATCCAGGGCGAGCAGGCGCATTAGCCAAAGTTCATAGTCGCAGGTGGCGGTGCGGGTGAAGGTTGCGGCGCGGTGGTTCCAGTAGTCGCGCGAGTCGCGGTTGAAAGCGGTAGGGGAGGCTGGCGCGTCGTGAGCGGCGGGCGCGGGGGAGGAGTTTTGGTTTGGCATCGTTGCTGTACCTGACTTTCGGGCGACTCTAGGCTGACTTTTCGAAGACGGGTGAGTTTTTAGTGAATTCGCGACGTCGGGCTGCGCCGCCCGGCTCTCATTCCTGGCGGTTGCTTCCATGATAACTGCGCATATCACGAAAGAATAAGGATGCTTATGTGTGGTAATAGTGGACTTTAATGTATCAGTGGGCGCAGATTTAAAACATGAAGCCGTATTTATGTGGAGCTGGGTATTGCTTTATTCTCAGCCATTAACATGTTTTTGCGTCAAAGTATGCAGATTGGAGGCATGCCCTGCGAAGGAGCTGACTTACAGATACGCAGATTTCGTCCGTTGCCTATAAAACCCCATGGAAAAATTATAGGGAAGGGATGATTTTGCCTGTATTTGTGCCTGTATTTGTGTGTGTTTGCATGTTTCATGCCTGTGTTTGTTGGTCGCACCCTAGGCTCATGTGATAATTGCCCAATGACACCCTCTGCAACCCCCACTGCCGGCGACAAACAAGCGCTGGTGACCAGGCTTCGTCAGGAGCGCGCGGCGGGTGTGCGCGGCGGAATCTACCACCGCCTGCAGGTGGAGATGACCTACAACTCCAACCATATCGAGGGGTCCCAGCTCACCCAGGAACAGACGCGCCTCATTTTTGAAACCTCAACAGTTGGCGGGGACGGCCTGCGCGTAGATGACATCGTTGAGGCACGCAACCACTTTCGCGCCATCGATCGCGTTATCGACGCCGTCGGTTCACCTATTAATGAAGCCTACGTAAAGGATCTGCACCGCATTCTCAAGCAGGGTACAACCCACTCTGACCTGGACTGGTTCGCCGTCGGGGACTATAAGCGGGTGCCCAACGAAGTGGCCATGCATGAGACCAGTGCCCCCGGCGACGTCGCCAAACACATGGCCCCCTTGTTCGACGCCGCCAACCGCCTTGCCACGCTGGAACAGATTCTGGACTGGCATGTGCGCTTTGAGCGCATCCACCCATTTCAAGACGGCAACGGACGCGTGGGGCGGCTGCTCATGCTGCATCAGTGCCTGGCGGCCGGGATCGTGCCGTTCATAATTACTGACGACCTCAAAGGTTTCTACTATCGTGGCCTGGAACGCTGGGGCGACGAAAATGGTTTCCTCACTGACACTTGCCTGAGTGCGCAGGATCGTTTTGTGGCCTACCTGGAGTACTTCCAGATTCCTGCCGGAATTTCTGGCACTGCCGGGAGCGCTGGTAGGGCTGGTAGTACTGGTGCTTCTGGGAGTGCTGGTAGGGCTGGTAGTGCTGGTGCTGCCGGGAGCGCTGGCTGAAAGGGCCGACGTCGGTGTAGGAAGTAGCAGGAATAAGGGCCTGGCGGGGGTCGCCAAAGGAAATGCCTCACAAATACTGAGATTTCGTCCCTTCCCTATAAAACCCCATGGAAAAATTATAGGGAAGGGATGATTTTGCCTG
>ERZ773007.260-NODE-260-length-26777-cov-4.429459_pt1 | contig 26777 bp, 22 predicted proteins | sample MGYA00580665_ERZ773007 | MGnify/ENA primary metagenome ERZ773007 (study PRJEB29015, sample SAMEA2738122) | human oral metagenome | biome: human oral; feature: human-associated habitat; material: saliva | place: China | collected 2167 ... | reverse complement strand
GCCCTCATCAAGGTCACCGCGCCTGAGGCCTGAGCCTGACATGACGCCGCTTACCTGATCGGCTGCGAACACAACGGTGGGGCCGGATCCGTCCATGGACGGATCCGGCCCCACCGTGTTTCTCGCCTGCTACTCGTCCGGCGTGAACCTGCGGCACCGGGCTGCGCGGGCTGCAGTCCGGGTCAGGGCAGACGCAGCGCCCAGAAGGCCACAGCCGCGGCGGCCGCCACGTTGAGGGAGTCCACTCCCCCGGCCATGGGGATGCGCACCACCTCGTCGGCCGCGGTGATGGTCCGGTGGGACAGCCCGTCGCCCTCCGTGCCCAGGACGACGGCGACCCTGGAGTCCGCGCCGGTGCACGCCGTGGAGGCCGCGAACTCATCCAGTGCCACGGAAGTGTCCGACAGTGCCAGGGCGGCCACGGTGAAGCCCTGCGCGTGGAGCTCGTCCATGGCGGGCCAGCGCTCGATCCGGGTCCAGGGGACCTGGAAGACGGTGCCCATGGAGACGCGCACGCTGCGCCGGTAGAGCGGATCCGCGCAGCGCGGAGTGACCAGGACGGCATCGATCCCCAGGGCGGCCGCGCTGCGGAAGGCGGCCCCCACGTTCGTGTGGTCCACCAGGTCCTCCAGGATCGCGACCCTCCTGGCCCCCGCTCCCCCGCGGGCGGCCGCAAGCAGCTCGGGAACACCTGCGAGCTCGGGCCGGTTCATGGCGGCCAGGGCCCCGCGGTGCAGGTGGAAACCCGTGATGGACTCCAGGACCTCCTCAGGGGCGACGAACACGGGGACCTCACCGCCGTCGTCGCTGCCTGCGCAGCCGGCCGCGGAGGCGATGACCGGGCGCATCTCCTCCAAGTGGCGCGGGGCCATGAGGAAGGAGCGCGGGGCGTGCCCGGCGGCCACGGCGCGTGTGATGACCTTGGAGGACTCGGCCATGTACAGGCCCCGCTGGGTCTCCAGGCGACGGCGCAGCGCCACGTCCGTCAGCCTGGTGTAGTCCGCCAGGCGCTCGTCGGCGCCGTCGGCCAGCTCAATAATCATCGCGTCGTCACCTTCTGGGGCTTTCCCGGTCCAGTACAGCAGTACGGCGGGAAGAATAGGCCGATCATCGTGGATCGCCCACTCCTCCCGCCGCAGCGGGTATCCCCGGGCCCTCGTCAGGTCCCCCGGGAGTGTGAGGGCAGTCGGCTCAGGCTCCGTAGGGGCCCTGGGGCGCGCCGGGAGGCGTGCCGTAGCCGGGCTGGGCCTGGATGCCGTAACCGCCGCGAGGGGGCACGGAACCGGGCTGGGCCTCCTCGGGGTCGGGCACGTGGCTGCCGTGCGCGGCGTGAGCCCCCTCGAGGCCGTCGGAAGTCGGAACGCTCACCGTGGCCTCGCCGTCGGCCTCATCCGCAGGAGCCTTCGGGGAGACGCCTGCCTTGGGTGCGGGCTCCTCACTGGCCTCCTGAGAGGCCGACTCGACCTCACCACGGGCCTGGGCGAGGGCCTCCTCGGGAGCCTGGAGACTGGTGCTGGCCAGATCCGAGGCGATCCCCAGGTCGAGCTCGCTACCCGAGAGGTCGACACCGGGACGGGCGGCGTCGTCGTCGGAGTCGTCCGAGCCGCCAGGGCCACCGTCCTTGCCACCGCCCAGGGCGCCGGCGATGCCGTCGAGCGCCGCCGTGAACTCCGTCGGCACGATCCACATCTTGGAGGAGGAGCCGTTGGCGATCTTGGGCAGGGTCTGGAGGTACTGGTAGGCCAGCAGCTTGGAGTCGGCGTTACCGCGGTGGATGGCGTCGAAGACCTGGAGGATGGCGCGTGACTCACCCTGCGCCTTGAGGATCGCGGACTGCGCCTGGCCCTCGGCGCGCAGGATCGCGGACTGCTTGTCACCCTCGGCCGTGAGGATCTGGGACTGCTTGACACCCTCGGCGGTCAGGATCGCCGCGCGGCGGTCACGCTCGGCGCGCATCTGCTGCTCCATGGAGCCCTGGATGGAGGCGGGCGGGTCGATGGACTTCAGCTCCACGCTGTTGACGCGGATTCCCCAGCGGCCAGTGGCCTGGTCCAGGACGCCGCGCAGCTGGCCGTTGATCTGGTCGCGGCTGGTCAGCGTCTGCTCCAGGTCCATGGAGCCGACGACGTTGCGCAGCGTGGTGACCGTCAGCTGCTCAATGGCCTGCAGGTAGTTGGAGATCTCGTAGGTGGCGCGCATGGGGTCGGTGATCTGGTAGTAGACCACCGAGTCGATGCTCACGACGAGGTTGTCGGAGGTGATGACGGGCTGGGGCGGGAAGGAGACGACCTGCTCACGCAGGTCCATGATGTTGCGCACCCGGTCGATGAAGGGCACCAGGAAGTGCATTCCAGCGCCGTAAGCCGCCTGGAAGCGTCCCAGGCGCTCAACGATGATCGCAGTGCTCTGCTTGACGATCCGCACCGCCCGGAAGATGGCGACGATGACCAGGACGGCCACGAGAAGCAAGATGATGGAGACGAAGGGCACGAGGTTCCTCCTGCAGGGGTTGAACGGGTGGTCAGAACAGTTGGGGCAGGCGCGGGCGGCGTCAGGACGCGGGGGCGGTGGTGGAGGTCGTCACCGGGGCGACCACGGCCACGGCCCCGTCGATCTGGGCCACGGTCACACTCACCCCGGCCTCCAGACGGGTGACGCCTCCCTGGACGGCGGGAGCCAGGCGGGCGCTCCACTCCTCACCGCCCAGGCGCACCCGCCCACCCTCACTGTCAACAGGAGTAATGGTGACGGCAGACCGACCGATGAGGGCGTCGACGTTGGTCTTCATCTGCGGGGTGGCGGCTGCCAGACGCCGCTTGGCCCAGGGGCGCACGGCGAAGAGCAGCAGGGTGGAGACGCAGGCGAAGACCACGACCTGCGCCCACACGGGCCCGCCGAGGAAGGATGTCAGCCCTCCTCCCAGCGCACCTCCGGCAATCATGAGGAAGGTGAGATCCGCTGTCATCGTCTCGATGACGACGAGGAGCAGCGCCCCTGCGACCCAGAACAGCCATTCCATGCGAACCTCCTGATGAACGCGGTCGGTGAGTATGTGGTCGGGTGCCGGTCAGGGACGATCAGGGATCGATGCGGCCCACAGCGGCCTTCCCGCCCGGAACCGGTGGTCAGCCCTTGGCCTCGGCGACACGTCTGCCGTGGCCGGCCGGGAGCCCCCTGGCCGCGTAGCGACCGCGGTCGTAGGTGACCTCCAGCGGCATACCGAAGGTCGTGCTGATCGTGTCCGCGGTGAGGACCTCCTGAAGCGGGCCGGAGCCCACGACCTTCCCCTCACGCAGCGTGAGCGCGTGGGTGAAGCCCTCCGGGATCTCCTCCAGGTGGTGGGTTACCAGGACCATGGAGGGCGAGTCGGGTGAGGAGATGATCTCGGTGAGCGCAGCCAGGAGCTGCTCGCGGCCGGCCAGGTCCAGCCCCGAGGCGGGCTCGTCGAGGAAGAGCATCTCCGGGTCCGGCATCAGAGCACGGGCCAGCTCGACGCGCTTGCGTTCCCCCGATGACAGCGTTCCCCACGACCGGTCGACCAGGTGCGCAGCCCCCAGGGCGCCCAGCAGGGCGTGAGCGCGCTCGAGGTCGAAGTCGTCGTACTCCTCGCGCCAGCGCCCAATACGCCCGTAGGAGGCCGACAGGACCACGCCGAGCACCTTCTCGCCGTTCTGGACGTTGGCGGCCAGGGCCGAGGACAACAGGCCGATACGGGGATGGAGCTCGGAGACGTCCACGCGCCCGAGCCGCTCGGAGAGGATGTCGACCGTGCCGGAGGAGGGGAAGAGCCTGGCCGAGGCGATCCTGGCGATCGTGGTCTTGCCCGCGCCGTTGGATCCCAGCAGCACCCAGTGCTGCCCCTCGTCCACGGTCCAGCTGACGTGACTGAGGATCTGGTGGCTGCCGCGGTGCAGTGAGACGTCGTCGAGGTGGAGGACACTGGTCATGAGGTGATCCTATCGTGACGGTGAGTTCACACAGGGAAGATGCGCGACGAGAGCCGCGCCCCACATGGTGACCGCTCCCCTTCGGGGCTCGCCCCACCACCATTCACTATGGTTGGCCCCCATGGATCCCCTCAACCCGCCGGTCAGCATCGTGCTGGCCCTGTGGGCACCATCGCCCTCCTCCCACGGCATGTCGCTCGTTGAAGGCCCCGACGGCGCCCATGACGTCATCGGCAGCGTCGTCACCGGGGGCTCGGACACACCGACTGCCGCCGACGACGGTCCAGGACGCGTCAGCCTGGAGCAGTGGCTCGCCTCCGCCCGCCCCCTGAGTCGGGTGAGCGCGGTGCTGCCCTCACCGGCCGGCGGCACCGGTACCTGGGGGCTCCTTCCCGACATCGAGGAGGGCGTCGTGCTGGAGGGGGCAGCCGGCCGGGTGCTGCTGGTTCCTGAGGACTCCGGCACCTCGGTGTCCTGGCACGCCGAGCCGCTCAGCTCTCCGCTGCCTCCGCTGGATGCGGCGCACGCCCGCCGGCAGGTGCACGCCGCCACCGAGGAGGCCATCGAGGCGCTCATCGAGCTCGACCTGGCCCGCGAGCGCCCGGAGAAGGCCGACGCCCTCAATGACCTGCTCACCGCGGTGGTGGATCCGCGTCTCGTCCCGCCGTGGCTGGCGCGCCGTGATCGGGAGCTGTTGGAGCGCTCCTTGCGCCTGGCGGGGATGTGCGAGCTGGCCCTGGACGACGACGGTGCGGCCACGACCGCCCTGCAGGCGCAGCGGCGGGCCGACGTCCTGCGCCCGCTGCTGGCGGTGGCGCGTCACAGTGCCGCCGCGGCCACCGAGTGGTGGGCCCGGTAGAGGGGGCGCACCACTCGGTGGCGTATCGGTGGGTTCACCGAGCGGGAGCCGCCCCATTCAGCCCTGGTCCAGCACCCAGTAGTAGACGTCCATGGTGCGATGGGCGATGGCCTCCCAGGCGAAGTGCTCCTCGACGCGGCGTCGGGCGGCCTGCCCCATGGCCTTGGCCGCCTCGGTGTCGGTGACCAGGGTGGTGAGGCGCTCGGCCAGGTCGGCCTCGAAGCGGGCCGGGTCGATGGGGGTGCCGGTGCCGTCCTGGACCTGCTCGATGGGCACGAGCAGGCCGGTCTCGCCGTCGACGATGACGTCTGGGATGCCGCCGGTGGCTGAGCCGACGACCGGCAGGCCCACGGCCATGGCCTCGAGGTTGACGATGCCCAGGGGCTCGTAGACGGAGGGGCACACGAAGACGTCGGAGGCGGCCAGCACGGCGATGAGCTCGGGGCGCGGCAGCATCTCCTCGATCCAGACCACGCCGGTGCGCTTGTCGCGCAGGTGGGCCACGAGGCCCTCGACCTCGGCCTTGATCTCGGGGGTGTCGGGGGCGCCGGCGCACAGGATGACCTGGACGTCCGCGGGCAGCTGCTCGCAGGCGCGCAGCAGGTGCGGCAGGCCCTTCTGCCGGGTGATGCGTCCGACGAAGACGATGGTGGGGCGGTCGGGGTCGATGCCCAGGCGCTTGAGGGTGGCGGCGGCTGCGGCGTCGGCCTCTTGGCCCTGCGGGTGCTGCCAGGCCTCGAGGTCGATGCCGTTGTGGACAACCTTGACGCGCTCGGGGTCGACGGCCGGGTAGCAGCGCAGGATGTCCTCGCGCATGCCGTTGGAGACCGCGATGATCCCGGAGGCGGCCTCGTAGGCGGTCTTCTCCGCCCAGGAGGACAGGGCGTAGCCGCCGCCGAGCTGCTCGGCCTTCCAGGGGCGCAGGGGCTCCAGGGAGTGGGCGCTGATGACGTGGGGGACGCCGTGAAGCAGACCGGCCAGGTGCCCGGCGAGGTTGGCGTACCAGGTGTGGGAGTGGACGAGGTCGGTTCCCTCGGTGCCCTGGGCCATCTCCAGGTCGACTCCGAAGGTGCGCAGAGCGGCGTTGGCGCCGTCGAGCTCGGCGATCTCGGGGTAGCCGGTGACGCCGTCGTCGGCGCCCTCGGTGCCGGGCTCGCGGGGGCCGCCGAAGGCGTGGACGCGGACGTCGGCCAGGGGGCGCAGGACCTTGGCGAGCTCGTTGACGTGGACTCCGGCGCCGCCGTAGATGAAGGGTGGGTACTCCTTGGTCAGCAGGTCGACCCTCATGGGTGTGCCTCTCCTCTGTCTGATGGATGGACTGACCGCGCCTTCCTCGGCGCAGGACGGGCGCCTGCGGTGGGGCGGGCGCCACACCCGACGTTATACGCAGACGGGGCCCGGTGGGACCGTTCAGCGCCGGTGGTTTCCACCGACTCTCCTGCGAGGGGGCGGCGGCATCCGCTCCGCAGTGGAGGCGGGGATACTCGTGCGTGAGGCGTCGGGGACCGGGGCAGGACGAGTCGCCCGGTGCTCGATCGTCCTGAACGACGCCTCAGGCAACGATTCGGTGGAGAACCTACCCGGAATGTGACCCATTTGGCCCCGCAGGTCCCTCGAGCAACGTAAGGTGGGCCACATGGCTCAACCTCGTGTTCTCGCAATCGTCCTCGCCGGTGGCGAGGGCAAGCGCCTCATGCCCCTGACCGTCGATCGCGCCAAGCCCGCCGTGCCCTTTGGCGGCATCTACCGCCTCATCGACTTCTCCCTGTCCAACATGATTAACTCCGGCTTCCTCAAGGTCGTGGTGCTCACCCAGTACAAGTCCCACTCGCTGGACCGTCACATCTCCAAGACGTGGCGCATGTCCGACATGCTGGGCAACTACATCGCGCCCGTTCCGGCCCAGCAGCGCGTGGGCAAGCACTGGTTCCTGGGGAGCGCCGACGCGATCTACCAGTCCCTCAACCTGCTCGACGACGAGCGGCCGGACTATGTGGTCATCACCGGTGCGGACAACATCTACCGCATGGACTTCTCCCAGATGCTGGACCACCACATCGCCTCTGGTCTGCCCTGCACCGTCGCGGGCATCCGTCAGCCCCGGTCCCTGGCGGACCAGTTCGGCGTCATCGAGACCGACCCGTCCGACCGCGGCAGGATCAAGGCCTTCGTGGAGAAGCCCGCGGAGACCCCCGGTCTGCCGGACTCTCCCGATGAGGTCCTGGCCTCGATGGGCAACTACATCATGAACGCCGACGCGCTCCTGGAGGCCGTGACGGTCGACGCCGCCGATGAGTCCTCCAAGCACGACATGGGCGGCAGCATCGTGCCCTGGTTCGTCAACCAGGGGGCGGCCGGCGTCTACGACTTCAAGGACAACGACGTGCCGGGCTCCTCTGAGCGCGACCGCGACTACTGGCGCGACGTGGGTACCGTGGACGCCTTCTTCGAGGCGCACCAGGACCTCATCTCGGTGACCCCCGTGTTCAACCTGTACAACGACCGCTGGCCGCTGTTCGCCGGCTACCAGGCCGCGATGCCTCCGGCCAAGTTCGTCTACGGCCACCATGAGCGCCTGGGGCACGCGGTCGACTCGATCGTCTCGCCGGGCGTCATCGTCTCCGGTGGTGAGGTGATCTCCTCAGTCCTGTCCCCCGGTGTGCGCGTCAACTCCTGGTCCTCGGTGCGCGAGTCCGTCATCATGGACGGGGCCGAGGTGGGCCGCAACACCGTGGTCAACCGCGCGATCCTGGACAAGTACGTCAAGGTCGAGGAGGGCGCCATGGTGGGGATCGACCCCGAGCACGACCGCGAGCGGGGCTTCACCGTGACCGAGTCCGGCATCACGGTGGTGGCCAAGGGGCAGATCGTCACCCGCTGACCGCAGGCTCACCGCCTTTGCGCTGCGCGCCGTCGCTCGAGCCTCCGGGCGGCGGCGCGCAGTCTTCGCCTGCCGGCTCGCCCACTAGCATGGAGTCATGAGTGACACCTCTCGACACCGTGCCGGCGACTCCGCGGAGCTCAGCGGGGCGCTGAGCGAGGGCCCCGGCCTGCTGGTCATGGACGTGGACTCCACCCTCATCGAGCAGGAGGTCATCGAGCTCATTGCCGAGCGCGCCGGGACCCGTGAGTTGGTCGCCGAGGTCACGGCCCGGGCGATGCGCGGCGAGCTGGACTTCGCGGCCTCCCTGCGCGAGCGGGTGGCGACGCTGGCCGGTGTCCCCCAGGGGGTCTTCGCGGAGGTCCTGGCCGAGGTTCGCCCCACTCAGGGCGCGGCCGAGCTCATTGAGGCGCTGCACGCACGCGGCTGCCGGGTGGGGGTCGTTTCGGGCGGTTTTGAGGAGGTCGTGGTGCCTCTGGCCGAGCGGCTGGGCATCGACCACGTGGCGGCCAACCGCCTGGAGGTGGTCGAGGGCCGTCTCACCGGTCGGGTACTGGGGCGGATCGTGGACCGTCAGGAGAAGGTCCGCTGCCTGATCGCCTGGGCCCGACAGGACGGTGTGCCCATGGAGCGCACCATCGCAGTGGGTGACGGGGCCAACGACCTGGGCATGCTGGAGGCCGCGGGGCTGGGGGTGGCGTTCTGCGCCAAGCCGGTGGTCGTTGAGCAGGCCGACGCGGCCATCCACGTGCGTGATCTGCGCGCCGTCCTGCAGCTGATCGGGGGTTGACCGGCTGCGGTTTCGGGGAGCTCCGGCCTCAGTCGCGCTTGCGGGCGGTGAAGATCTCCCGGATGCGGGCGCCCTTGGGCTCCAGGTCCGCCCAGGTGCCGGGGACGTCGATGATGACGGCGGTGGCCGTGGGCACCCCGAAGGAGATCTGGGAGGCCAGGTCGTCGTCGGTGTCGTGGAGAATGTGGGCGAGCACGGAGATCGTGGGCTCGTGGCCGACGACGACGACCGTCCTGGCGTCAGCACCGTCCTCGGCCAGGACCTTGAGGATGCCGTTGGGGCCCAGGTTGTAGATCTCCTCGCGCACGAGGGTGTCGGTGGGCTCGAGGCGGTCGCGGATGGGGCGGGCGGTCTCGCGGGCCCGGGCCGCCGGGGAGACCAGGAGCAGGTCGGTGGTCTCCAGGCGCTTGCGCAGCTCTTTGGCCAGCAGGCCGGCCAGGGCGGTGCCCTTGGGGGTCAGAGGACGTTCCAGGTCGGTGACGGCGTCGTGAGAGGCCTTGGAGTGTCGGACGAGCACGAGCCGGCGCATGGGATCCGTTGTCACGTCTCTACCCTACGGCACCACGGCACCGCCCGGATACGGTCCCGACGACGTCTCGCTCCCCGCCGTGCACCTAGCGCCCCATGCCCAGGCCGCCGTCGACACCGAGGATCGCGCCGGTGACGTAGGCGGCCGCGGGTGAGGCCAGGAAGAGGACGGGGCCGGCAATGTCGGTGACGTCGGCAAAGCGCCCCAGGGGGATCTGCTCGAGGTAGGCGGTGCGGATGTGGTCGGGCAGGGAGGCGGTCATCGCCGTGGTGACGAAGCCGGGGGCGACGGCGTTGACGGTGATGCCGCGCGGTGCGAGCTCGCGGGCCAGGGAGCGGGTCAGCCCCTCCACCCCGCCCTTGGCGGCGCCGTAGGCCGACAGGCCCACGCCTCCGCGTGCGGCGATGGCCGAGGAGACCAGGATGATGCGCCCCGTACGGGCGCGCATCATGGCTGGTGTCACGGCGCGTACTGTATTGAAGGTGCCGGTCAGGTCCGCTGAGATGACCTCGTCCCACATCTGGGAGGAGGTGCGGGCCGCCAGTGACTCCCGGTTGATGCCGGCCGAGGCCACGAGGACCTCGATGGGGCCGTGCGCCTCGGTGGCGGCGGCCAGGGCGGCGGCCAGGGCTTCGGGGTCGGTGACGTCGGCGGCCAGGGCCAGGGCGCCGTCGGGGGCCTCACCGGAGCGGGAGATGCCCGCCACCCGGTCGCCCTGTGCCAGGAACGCCTTCGTAACCGCCTCCCCGATCCCCCGGGAGGCTCCGGTCACGACGACGGAACGTGATATCGACGGCTCGGTCTCTTCGTTCATCAGCACAAGCACACAAGGTAACGCGCATCAGCACTCGCCATCAGCGATTCGTCATACGCTGATACTGATCCGTCCCTGTTACTTCCTTCACAAGTGGTCTATACCTGTGTCTCTTCGGGGTCGCAGGGCGGGGCCCGGTCACGGCCCTGGCACCCGCCGTATGTCAGCATGTCGGGGTGACGATGAGTGAGACCTCCCCCCGCCTCCCCGACGCCTGCACCTCGGGCCGAATGCCCGCGCCACTGCGCATCGGGCCACTGGTGGTGCCCACCCCGGTCGAGCTCGCCCCCATGGCTGGAGTCACCAACGCCTCCTTCCGCCGCCTGTGCCGGGAGATGGCTGAGGCGGCCCTGCCGGAGTCGCTGAGGCCCTCCTGTCCCGGTCCGCTGCCCACGCCTGACGGCGGCCTGCTGGCCCCGGCGGGCCTGTACGTCACGGAGATGGTCACCACCCGCGCCCTGGTGGAGCGCAACGAGCGCACTCTGGCGATGGTGCGCACCGATCCGGCTGAGAGGGTGCGTTCCATCCAGCTCTACGGGGTCGATCCGGCCACGGTGGGGGCCGCGGTGCGGATCCTGGTGGAGGAGGATCTGGCCGACCACATCGACTTGAACTTCGGCTGCCCGGTCCCCAAGGTGACCCGCAAGGGCGGTGGGGCGGCGCTGCCGTGGAAGCGTGACCTGCTGGCGGCGATCCTTACCGAGGCGGTGCGTGCCAGTGAGACCGCCGTCAGCGCCGTCGGGCGGGCGCAGCAGGTGCCGGTGACCATGAAGATGCGCCTGGGCATCGACGAGGAGCACGAGACCTTCCTCGACGCCGCCCGCGCCGCCGAGAACGCTGGGATCGCCGCCGTGGCCCTGCACGCCCGCAGCGCGCGCCAGCACTACTCGGGCCAGGCTCGCTGGGAGGAGATCGCCCGGCTCAAGGAGGCCACTGAGCTGCCGGTGCTCGGCAACGGGGACGTCTGGCTGGGCGACGACGCGGTGCGCATGATGGAGGCCACCGGCTGCGACGGCGTCGTCGTGGGTCGCGGCTGCCAGGGACGGCCCTGGCTGTTCGCCGACATCGTGGCGGCCATGCACGGCTCGCCGACGCGCACCCGCCCGGACCTGGACGCCGTCATCGAGGTGATCCGTCGCCACGGGCGGATGCTGGCCGAGGAGATGGGTGAGGACCGAGGGGTGCGCGACCTGCGCAAGCACGTGGGCTGGTACCTCAAGGGCTACCCGGTCGGCGGCGCGGCGCGCGCCGACCTCATGGGCATCCGGAGCCTGGACGAGCTCGACGCTGGCCTGGCGCGGATGCGCTCGCGCCTGCCCGAGGTCGTGGACTACCCCGGCGACATCGTCGAGGGCCCCCGAGGGCGGGCCGGCAGCCCCAAGACTCCCCGTCTTCCCGACGGCTGGCTGGACTCCCCCACCCTGGACGCGGCCCACCGCGAGATGCTCAGCCAGGCCGAGTCGGATGTCTCCGGCGGCTGAGACGGCGGCCCCACGGGGTCCTTGAGGCCGGTCATCGGCTGCTCGTCTACTCGTCGAGGACCGGGGTGACGCGGCACAGGGCTGCTGCGATCGCCGTGGTCGCCGGGATCGCCAGGACCAGGCCGATGGAGGAGATGAGGGTGCGCACGATCTCCTCGGCGATCTCACCCGAGAGCATGGTGTCCAGCACGGCCCGGTCCATGAGGGCGGCGGCCAGGATGAGCGGCAGCGCCGTGCCCGCGTAGGCGAAGGCCAGGGTGTAGACGGTTGAGGCGATGTGGTCCCGGCCGATCCTCATCCCGCCGGTGAACAGGCGTGTGCGCGACAGCAGCGGGTTAGCGGCGTGCAGCTCCCACACCGAGGAGGCCTGGGTAATGGTGACGTCGTTGAGGACGCCGAGCCCGGCGATGACCATGCCGCAGGTCAGCAGTGTCTGCAGATCGATGTGCGTGCGCGAGGCCAGCAGACGGGCGGTCTCGTCGACGTCGCCGGTCAAGTGAGCGGCGTCGGTCCCCCACAGGGCGAGCAGCACGGTCAGCACGATGCCGGCCACCGTTCCCAGCAGGGCGGTCGTGGTGCGGATGGACACGCCGTGGGCCACGTAGACGGCCGCCAGCATCATCGCCATCGATCCGACCAGGGTCACTGCCAGCGGGTGGGAGCCGGCCAGGAGCGCCGGGATCATGAAGAAGGCGAGCACGCCGGTGGCCACCAGCAGGCCCAGGACGCTCAGGACGCCCTTGCGCCCGGCCACGGCGACGACGAGCACGAGGTAGACGACTGCCAGGGCACCGACCGGGAGCTGACGCTGGTAGTCGATGAAGGAGTAGGGGGAGCCGGACAGGATGGCCTGGGGCGAGTAGAGGACGACGAGCCGGTCGCCGGCGTGGGCGAGCTTGCGGGGCTCACCCACCAGCTGGACCGGCATGACCAGGCCCTTGCCCTCCCCCTCGGTGATGCGGGCGCACACGTGGCCCTTGGCGAACTCCTCGGGCTTGACGCCGTTGACCTCCGTCAGGGCGCTCACCGAGCTCTGACAGCCAGACAGGTCCGTGGAGGTGATGGTGGCCTTGCCCACTGAGCCGCCCTCGGCGGTGAAGGAGCGTGAGCCGATGAGCGAGCTCTTGCCCGGCCAGAGCACGAACAGCCCGACGACGGTGGCCAGGACCAGGGCGCCGACAATGGCACCGAGCACGATCCGCACCCGGCGGACCTCCCCCGCATCCAGGTCCAGGGGCCCGGAGTGGGAGTGGCTGTGGCCGCTGCTGCTGTGACGGCCGTGGCCCCTGCTGTCCCGCCCCTCCTCGGCCGGCGGCTCGGGAAGGCTCTCGGTGGGGACGGACTCGTTGCTCGGGGAGGTCGAGTTGGTGCTCACCGTCCCATCATGCCCGCCCCGTGTCCCTGACGTGAGCCAGGGACACGGGGCGGGACCCGGATGGTGGCTGGGCCGGCGAGGCTTCAGTGAGGCTGCCGGCCTGCTCGGTGCTGGTCAGCAGCCGATGAGGCGCTCAGCCAGATAGCGCTCGACGCCCTCGAGCGGGATGCGCTCCTGGGTCATCGTGTCGCGCTCGCGCACGGTGACGGCCCCGTCCTCGGGCGAGTCGAAGTCGTAGGTCAGGCAGAAGGGCGTGCCGACCTCGTCCTGGCGGCGGTAGCGACGGCCGACCGCGCCGGCGTCGTCGTACTCCACGTTCCAGGAGCGGCGCAGGCGGGCGGCCAGCTCCTTGGCCGGCCCGGTCAGCTCCTCCTTGCGGCTCAGCGGCAGGACGGCCGCCTTGACCGGGGCGATGCGCGCATCGAGCTTGAGCACGATGCGCTTGTCCACCCCGCCCTTGGTGTTGGGGGCCTCGTCCTCGGTGTAGGCCTCCACGAGGAAGGCCATGAGCGAGCGGGTCAGACCGGCGGAGGGCTCGATGACGTAGGGGGTCCAGCGCTCGGAGCGGGTCTGGTCGAAGTAGGACATGTCCTTGCCGGAGTGCTCGGCGTGAGTGGACAGGTCGAAGTCGGTGCGGTTGGCGATGCCCTCGAGCTCGCCCCACTCCGAGCCGGGGAAGCCGAAGCGGTACTCCAGGTCCACGGTGCGCTTGGAGTAGTGGGAGAGCTTCTCGGCGGGGTGCTCGTAGAGGCGCAGGTTGTCCTCGCTGATGCCCAGGTCGGTGTACCAGGCCTTGCGGTAGTCGATCCAGTACTGGTGCCACTCCTCGTCGGTGCCCGGCTCGCAGAAGAACTCCAGCTCCATCTGCTCGAACTCGCGGGTGCGGAAGATGAAGTTGCCCGGCGTGATCTCGTTGCGGAAGGACTTGCCCACCTGGCCGATGCCGAAAGGCGGCTTCTTGCGGGCCGCACTCATGACGTTGGCGAAGTTGATGAAGATGCCCTGGGCGGTCTCGGGGCGCAGGTAGTGCAGGCCGGACTCGTCGTCGACCGGCCCGAGGTAGGTCTTGAGCAGGCCGGAGAACTCGCGCGGCTCGGTCCAGGAGCCCGGCTGGCCGGTGACCGGGTCGGGAACCATGTCGAGGGTGACGTTCTCGGGATCGAGGCCCTTGCGGGCGGCGTAGTCCTCGATGAGCTGGTCGGCGCGGTAGCGCTTGTGGGTGTGCAGGGACTCCACGAGCGGGTCGGTGAAGGCGCCGACGTGACCGGAGGCGACCCAGGTCTCACGCGGCAGGATGACGGAGGAGTCCAGGCCGACGACGTCGTCGCGCGAGCGGACCATGTACTGCCACCACTGGCGCTTGATGTTCTCCTTGAGCTCGACGCCCAGCGGCCCGTAGTCCCAGGCCGAGCGGGTTCCGCCGTAGATCTCGCCGCAGGGGAAGACGAAGCCGCGCCGCTTGGCGAGGTTGATAACGGCGTCGAGGCGTGAAGGGGTGGATGCCAACGGATGCTCCTTCAGGAGTAGTCGTGGTCCCGCCTGGTTGGTGGGGACGAGTGGTGACAGTCTAGGCGGACAGGGGCCGAGCGTCGGTGAGGGGCCCGTCGCACCGCGGATGCGCACACAAGCGCTCGAGCGGCCCTTCTGACTACTGTTCAAACCGGCTCTCAGCAGCGCACACGCGGGCTCTCCCCGAGTTTGACGCAGGACCGACAGAGTATGAGAATGATTCGCATGAATGTTTCACAGGCTCGTTCCCGTCATCTCCACCGCGTCGTGGCGCTCGGAGCCACCCTGATGCTGGCTGCCGGCATGAGCGCGTGCAGCGCCCTGAAGGGCGAGAGCTCGTCAGACGCATCGGCGCCGCACACGATCGCCCCGGGCAAGACTCTGACGGTCTCCACGTCCTTCTACCCGATCCAGTACCTGGCCGAGGCCATTGGCGGCAAGCTCGTCAAGGTCTCCACCGTGACCCCCTCCAACGTCGAGCCGCACGACTTCGAGCTCTCCGGCAAGGAGACCGCCGAGCTGGGCAAGGCCGACCTCATCGCCTACGTCCCCGGCTTCCAGCCCTCCCTGGACAAGGCCGTCAAGGAGGTCGGCTCCGGCCCCACCGTGGTGGACCTGAGCAAGCCGGCCAACCTCGTCCACCACGAGGGAGTTGAGGAGGAGCACGAGCACGGCGAGGAGGCCACCGACGGCGCCTCGGCCAGTGCCGCCGCCACCGCACAGGCCAGCGAGGCCGAGCACGACGAGCACGGCCACGACGAGCACGCCGAGGGCGGTGAAGGGCACGACGGCGACCTCGACCCGCACTTCTGGCTCGACCCGGACCGCATGGTCAAGGTGGCCGAGGCTCTTGAGGCCTCCTTCGCCAAGATCGACCCGGCCAACGCCAACGACTACAAGGCGGGCCTGGACAAGCTCAAGACGGCACTGACCGGAGTGGACAACCAGTACAAGCAGGGCCTGTCCACCTGCCAGCACAAGACCTTCATCACCTCCCACGCCGCCTTCGGCTACATGGCCGAGCGCTACGGCCTGACCCAGGCCTCCATCTCCGGCATCGACCCGGAGACCGAGCCCAGCCCCGCCGAGATGGCCAACATCAAGTCGGTGGTCGAGAAGACGGGGGTCAAGACGATCTTCACCGAGGAGCTGGTCTCCGACGCCCCCGCCAAGGCGATCGCCGCGGAGACCGGGGCGGAGACGAGCGTCCTCAGCCCCCTGGAGTCCAAGCCCGAGCGAGGCGACTACACCGACGCCATGACCACCAACCTGGAGCGGCTCAAGTCCGCCATGGTGTGCAAGTAGCCTCAGGGCCCGGCCGCCGAGCCCGGGTTCCCGAGCAGATGACGCCCCCTCAGATTGGCATGATCGCAACCGTATGACCTCATCATCTCCACCTTCACCAGCGTCTGTGACGACGCCGTCCGGTTCCCCCCGGGCGGCGTCGTCCGCGCTCGCCATCAAGGTCCGTGAGCTCAGCGTCGTCCTGGGCTCCTCCCTCATCCTGGACGACGTGAGCTTGGCCGTGGGCGACGGCGAGTCCGTGGCGATCCTGGGCGCCAACGGCTCGGGCAAGTCCACCCTCGTCAAGGCCGTTCTGGGACTGGTGCCCCTGTCCGGCGGCAGCATCGAGCTCCTGGGCACCCCCACCTCACGCCGCCACAGGGTCCCCTGGGAGCGGGTCGGCTACGTCCCTCAGCGGATCGGTGCCGGCTCCGGCGTCCCGGCCACCGCCCTGGAGGTGGTGCGCTCCGGGCTCCTGGGGCCGCGCCGGCCCTGGGCCGATCGGGGCCGGGCCGCCAAGCGCAAGGCCATGGCAGCGTTGGACGCCGTCGGGCTGGCCCACCGGGCCGCGGACCACGTCCAGGTCTTCTCCGGCGGGCAGGCCCAGCGCGTCCTCATCGCCCGGGCCCTGGTGCGCTCCCCAGAGCTGCTCATCCTCGATGAGCCCCTGGCCGGTATCGACCGTGCCAGCCGTGAGTCCCTGGCCGAGATCCTCCGGGGGCTGCGCGCGCAGGGGCTGACCCTGGTGACGGTTCTGCACGAGATGGGTGAGCTCGCCGACGTCGTCCAGCGGGCGATCCTCCTGCAGGACGGCCGGCTCGTCGCCGACGGCCCGGCCGGCGAGGTCGCTCATCTGCGTGACAGCAGAGTCGGCGCGCCCCACGGCCCACGCCGCACCCACAGCGGCGACGACGACCACCACCCTGACGCCGGAGGTCCTCCGGCCCACCACGCCCCCGTCCTCGACCATCGGCTGCCTGAAACGCGCCCCCATTCCGGTAGGAGCACCCGCCCATGATCGAGTTCGTCTCCGACATGCTCGCCAGCCCCCTCATCCAGCGGGCCTTCATCGTGGCGGTCCTGGTGGGGCTGGCCGCCCCGGTGGTGGGCACCTACCTGGTTCAGCGGGGCCTGGCACTGCTGGGCGACGGGATCGGGCACATCGCCCTGACCGGTATCGCCCTGGGCTGGCTGGCCGGGGCCGCCGCCAACGTCACTCCTCACGACGCCTGGGCCGTGCCCGGGGCGATCATCGTGAGCGTGCTGGGCGCCGTGCTGATCGAGGTCATCCGCGCCAACGGCCGCACCCGGGGCGACGTGGCCCTGGCGATCCTGTTCTACGGGGGCATCGCCGGGGGCGTCATCCTCATTCGCGTCGCCGGCGGGACGACGACGAATCTCAACTCCTACCTGTTCGGCTCGATCTCCACGGTCTCGGTCTCCGACGCCTGGTTCACCATCGCCCTGGCCACCCTGGTGCTCCTGGTGGGGCTGGGGCTGCGCGGCCCGCTGTTCGCGCTGTGCCACGACGAGGAGTTCGCCCACGCCTGCGGCCTGCCCACCGGCGCCCTCAACGTGCTGGTCGCGGTAGTGGCGGCGCTGACGGTCTCGGTGTCCATGCGGGTGGTGGGCGCCCTGCTGGTCTCGGCGGTCATGATCGTGCCGGTGGCCATCGCCCAGCTCGTCTCGCACTCCTTCGCCCGCACCATGTACCTGGCGATGGGGCTGGGCGTGGTGGCCTGCGTGTCAGGTCTGACGATCACCTACCTGGTGGCGGCCTCTCCCGGCGCCATGATCGTGGTACTCCTAGTGGGGGGCTACGCCGTCGTCGCCCTCCTGTCCGGACTGCTGCAGCTCGTCAGCCGCTCGCGACGGCACCACATCACCTCAGGAGGCAGATCATGAGCGCAAGCAGCACGGCGCAGCGTCCCCGCGCCACGCGCCAGCGCGCCGCCGTCGCCGACATCCTCGCCCGCACCGACGAGTTCCGCTCGGCCCAGCAGATCCATGCCGCACTGGAGGCCGAGGGCACCAAGGTGGGCCTGGCCACCGTCTACCGCAACCTGCAGACGCTGGCGGAGTCCGGAGCGGTGGACCAGGTGCGCAGCGCCGAGGGCGAGATCCTCTACCGGGCCTGCGAGGAGCAGGAGCACCATCACCACATCGTGTGCCGCCGCTGCGGCTACACCGTGGAGGTGTCCGGCGGCGAACTGGAGGAGTGGATTCAGCGGGTCTCAGCCCGGCAGGGCTTCACCCAGATGGAGCACACGGCGGAGTTCTTCGGCCTGTGCGCCACCTGCTCGGCCCAGGACGCCTCACAGGACTGAGCAGGTCTGATCGCCCCGGCACCCGAGCCGGGTTGTGCCAGGCGGCTGCCTACGGAGCGTCGTGGTGCGGTGACTCGTCAGCCTCGTCGTCCTCCGGGTCCTCGGCGCCGGTGGGCTCCTCGTGCAGCACCTTGTCCACGGCGCCGCCGTAGCGGCGCTCGCGTCCGGCGTAGGCCTCGCAGGCCTTCCACAGCTCAGTGCGGTTGAAGTCGGGCCAGGCCAGGGGTGAGAAGTAGAGCTCGGCGTAGGAGGAGGACCACATGAGGAAGTTGGAGGTGCGCTGCTCGTCGCCGGTGCGGATGAACAGGTCCACGTCCCGCATGGTGGGTGAGTAGAGGTAACGCTGGATGGTCTTCTCGTTGACGGAGGAGGCCTTGAGGCGGCCGGCGGCCACGTCCTCGGCGATGGCTCGGGTGGCGTCGGCGATCTCGGCGCGCCCGCCGTAGTTGATGCACAGGTTGAGGGTGAGGCCCGTGTTGCGCGCGGTGACGCGCTCGGCCTCACGCAGCTCGTGCAGGACTGACTTCCACAGGCGCGGAGTGCGTCCGATCCAGCGCAGCCTGACGTTCCAGGAGTTGAGGACATCGCGCTGGACGCGCAGGACCTTGCGGGCGAAGCCCATGATGAAGCGGACCTCGCCAGGTGAGCGCCGCCAGTTCTCGGTGGAGAAGGCGTAGACGCTCAGCTCCTTGACACCGATCTCGATGGCACCGGCGGCGACGTCGAGCATATTGGCCTCCCCCACCCGGTGGCCCTCGGTGCGGGGCAGGCCGCGGGCGTTGGCCCAGCGCCCGTTGCCGTCCATGACGACGGCGACGTGCTGGGGCAGGGAGGCGGCCGGCAGCACGGGTGGGGTCAGGCCGGGCCGGTGCAGGGGCGGGGCGGCCTCGACCGTCATGTCTCTGGCGACATCTGTCATGGTTATGCCCTTTCCACCAGTGCGAGGGAGCGCAGGCGCCGCTCCAGGTACCAGGTCGTGTAGGCCGAGACGAGTCCGGAGGCCTGGGAGCGCTCGCGCTGGCCGGAGGCGTCGGCCACGGCCCAGTCGCCGGAGAGCAGGGCACCCAGGAGCGCCATCGTGGATGGCTCGACCTCGACGGCGCCGGCCGAGCGGCAGGACTCGCACACCGCCCCACCGGCCTGGATGTGGAAGGCCCGGTGGGGTCCGGGGGCGCCGCACAGGGCGCAGTCGTAGCACGAGGGCGCCCAGCCGCCCAGGGCCAGGGCCCGCAGCAGGTAGGAGTCCAGGATGAGTCCGGGGGCGTGGCGGCGGTGGGACATGGCGGCCAGGGCCCCGGCCAGCAGCAGGTACTGCTGGGGGCTGGCCTCGGTGCCCAGGTCTCCGTCGTCGGCGCTGAGGCGCTCGGCGGTCTCCACCATGGTCGAGGCGCAGGTGAACATGGCGTAGTCGGCGCTCACGGTCCGGCCGAAGGGGTCGATGATCTCGGCCTGGGTGACGACGTCGAGGTTACGTCCGGCGTGGAGCTGGACGTCGGTCATGGAGAAGGGTTCCAGGCGGGCGCCGAAGCGGGAGGTGGTGCGGCGCACCCCCTTGGCCACGGCGCGCACCTGTCCGTGATGGCGGGTGAGCATCACGATGATGCGGTCGGCCTCGCCCAGCTTGTAGGTGCGCAGGATGATCGCCTCATCCCGGTACAGCCTGCTCGTCACGGGCGCAGTCTCTCACGCCCTCTCAGCGCAGGGCGCGATTGATGGCGGAGATGACGGCCTTGAAGGAGGAGGTGGTGATGGAGGGGTCGATGCCCACGCCCCACAGGACCTGGCCGTCGACCTCGCACTCGACGTAGCTGGCGGCCTTCGCGTCGCGTCCCTCGCTCAGGGCGTGCTCGACGTAGTCGAGGATCCGCACGCTCAGGCCCGTGCTCTCCAGGGCGGTGACGAAGGCGTCGAGGGGACCGTTGCCGGAGGCGGTCAGGTGCTTCTCCTCCCCGCCGTCGACCAGGGTGACGGTGAGGGTGGAGTCCTCGTCATCACCGGTGGAGGTCAGGGTGGCCCCACGCAGCTCGAAGCGGCCCCAGCGGCTGAGCTCGGCCTCGGGGGCGGCCGCGGCGGGCAGGTACTCGTCGGCGAAGATCGACCACAGGCGGTCGCCGTCGACCTCGCCGCCGTAGGTGTCGGTGTGGCGCTGGACGATGCGGGAGAACTCGATCTGGAGGCGGCGCGGCAGCTCGAGCTTGCGGGTGGTGCCCAGCAGGTAGGCGACCCCGCCCTTGCCGGACTGGGAGTTGACGCGCACGACGGCCTCGTAGGAGCGGCCCACGTCGTGGGGGTCGATGGGCAGGTAGGGCATGGCCCAGGGGACGGCGATCTCGGCCTCGGCGTCGGCCAGTCCCTCGGCCTTCTTCGCGCTGACCTGAGTGTTGCGCGCGGCGAAGCCCTTCTTGATGGCGTCCTGGTGGGAGCCGGAGAAGGAGGTGTAGACGAGCTCGCCGGCGTAGGGGGTGCGCGGGGGCACGTCCATGCCGGTGGCCCGCTCGACGGTGCGGCGGACCTCGTCGATGTCGGACAGGTCGAGCATGGGGTCCACGCCCTGGCTGAAGAGGTTGAGGGCCAGGGTTACCAGGTCCACGTTGCCGGTGCGCTCGCCGTGGCCGAACAGGCAGCCCTCGACGCGGTCGGCGCCGGCCATGAGGCCGAGCTCGGCAGTGGCCACGCCCGAGCCGCGGTCGTTGTGGTTGTGCAGGGACAGGCACACGGACTCGCGCCTCGGCAGGTGGCGGCTCATCCACTCGATCTGGTCGGCGTAGACGTTGGGGGTGGCGCGCTCGACGGTGGCGGGCAGGTTGAGGATGATCTCGCGGTCCTCCTCGGGCTCCCACACGTCCATGACGGCCTGGCAGACCTCGAGGCTGTAGTCGAGCTCGGTGTCCACGAAGATCTCCGGGGAGTACTCGTAGCCGAAGATCGTGTCCTCGTCGAGGACCTTCTCGGCGCGGGCCATGATCTGGCGGGTGCCGTCGACGGCGAGCTCGCGGATCTGGTCGCGGTCCATGCGGAAGACGACGTTGCGGAACAGGGGCGACAGGGCGTTGTAGAGGTGGACGGTGGCCCGTGGGATGCCGACGCAGGCGTCCAGGGTGCGGTCGATGAGCTCACCGCGTGACTGGGTGAGCACGGAGATGGTGACGTCCTCTGGGATCGCGCCGTCGTCCACCAGGGAGCGCACGAAGTCGAAGTCGGTCTGGGAGGCGGCCGGGAAGCCGATCTCAATCTCCTTGAAGCCCATGCTCACGAGCAGGTCGAAGATGGCGCGCTTGGCCTGGGGGCCCATGGGCTCGATGAGGGACTGGTTGCCGTCGCGCAGGTCGGTGCTCAGCCAGCGAGGGGCGGCGGTGATGCGCTTGTCCGGCCAGGTGCGGTCGGGCAGGTCGATGGAGACGACGTCGAGGAATGGCCGGTACTTGGCGAACGGCATACCGGAGGGCTGCTGGGGGGCGGGGCGGGCGTTGCGCATCGGGTTTCTCCTGGGATCAGATGCTTCGTGGTTCCGACGGCGATTCCGGCAGAGGCTGAGGAGCTCTGAGGGAATCCGGGGGCACGATCAAGGACGTGGCCGAGCAGAACGAGTCAGCCGCGGTCGGGGTGCCGGCCTGTCAGGCCCCGCCGCGGCGACTAAGCAGGAGGCTCACCTGGTGGCCTGGAGTCGCTCGCACGCAGTAGACCCTACCCCGATGAGGACCCATCGTCAGGTAAGGGGCGTACGGGACCGCAGTGTGAGACAGAGGATGAAGGACCTACAACCTCGATCCATACCTCACGTCCTGACGCACACCAACACCATGATGTAGCATCTCTACTACATTCAGTTGCGCTTCTACTCAGGAGGGTTTGTGCGATGGCTCCAGTCATCACCACGGAGAACCTCGAGTTCTCCTACGGGGACACCCCGGTGCTGCGCGGCATCGATCTGTCGGTGGAGGCCGGAGAGGTCGTCTGCCTGCTCGGCCCCAACGGCGTGGGCAAGACGACCCTCGTGGAGAACCTGCTGGGCTCTCTGACCCCGACCAGCGGCAGGGTGCGCGTGCTCGGCACCGATCCGCGCCGGGCGGGCGCCGACTTCTGGGCGAGGGTCGGGCTGGTGCAGCAGAGCTGGACCGACCATTCCAAGTGGAGGGTGAGGGACCAGCTGGAGTGGATCCGCTCGGTCCAGCTGACGGCGGCGAGGCGGGTGAGCAGCGTCGACGAGGTGCTCGACGCCGTCGGCCTCAGCGAGAAGGCCGACTCCCGGCTGTCGAGGCTCTCCGGCGGGCAGCGACGCACCATTGACTTCGCGGCCGCCCTCATGGCTGCGCCCGAGCTCCTCGTCTTGGACGAGCCGACGACCGGACTGGACCCGGTCTCCAAGGCGCGACTGCACGATCTCATTCTGGCCAGGGTCGACGACGACGCCACCATCGTCATGACCACCCACGACCTGGCCGAGGCCGAGCACCTGGCCTCACGCGTGCTCATCATGAACGAGGGACGGATCCTCGCCGACGGCACGGTCACGGCGCTGCGCGAGCGTCTCGATCGCGGCGCTGAAGTCACCTGGGTCCAGGACGGGACCCACCACGTCCACTCCACCCACTGCCCCGAGCGCTTCGTCAAGGAGCTCGACCTCGACGCCATCTCCGGGCTCACCATTACCCGCCCCACCCTGGAGGAGACCTACCTCTCCCTCGTCAGCAAGGAGGCCCACTCATGAGCACTCGCTCTTTTCTGGCAGTTCTACGCGCAGCCCGTCGCCAGGCCGCCTTGGACCTGCGAGCAGGCGTTGTCGGGGCGGGCATCGCATTGCTGGTCTCCGTGAGCGCCATCGTGATCGTCGGCAAGAACAGCCAAGCGAGTATCGGCCCGATGTTCCTCGCCGGAAGCATCGGCATGATCAGCTGCTTCATCACCTCTCAGATCGCCAGCGAGACCTACGTCGACCGTATTGGCGGCGCCCTGCTGCGGGTGCGCGTCCTACCTCACGGCCCCCTGACGTGGGCCATCGGTAAGACGACGTCCTCGGTCACTCAGACCCTCGTGTTCCAGGGCGCCATTCTTCTCGGGGGAGCCCTGTTCGTTGAGGCGCTGCCCCTGGGTACGTCACAGGTGCTGGCCTGCCTGCCGCTCATGGTGCTGTCGGCTGTTGCGACGGCCCCGCTGGGCTTCCTCGTGGGCGCCTTCGTCCGCGGCGTCTACAGCTTCATGGCCTCCTACCTGCCCATGTTCGCCCTCATCGGGACGAGCGGTTTCTTCATGCCCATGGACCGACTCCCCTCCTGGCTGCAGGCGGTTCAGCTGGCGCTGCCGACGTACTGGTCGGGGCACTTGACCCGCTGGGCACTGGTGGGGGACCCCTCGTGGGAGGTGGGCCGAGCCTTCTCACCGGTGCTCGCCGTCGGGGTCCTGACGGTATGGACGGTTCTCGGCTTCGCGGGAGCCTCGTTCATCGTGCGACGCAGCTTCCGCAAGGAGACGATCGGTAGTCTGGCGCGCGTGCAGTCCACCATTCGCTCCCAGGCCGGTCTGTGACCATGTCCGACGACGTCGTCCACAACCGGATCGCGGTCCTACGTACCGACCGCCGAGTGAGCCGCCGTGAGCTGGCCAAGGCCGTCGGCGTCCACTACCAGACAGTGGGCTACCTCGAGCGCGGGGAGTACGCCCCCTCACTGCACCTGGCCCTGCGCATCGCCCGCTACTTCGACGTGCCCGTGGAGTCGGTCTTCTCCCTGGAGGAGTTCCCCCGCCTGACGTGAGACTCCATCACAAGGAGAGATGCAGGATCAGAGCCTCATTGACCATCTTCATCAGGCCACTGGGTAACCAGCCGACAACCTCGCCGACTCTCTCCACGGCAATCGATCGAACTTGCTCCGCCTGAGCCTTGGAGTCCTTGGGCAAGCCAGTTGCCTCCGAGGGGAGGAAAACCTGAAAGGGAAGAACTCGCGAGGTTGAGCTGGTCAATGGGATCACCGTCACCATGCCGCGACCAAGACGCGCGGCCGCCGCATTGGCATGGTCATTACTTACTATGAGCGCAGGTCGACGCTTGTTTGCCTCACTGCCAACAGAAGGATCGAAATCGACAAGGCGGATTTCACCTCGTAGCATCCTCACCTCCATCGATCCCGTCTGCGACCGCACTATCCCAGACGGTTGCATCCTCAGAGGCATCCCAGGAGGACCAGGCCTCAGCGTAAGCATCCTGAAGATCAGCTTTTCCGAGCAGGCGGATGGCGTTCTGAATACCAGCGGACCTCGACGCCAAACCGTCACGCTCCACGCATCGGTCCAGCAGAATGAGGTCACTCTCCGACAAACTCACGCTTAGCTTCATACCTGCATGCTACTCGGGTAGCATCATCAGGAGCAAGGGAGCGACGCGCCTCATCAGGCTCCCGAAGGCGTTGCTCAGAAATCGGGTGGTGCCCTCCCTGTCCGGGGAGGGCACCACCCGATTACTCGGTTCGGCTAGGTGTCGTCGCCTTGGCGCAGACCGCCCTACAGGAGGCCCTCGGCCAGGTCCAGCGGGGTGCCGAAGCGGTGGTTGGTGATGGCCACCGCCTGCTCGCGCAGGAAGGGCAGCAGCTCGGAGTGCGGGCAGGCCGTCACCGACCCCGTGTACAGGGCGATGTCGGGGCTTCCGCCAGTCACCCGACTGGCGTGGCTCCAGCGGGCGGCGGAAGTCTCCTCACGCGGGCCGAGGATGCGCACGCGCGTTCCCAACCCGCCGGAGGCGGAGAGCTCGGCCAGGCGGGCGTCCCAGGCTCCCTGGTCCTCGACCGCCACCTGGACGCCGGCGGCCTGCAGCGCGTTCTGCAGCGGCTGGGGCAGACGGTCGGCCACGGACAGGCTGACGAACCCACCGGCCCGCACACCGGCCGCCATGACGCGCACGACGTCGGCCAGCTCGGTTCCCGCCCCGGCGCGCACGAGCACGTCAGTGGGCCGGTAGCGCAGGACGTTGCGCTCGCAGGCCAGTGCCGTGACGTCGCGGTTGACGCCGTAGGCGCTCCGCCAGGCGGAGGCGTCGGCCACCAGGGCGCGGCGCAGCCCGGCCAGGTCGTCCTCGCCCAGCTGACCGCTGACGGCGTCGCACAGGCTCGCCACGCGAGGGTCCAGCGCCGCAGTGCCCTGGTCCGCCAGTTCCTTCACGTCCTGGCCGTCTGCGGGCTCCACGTCCCCCAGTCCCAGCAGGTAGGAGGGGCCACCGGCCTTCGTCGTCGAGCCGATGGCCGAGCGCTTCCAGCCGCCGAAGGGCTGGCGGCGCACGATGGCCCCGGTGATACCACGGTTGACGTAGATGTTGCCGGCCTGGATCGAGTCGAGCCAGACGGCCAGCTCGGCCGCGTCGAGGGTCTGGAGCCCGGAGGTGAGCCCGTAGTCGACGGCGTTGACCGCTTCGATGGCCTCCTCGAGCGTGTCGACCCGCATGACCCCGATGACCGGCGCGAAGTACTCGGTGAGGTGGAACTCGCTACCGGGCACGACCCCGGCGCGAATACCCGGGGTCCACAGACCGTCGCCGAGGTAGCGGGGCTTGAGGACCCAGTGCTCACCGACCCCCAGGGTGGTCAGGCCGCGCACGGCCTTCTCGTCGTCGGGCACGACGACGGGCCCCATCTGGGAGTCCAGCGACAGCGGCAGGCGCACCCGCAGGGAGGCGGTGGCGTCCACGAGCTGGCGGGCGATGCGCTCGGAGTTTCCGGCCGAGGAGACCAGGACCAGCAGGGAGGAGGCCGAGCACTTCTGGCCGGCGTGGGCGAAGGCCGAGTAGACGGCGTCGCGCACGGCGATGTCGGGGTCGGCCGAGGGAGTGACGATGATGGCGTTCTTGCCGCTGGTCTCCCCCAGCAGGTGCATGTCCGGCTTCCAGGAGCGGAAGAGGCGGGCCGTGTCATAGGAGCCGGTGAGGACCACGCGGTCGACGTCCTTGTGGGTCACCAGGTGGCGTGAGACCTCCCCGTCCTCCAGCGGGGCGAGCACCACGAGGTCCTCGGGGATCCCGGCGTCGTGGAAGGCGCGCACGAGCTCGGCCGCGCAGCGTCGGGCCGGCGGGGCGGGCTTGAGGATGACGGCGCTGCCGGCCGCCAGGGCCGCGGCCACTCCCCCGGTGGGGATGGCCACCGGGAAGTTCCAGGGCGAGGCGACCACGGTGACGTCCACCGGGGCGAAGCGGGCCCCGACCATGTACTCCGGGTCGTGCAGGAGCAGCGAGGACTCGGCGTAGTGGTGGCAGAAGTCGATGGCCTCACTGACCTCGGGGTCGGACTGGTCGATAGTCTTGCCGGCCTCGGAGCCGGCGACCTCGATGAGCTCGGCGCGCCGGGCGGCCAGGACGTCACCGACACGGTGCAGGGCGGCGGCACGCTCGGCCGGGTCCAGGGACTGCCAGACGCCGGCCGCCTCGGCCGTCGAGGCCACCAGGGAGTCCACGTCGGCGTTCGTGGCCAGGCGGGCGGCGCCGGCCTCCACCTCGGCCACGCCCCGCGTGGAGCCCGGGATGGCGGCAGCGATGTCCCGGGCCCACTGGCGGTTGGCGGCCAGGGCCGGGTCGGAGTCGGCCTCGGAGACGAAGGGCCTCCTGGCGCGCTCTGCGACCGTGCCGGTCTCCTCAGGGATACCCGCCTCCCGCTCGGCGAGCCGGTTCTGGGTACGGTTGGGTACCGGCACCGGGGCCTCCGGGTCGAGGTCGGACAGGGCCGCCAGGAAGCGGTCGCGCTCGCGGTCGAAGATCTGCTCGTTGCTGGCCAGGTCGAAGACCCCGGACATGAAGTTCTCCGGCGCCGCGTTCTCCTCCAGGCGGCGCACCAGGTAGGAGATGGCGACGTCGAACTCGTGGGGGTCGACGACGGGCACGTACAGCAGGAGGTGGCCGGTGTCGCGGCGCACGACCTCCTGGATGCCGGTGGCCATGCCGGAGAGCATCTCAAACTCGACACTGTCCTCAACGCCGCGTGCAGCGCGCAGCTCGAAGGCGAAGGCGA
>ERZ773007.258-NODE-258-length-26818-cov-62.932332_pt1 | contig 26818 bp, 14 predicted proteins | sample MGYA00580665_ERZ773007 | MGnify/ENA primary metagenome ERZ773007 (study PRJEB29015, sample SAMEA2738122) | human oral metagenome | biome: human oral; feature: human-associated habitat; material: saliva | place: China | collected 2167 ... | reverse complement strand
GGGTGGGTTCACTTAGCGCCTGGGGAGTCTGGTTAGTGCCGACGTCGCTCTTAGCGGCGCCAGCCTTAGTGCCAGTGATGGCGGTGGATTGAGCCTGACCGGTGGTGGCCTCCTTATCACCCCCCACTGCCCACAGCGTCACCAAAGCGCCCAACAGCAGCGCGATCACCATGCACAGCACCACGATCAGCTGCTTCGCCCGCATCAGCTGCTTTTCCAACTCAGCTGCGGTTTTACTGCCGGTGGTTTTAATTTCCGACGTCGTAGCGGTAGGTTCACTCACTTAGCGGTCTCCTTCTCCTGGGCCTCAACCTCGTCACGTGCCGCAATGAATGCGGCCACGCATGCACGCACATCCGCCTCACAGTGGGCGGCCGACAACTGCACCCTAATACGGGCCTGGCCGCGCGGCACAACCGGGAAGGAGAAAGCCGTGACATACACGCCGCGCTCCAGCATGGCGCTAGCGATTCGGGTGGCCTTAACGGCGCCGTCGTCACCAGGGAACATAACCGGCGTGATCGGGTGAGAACCAGGCAGCAGCTCAAAACCAGCCTCAGCCATAAGCTGACGGAACAGCTGGGAGTTAGCACGCAGCTGGGCGCGCTCGGCGTCAGCGTGGCGGGCAATCTCCACCGCCTTAGCGCTACCACCCACCACAGCCGGGGCCACAGTGTTAGAGAACAGGTAAGGGCGGGCGCGCTGACGCAGCAAATCCACCACTTCCTTAGGGCCACTAATGTAACCACCGCTAGCCCCACCCAGGGCCTTACCCAAGGTGCCGGTCAAAATGTCTACGCGCCCGCGCACCCCTAGAAGCTCGGGTGTGCCCGCGCCGGTGTCGCCCACAAAACCGGTGGCGTGGGAGTCATCAACCATCACCAGGGCCCCAAACTCATCGGCCAAATCGCAAATCTCAGGCAGGGGAGCGTAGTAGCCGTCCATGGAGAACACGCCGTCAGTGACAATCATTAGCCGCTTGCAGCCATTAGCCTTCGCAGCCTCAAGCTGTTTGCGCAGGTCAGCCATGTCTGCGTTGGCGTAGCGGAAACGCTGAGCCTTGCACAGGCGCACGCCATCAATAATGGAGGCGTGGTTGAGGGCGTCAGAAATAACGGCGTCCTCCTTGCCTAGCAGCACATCAAAAATGGCGCCGTTGGCGTCAAAACAGCTGGAGAACAAGATAGTGTCATCCATTCCCAGCCACTGGGAGAGCTGCTCCTCCAGCTGAGTGTGGGGGGTCTGGGTGCCGCAAATGAAACGCACAGAGCTAAGGCCAAAACCCCAGCGGTCTAGCGCCTCATGGGCGGCCTGGGCGATACGCGGGTCGCCCGCTAAACCCAGGTAGTTGTTGGCGCAGAAATTTAGTGAATCCCCGGCGGTGGTGGCGATGTGGGCGCCCTGGGGGGTGGTGATTACCCGCTCGTGCTTGGTCAGCCCGGCGGCGTCGATCTCGGCCAAGGTGGCGGCCAGCTCGTCTTTAAAAGTGAACATGAAACTTTCCCTTTGAATAATTATGTGGTTATGCAGCAGCGTTGCTGGCGGTGGCGGTAGAAGTGGTGGCGCGGTGGGGCCAGGCCCTAGTGTGCAGGCGCCGCGCCTAGCAAGACTGCAAAAGCAGCAAGCGCGCAAAGGCGGCGCCTGGACGCACCGGTGGGGTCAGGCAGTCCAGTCAATAATGACCTTGCCGCACTTACCTGAACGGGCGGCGTCGAAACCTTCAGCCCAATTCTCCGGGGTGACCCGGTGGGTGATCACCGAACGGATCTGGTCACGCAGCTGGGGAGAAGAGCCCAGCATGAAGTCAGCCTTGTACCAGGTGTCAAACATTTCACGACCATAAACCCCCTTAATGGTGAGCATATGGGTGATTACCTGGTTCCAGTTAATGTCATAGCTGGCGCTAGGCAGCCCCAGCATGGCGATGCGGGCCCCATAGTTACACACGTCCAGCATCTGGCGGGTAGCGCTAGGGGCACCAGACAGCTCCAGGCCAACGTCGAAGCCTTCAGTGATCCCCAGATCCACCATAACCTCGCGTAGGTCTTGCTCACGAGTGTTTACGGTGACGGCGCCGGTCACCTTAGCCAGTGACAGGCGGAAATCAGATAGATCAGTGATAACCACATTGCGGGCCCCGGCGTGTTTAGCGATAGCCGCGCACATAACCCCAATCGGGCCCGCGCCGGTGACCAGCACATCCTCAGCGGTCAGGGGGAACTGCAAAGCAGTGTGTACAGCGTTACCGAAGGGGTCAAACAAAGCCCCCAGGTCAGGGTCAATGTGGTCAGCCTGTAGCCACACGTTACCGGCGGGCACAACCACATAGTCGGCAAAGGCGCCGTCGCGGTTAACCCCAATAGAGTTAGTGTGCAGGCACATGTGGCGTCGCCCAGCACGACAGTTACGGCAGCGACCGCAAGTAATATGCCCCTCCACACTCACGTGCTGGCCGGGGGTTAGGCGCAGGCCGTTAACCTCACCCACACCATCCATGCCGGAGACGCCCGGGCCCACCTCTACGATTTCACCGTAGAACTCGTGACCCAAAGTCTGGGGTGGGTTAAGCATTTCAGCCGCAAAATCATCCCAGCCGGCTAGGTGCAGATCCGTGCCGCACAAGCCAGTGCGCATCACGCGGATCTTCACTTCCCCAAAGCCAGGTGAAGGTTCAGGAACCTCGGTTAGCTCAAGGCCAGGGCCGGGGGCGGGTTTAATCAAGGCGCGCATGGCTGCTCCCAACTAAAAAGAGTTAACCCCTTAAGTTTAGTTCCCGACCTTGTTATTTAGCTGTAATTTTCGCTTGGCACTTGGAGCCGACGCCGCCGCTCGCGACCCCGCTGCGCCTAGGGCTGCTGTACCTAGACGCGACACAAGGGTGCAGATGGTACGCAGCGGGGCGGGCCTAGCAGGCCGAGGCGAGCGGGCGACGTCGCACTACTATTCAGACTGCCAGGCGTTCCAGAGATTGGCGTAATGGCCTTTTCGCGCCAATAACTGAGCGTGGCTGCCAAGCTCAGCGATACGCCCGTCAATAACCACCGCGATCCGATCGGCGTCGGCGGCAGTGTAAAGCCGGTGCGCAATAGCCACCACAGTGCGCCCCGCCATGAGACTCCCCAAGGCATTCTCAGTGGCGTGAGCAGTGGTGGGGTCAATCAGGCTGGTGGCCTCATCCAAAATCAGCGTATGCGGGTTAATCAAAGCAATACGCGCCAAAGCCAACTGCTGGGCCTGGGCTGGGCTAAGCGCATGGCCGCCAGAACCCACCGGCGTGTCTAAACCCGCCTCCAACTCATGAGCCCAGGTGGCGCCAATAGCATCCAGGGCCTGCCACAGCTGACTATCGCTAGCCTCAGCGGCAGCCAGGCGCAGGTTTTCACCCAAAGTAGCGGCAAAAACATGGTGCTCCTGGGTGACCAGGGAAATTTCCTGATGCAGCACGTGTTCAGGCAGCTGAGAAACCTCCACGCCACCCAAAGTCACTGAACCCGAAGTGGGCGGGTGAATACCAGCCAGCATTCGCCCCAACGTGGATTTACCAGAACCCGAGGGGCCCACAATAGCCAGCCGCTCACCAGGAACCAGATCCAAATCAATATGGTGCAGCACCGGGTGGCCCTCACGGTAAGCGTAGGAGACGTCACGCACCTTAATACGATTATCTTCAGGCAGCTTATCGGTGGTTTCAGTTTCGGTAGGCACCAACTCCACGCCCACAATACGCCCAAAGGCAACCGTGGCGCTTTGCACCTCATCAAGCCACACAATCAGATCAAACACCGGCACGCGCAGGTTAAGACCATACAGCGCCAAAGTGGTGATCGCACCCAGGTCAACCAGCTGATGCTGGTGCAGGTACAGACCCAAAACCAGCACCGCCAAGGGCGAGAGCAAAGTGAAAATATTTAGCCAGAAAAACGCCTTACCACGCAGCGCACCGGCATAAACATCCACCGCAAACAGCTCTTTAGTGCGAGTAAACAGGTAATGGCTACGGCGCGCCCCCAGATTAAAGGCGCTAACCGTGTCAATCTGGTCAATACTTTCAGCAATTACCCCATCAATAGTGGCGTACTGGGATCCAACCGTACGGTAGGCGGGCACGGCATAGTGCAAATACCAGCGCACAGCCGGAATACAGGCCAGCAGCGGCAGCCAGATAGCCAGGCTCAGCAGCGGCGCGGTGATTGTGGCCGCAGCTAAAGTCACCACCAAGGTCACCGCCAGCGTCATCAGCCGGGCAATACCGCGTTGAATCACAAACTGTAGTGAACGCAGATCATGCTGGGTGCGCCCGAGCAGGTCACCCGTGCCCGCAGCCTCAATCACCCCCAGGGGTAGGCCAGTGATTTTAGCCAGCAGATCTTCACGCAGCTGGGCGAAAATTATTTGCCCCAGCACGCGCGCACTCCACTCACCCAGGCCCGTACACACCATGCCCACGCCGGTAAGCACCAAAGCCCACACCACCAGGGTAGTTACCTGACTGCTTAAAACGCTGGTGGGGATGGTGGCGCTCGCGGAGGTCACTAGGTTGACGATTTTGCCCACAATACGTGGAATCATCACGCCGGTGGCTGCCCCGGCCAGCTGCACGGCGGTTACACCGGTCAGTGCCAACCAGTGGTGGCGCATCAGGCCGGCGGCAGCGCGTCCCGACTGGCGCGAGTTAGCTACAGGAAGTCGTTTCATCAGCGCTCCTGTCCGTGGTTGGGCTCGCTTGCCGGCTTGCCGGGGGCACTCTCGACGGCGACGGCGGCCTGGGTGCCTGGCTGAGTGGCTGGCTGGGCGCTTTGGATGCCCTGGGCACGCTCCACTACCGCCCGGTAGGCGGGTACCTGCTGACGCAGCTGGTGGTGGGTGCCACGAGCCACCTCGGCGCCGTCGTCATTAATAAAAATAACCTCATCGCAACGCCCCAAAATCAGTGGCGAAGCGGTAGTAATAACCGTGGTGCGTCCGGCGCGCTCAGCAGCCAAATCGGCGGCAATATTGTTTTCAGTGTGCGAATCAAGCGCGCTAGTGGGCTCCAACAGCACCAACACGGGGGCATCAGTTGCCAGGGCACGGGCCAAAGCCAGACGCTGACGCTGACCGCCAGAAATATTGCGGGCCTTCTCATTCAAAAGCCCATACAGGCCACCCACCGAATCCACCAGGTCATCGCTGTGGGCCAGGTCTAAAGCCTGCTGAGAGCGGGCCTCAAGCTCGCTGGGCAGATCAGCAACAGGGCTTGTGGCTATCACCCCCGAATTGGCGTACCCCTGCTGGGCCACCAACTCCAAGGTGCCTTGCGCCTGGGGCTTGGGGGCGCCATTACCCAGCACCGCCTGGTAGAGCGGGCCGGCAAAAGCCTGGGCGGTGGTAGGTGAAACCACCACAGTGCGACGCACCTGATCCAGCGGCAGGCTACGCAAATCTACCCCATCAAGGGTGACAGTATCGGCGTCGTCGAAACGGCCCAGGCGCATGGCTAGGGCGGCGCTAACCTCGGGGGAGGGAGCCACCAGCGCAGTTAACTTACCGCCGGCGATAGTGATCCCGCTGGCGCCGTCATGCAGCGCCCCTAGCGAGTTAAACTCAACTAGCTGGCTGGCCTGATCGTTTACGCGCGGCTGGATGTTCAGCAGGCGCAGCACCTTACGCATAGACACGCGTGTGAAGGCGTTAACCACCACCAGCTCAGTGATAGCCCGCATGGGCAGCAGCAAGAAACTGGTGTAACCAAAGAACGTCAGCAGCTGGCCCGGCTGTAACTGTCCAGAGAGCACCTGCTGAGCGCCCAAAGCCACCACGGCGGCGGTCAGCAGGGTGGGGGCGGCCTCAGAGAAAACCTCCAGGGCCGCCTGGGAGGGAGCGGCTTCAATGCCCGCCTGCTTAACGCGCTGGGATTGGGCCCGGTAGCGCTCGTTGAAGGCGTTCTCGCCGCCAATGCCGCGCAGGATCCGCAGGCCGACGACGGCGTCCGTGGCCACGTTGGTGAGCTCACCGTTTTCTTCACGGATAGTGCGGATACGTTTTTCGATTAGCTTGGAGATCCAGCTGATAAGCACCGTGATAATGGGCAGGGCAACCAGGATGGTTAAACCCAGCGACAGAGACTGGGTCAGCATTAGGTAAATCACCAGTATCATCGCGGGCACATAAGCCAGCAGGTTGCACAGCGACACCATCCACAATCCCAGGTTTTCTGGGTCGTCACCGGTTGTGGCCACGGCGTCACCCAGGGAAATGTCGCGTTTCATGGCGCTACCAAGCTGGCTGGTTTTGCTTAGCAACATGCGCATAACCAAAGCCTCATGCATAACCATTAAGGCCGTGTAGTTCAGGGTGCGCCAAGAACCCACCAGGGAGGTTATTAGGCATAGTAGAACCAGCCCGGTTACTGTGCCGCGTAAGCTCACCCCGGGGGTGAGGGCGTCGTCGAGCAGGGTACCTAGCAGCTTGGGGATTAAGGCAAACCCAATGCCTTGAAGCAGGGTTAAAACTAGGTAGAGGGCCAGAATTTGCCAGGATTCTTTGTATAAATAGCGCCAAATACCGCCAGCTGTGGTGGGTAGAGGATCCGGCAGCTGTTGGGAGCGACTAAAAAAATTTACGTACCTGCTGGTAACCGATATTTTTTTCATGATCTCTACAGAAAGTAGGGCTACGACAAAGTAGGGGAGAATTTACCCTAAAATTGAAAACAGCCCGCAGCCAAAGTTTAAACAGTGGCGGCGAGCTGCTGGCGCGCCCGAAGGGACTCGAACCCCCAACCTTCTGATCCGTAGTCAGACGCTCTATCCATTGAGCTACGGGCGCATGTCGTTTCCGACAAGAAAGAACTTTACACACCTATATGCGCGGGCGCAAATCCAAATACTGTGACGCTAGACATACTAGGTTTTGAGAATAAAAAGGTGGGGGGCGACTCTTTCGAGCCGCCCCCCACAGGGGTTAAATCAACGCGTTAGCCGCGCTGTTTAACCGAGATCAGGCCTCGCTACCGGCCTCAGCGTCGCGACGCTTGCGCAGGGCCAGGGCGCCTGCACCAGCTGCGGCCAGGACCAGCGCACCAATGCCGATGGCGATGGTGGTACCGGTGCGGGCCAGCGGCTCGCGGTTGTCGTCGCCCTTGCCGGGCTTACCGGGCAGAGCAGAGGGCTTGCCGCTGGGCTTGCCAGGCAGGGCCGAAGCCGAGCTGGAAGCGGACACACTCGGAGCAGCGGTGGGCTGAGCCGGGTTGGTCGGAGCAGCGGAGCCAGTGGGCTGCGCGGTCGGAGCGGCAGAGCCGGTGGGCTGAGCGGTCGGAGCAGCGGAGCCGGTGGGCTGTGCGGTCGGAGCAGCGGTGGGGGCAGCAGAACCGGTCGGAGCAGCGGTGGGCTGCTCGGTCGGCTGAGCGGTGGCGTCACCAGCAGGGGTGCCGGCGATGCGCAGCTCGGCTACGCCAACCTTGCCCTTGTCGCTGGTCAGGGTGATGCGCACGAAGCGGCCCTTAGCACCAGACTTGAGGGTCAGGTCCTGGGGAACCATTGCTTCGCCGCTGAGGCTGCCAGAGCCAGCGTCGGTCCAGGTCTTACCGTCAACGGAGACCTCGGCCTTCCAACCGGTGGCGGGCATGGAGTCCACGCCGTCGTTGCCCTGGTTGGGTACGTACTGCACCTTGGAGATGTTGTAGACCTTGCCGGCGTCCAGGGTGATCGGGGCGCCAGAGGAAACCACAGCGTAGGTGAAGACGTTGTCGTCAACCATTGCCTCAGGCTTGCCGTTACGCGGGTCAGCGTCAGAGGTAGAAGCGTCCGCAGTGGCAGTGGTAGCGGCGGCGGTAACGTCGCCACTGGCCTTAAGGGTGATGGTGGGCAGATAGTCGCTACGACGCCAGTCAATGGTGAAGTCGTTGCTCATCCAGATGTTGTACTGCTCAAGCACGGTGGTGTCAGCGCCAGCGGGGGCGTTGAGCTCCCACAGCTGGTAAGTACCTTCAGGAGCCTGCTGGAGCTGGTTGTTAGCGTCCAGGTAGGAGCCGTCCCAACGCACCAGGCGGGTGCTAGTACGGTTCCAACCCTTGTCACTCATGGAGATGAAGACCTGGTCAGACAGGACCTCGTACTTGCCTTCGCCGGTCTTGCGCATAGCAACCAGGCCGGAGCGGATCAGCGGTACGTCAGCCTTGAAGTAGACGTGCGGACGGTCGTTGAACATGGTGAACTGGTGGCCAGCCTTGTTAACAACCTTCAGCTTCTCGGTAGCCAGAACCGGACCGGTCTTGTACAGGGTCTTGGACTCGGCCAGGTTACCGCCTACACCCACGAACGGGATGCGCAGGGTCTGAGCAGCGTTGTCCGGGGTCAGGGTGACGTAACCACCGTAGAAGTCACCGTTGCCAATGCCAGCGGGAGCGCTGACCTTGACGGCAATCTTTGCGGAAGAACCAGCCGGAACGGTTACCGAGGTGCCATCGGTGGAAACGGTGGCGCCGTTGGTGGTGCCACGGGTGGGCTTGGAGGACTCACCAGTGGTGGTGACGGTGTCCACGTGACCAAGCTTGTAGGTCACAGCCTCAGAACCAGAGTTGGTCAGGGTGATCTCGTGGGTCTTTTCACCGGCAATCTGCTGGCCCAGGTTCAGGCGAGAAACGCTCGGCAGAACCTTGGTGGAAGCAGCGCGGTAGACGTCGATCAGACCGGCACCCTGGCGGGCGGTGGGCTCAAGCAGGCTCTTGTCGCCGTTGCCCTCGCTCCACAGACGCGGAGAACCGGTGGACTGCAGACGTGCGCGCACGCCCTCACTGGTGCTGGCGTTCTTGGCGTCCTTGAGCTCAGGGTGTGCCTGCAAGATCAGGGCAGCTGCACCAGCAGTGTAGGGGGTAGCCATGGAGGTACCGGAAATGGTGTTGAACGGACCGCCGTGGTCAAGCGGCCAGGTGGACCAGATCAGACCACCGGGGGCGGCTACATCCGGCTTCATTTCCAGCTTGCCGTTCAGACCCCAAGAGGAGAAGTCTGAAACCAGACCACCGGTGCTGACCGGGCGGTCGCCGAAGGTCTCACCGAAGGTGACAGTGGTGTCAGCCTTGAGGGCTGCACGCAGAGCGTCACCGTCAGCCTGGGTGATGGAAACACCGGGGATCTTTACCGGGTCGGTCGCGTTGGTCAGGTCCATGCCGATGGTGCCGGCCTGGTTGTTGTCGATGATTACACCGACGGCGCCAGCCTTCTGAGCGTTAGCGGCCTTGGTGCCGAAGGTGCAGCCACCACGGCGGATAAGCACGTACTTGCCCTTGAAAGCGTTAGTGTCGCTGGGGGCGGTGCACAGCTTGCCGTCTTCAGAGTCGGCCTCACCGGAGGCAACTACCGGGTAAGCAACGTTGGAGCGAGCGAAGTCGCCACCGTTGCTACCGACGTTGTAGAAGAACTTGTTGTCTACACCGGTGGCGGTGAAGTAGTAGTTGGTTTCGACGGTGTTGTCCACACTGGCGACAGTGATGGCCTCGGTGGCAGCACCAGGAGCACCCAGGGTCCACAGACCGTCGGCGCCGTCGTTACCCTGAGCGATAGCCACAACCACACCAGCGTCAACCATGGTCTTTACGGCCTTGGTGGTGGGGTAGTCGGGCAGAACCATGTAGGCAGCACCCAGAGACATGTTGACTACGTCCATGCCGTCCTTGGTGGCCTGCTCCATGGCAGTGATGATGATGTCGGTGCTGGTCTTGCCGTCACAGCCAAACACACGGTAGGCAGCCAGGGAAGCCTCAGGGGCTACACCGCGAACCTCGGTGCTGGAACCAGCGGCGCCGCCACCGGCAGCAATACCGGCAACGTGGGTACCGTGACCGCCACAGTCATCCGGAATCGGGTCCGGCTTGGGGTCGTAGGTGCCGTTCGCGCCGTAGTCGTCACCAACGTAGTCGTAACCAGCGATGACGCGAGAGTTCGGGAAGCCTACAGCGCCGTCAGCCTTGGCGCCGTCGCCCTTTTCACGGGAGGTGCCGGAACCAGAAACGCCGGTACCACCGAATTCACGGTGGTCAATGTCAATACCGGAGTCGATGATACCGATCTTGACGCCCTTACCGGTCAGGCCAAGTTCGCTCTGAGCGCGGTCAGCGTTGGTCATACCCAGGGGAGCACCCCAGGAGTACTTGGTTTCACCTTCGCTGGTGGTCAGGTCCTTGGAGGTCTTGACCTCGGGACGCGGAACCTCGATAACGGGCTGAACGCTTACAACGCCAGGCAGCTTGGCCAGCTGAGCGGCCTGAGAGTCGCTGACGGAAACGGAAACACCGTTCCAGACCTGGTCGTAGTTGTTGGTGATCTTAGCGTTGATGCCGGCGTCCTTGATGGCCTCGGCGAGCTTGTCCTGCTGGGTTTCAATCGAGGACGCGCTACCACCGTTGGATACCGAAGGCGCAGACAGGGTTACTAGCCAGTGGCCGGGCACATTAGTGGCCTGGGTGCCATTGGCAAGCTGCAGGGCTGAAGTGAAAGTCCCTGACGGAATATTTGCGGTAGGAGATGCCACAACGGGAGCCGCAAGCGCGCAGGCAGTTGCCACGCTCAGCGTAAACGCCGTGATCCTCCTCCGGTTCAAACTGGGTTTGAGCACTGGTTTCTCCTTGCTATGCGGGAGTTTATGTAGATTAGCTACACAACCACCCTTAACCTTGCCACATCTCCAAGCGAAATTGTGGCTAGTTTTCATAATCTGAGACGTAAACCGGCGAATTTAATTATCAAAATTCGCCGGTTTATCGCATCAGAATCTCACTTAACAGTGACTTCAGTACTAGTGAGAATGTCTTTACCACCCTGCTTGAGGATTACGCTTAGCTTTGCGCCAGAAGGTACGTCCTTAAGCGAAACAGTGGTGCGGGTTTGTAGGTTAGCACTGACATTGTAGGGACCACGCCAGTAGCTGTACCAGTATGTGGAATTACCCTGCTTCTTAGTGGTCACCCACTTGATAGTCATCTGGTAGTCGCCCTTGAGGCCGTTTACCTGTACGACGGCGTTCTGGTTGGACACGGCGTTGCCGACAATGAACACGCTCGCCTTGCTTTCCTGCTGGCTGAGCACGGTCACGGAGCGCTTGAACTCGGTGGAGTTACCAGCCTTGTCCTTGACGCGGTAGACCAGGGTCTGCGTGCCCGGACGGGAGGTGTTCAGGTTGTTAACCACGGTGATGGACTTGGTGACGTCGCCGTCGCGGTCATCGAAAGCGGTAACGCCCTCAAGCGGGTTGAACTTAGCGCCGTAAGCCACCTTGGAGGTGGCGGGCATAGAGAAGACCGGGGCGGTCTTGTCAGCGCTGGAGGACAGGGCGTCGCCGCTCAGCGAGCTGAACAGACGCACCGGGTAGGTCCAGGACTTGCCCTTAGCGGTGATCTTAACGGTGTAGGTGGCTACCGTGTTGGCGGCCGGCTTGGCTACAAGCTCGGGGGCTGCGAAAGCCACGCTCTGGTAGCCAGAGGACTCACTGATGCCCGTGGTGCGGGCCGTGGGGCGAGTTACGGTGCCGTTGGGGGCGGTGATTTCCACCTGGGCGCCCTCAAGCAGCTTGGCTTCGCTGCTGAGAACCGAAAGTGACCACTCGGCGTCCTTGCTCATTAGCGAGTAGGGGAAGTAACCGGCGGCGGGCCACTCCATGGTGGCCGGGCGCTTCACCTTGGAGTCAGGCTGGGTGATAGAGCCGGTCTCGTAGGACATGTCGGCAAAGCGTGAGCCGTGCGCGTAGGAGAGCACCACCTGGTTGACGCTGGAGCTGCGGGCGGAGCTAGAGCGGCTAGCGCCTACAGCCGTGTAAACCAGGTTGGGGCTGAACATGTACATGCGGTGGCCCAGGCTGGATACGCCCGAGTCGGCAGCCAGGTTGTCGGCGTGGTAGGCCATGGTGGCGGACTGCCAGGTGGTCCAAGACAGCAGGCCAGAGAGGGTGGAGCGGACACCACCGGCGGTGCTGCAAGGCCAGGTGCCGTTAGGGCCAGGACGGAAACGGCTGTTTCCCTTCTGGGTTTCAGGCTTTAGGCCGTGGCTGATGCCGCTGGCGGTGGTCATCGCGATTGAGCCCTCCTGGGCTTCGCGGTGAATGGTCTCGTTGGGGCTGAGCTTGGTGGCGCCAATGTTGTTGAAGGCGCGCAAAGTGTTCAGGTAGTCAACGTAGCCCTGACGTGCGTCCTGGGGCAGGGGCACGTAACTGCAAGAATCAGTGATCTGCGGGGCGACCTGCTTACCTAGGCTCTGCACCTGCTGGTTTAGCTTCTGGGCCTGGGACCAGGAGGTGGTCATGTCCACCATCTGCGGGGTTGCCGACGACGTAGCTGCCGGTAGGGCAGTGCCTGCCTTGGGGGAGGCGGCGGCAGTCGGAATTAACGCACTAGCGCTCATTGCTAGAGCGAGGGTGAAAACCCCGTATTTACGTAATTTCTGCATTATACCTACTAAAAATTAGCGAGCAGTACCGGAAAAATAGTTGCATCGTAAGCTTGAGGTAGACGCCAGTGAACCTGGGAAAGCTCTGAAAATGTCTGTGCAAACAGCTATGTTTTGGCGCAAATCTGGGCTGCTTGGGTGACTAAAAGCCCAGCTGACGGGGCGGTGGCGACGACGACGGCGCCAGCTTGGATGGCCTGGGCAACTCAGGGAAACGGCTGCCCGAGGTAACAAAAAACCCCGCCGTAGCGGGGTTTGGTGGCGGAGACGGCGGGATTTGAACCCGCGAGAGGCTATCAACCTCAACCTTCTTAGCAGGAAGGCGCACTAGGCCACTATGCGACGTCTCCAAACGGTCAACGACCGCGACTAAGCCTAGCTTAAAAATCTCTCTCTAGCAAAGCGATTTTTAAACCGGCCGGCGGAGAGGAGGGGATTCGAACCCCTGGTGCCCTTGCAGACACAACGGTTTTCAAGACCGTCACATTCGGCCGCTCTGTCACCTCTCCAGCTGGACCTCCACAAACGCCACAGATCCTTATGCGTTTCCGGCGGTCAGCACGCGTAACTTTATCACGCACTACTAACGGTCTAACAGGCCATCTCGCAGTGCGCCGGGTAGTACCGGCCACACCGGCACGCGCGGAATCAAAGTGGCCTGCAAAGCGTGGTAAATATCCGGGTAGCCAGCCCAGGTGCGGGTGGAGGGCTGGTTGGCCTGATCTAGCTCATGCACCCAGGCCCCGGCCTGGTCTAATGGTGCATTTTGCGGGTCAATCTCGGCGCGGGTAAAGGGGTCCCCACCACCAATAATGTATTGCTCACAGTAATCCCAAGCACTGCGGTAGGCGTGCTCCAAATAGGCCATACTGGTGGCCTTAGCGGCCAACGGCACCGGTTCGTTAACTAGCGCACAGTGCAAGGCGGCGGCGGCACTAATAGCCTCACAAGTCACCCAGTGCATACGCTCGTGCACCACCGGTGTGCCCACAAAATCAACGGTGTAAACAAAGCCGGGGGCGCCGTCGCGATTCCAACCATCAGCGCGCGAACGGGTAAACAGCTCCAAAGCAGCCGGCAGCATCCAAGCCGGCGCCTCCAAACCAACCTCTTGCAAAGCCGCCCGCAACTGCACTGTCAGGCGAGCCCACTCCAGGCCGTGACCAGGGGTGATACCAAAGGGGCGGAAGGGATGGGCTACCTCATCAATGTTGTAGTCAGGATCCGGCACCCAAGTGGTGCTGTAGTGCTCAGGGATACGCCAGCCGTGGGCGCGGGCCTGCTGGTTAATAGCAAAGTCCACAATCCCCAGGGCGCGCTCCAGCCAACGGTCATCACCGGTGGCGTCCGCAATAGCCAGGTAGGCCTCCACCGTGTGCATGGCGGCGTTAATACCCCGGTAATCCTCCGGGTCAGTGAAATCTAGGGCATAAGACTCGGTGGGCATGGACTGGGAGTGGTCAAAGAAGTAACGCTCATGCACCTCCAGGGCCCGCTTAAGCAGGGCCGTCGCCCCCGGACGCCCCGCCGCCAGGGCCGTAGCTGCCCCCAGTAGCACGAAAGCGTGCTGGTAGCACTCTTTACGGGTAAAACCGGGGGCTGGCCGGCCATGGCCGTCCTCATCTAGCTCACCCTCAATGGCGCTAAACCAGCCCCCATTGGTTTCATCCCAAAACGCGTTAGTTAACGCCTGCACCCCATGGTCGGCGTAGCGCCGGCACCCGGGCACACCCAACAGCACGCCCACACTAAACACGTAGGTCATGCGCCCAGTAATCCACAGCTCTACCGGTCGGGAAGAATCAACGACGCCGTCGGGACCGATCCAGCCAAAACCACCGGGAACCCGGCTACGGCGCGCAAAATCCAGCAAAGCCTGAGTGTGCTGACCCAACCAGCGGGTGTGTTCGGGGGAACCAATCCATTGCAGCGCCATCGCGGCCTCCTGGTACAGATAAATATTTGCCTAGCGGCTCTTGCCTTAGCGGGCGTGCGTGGGCTGAAAAGCGCCACCAGGCAACAAAGCAGCAAGGCAGCAAGCTTGAGCAGCACCCACTATGGCGCCTGCTAGCCACAGCCTACCGTCAAAACCATTCCAGAAAGTAGCTTTATGCACATTTGGCAAGCTTTAGTGCTTAAAGCCTTGAATCAGCCTAAATTTAACCAGTAACCTACCGTGGATTTTGGCTACCTTTTGGAAGGAAACCCATGAGCTCGTCTCATCCCGGCCACAACCCGGCCGCAGCCTCATCATCTCCCGGTGCATCCAGTTCCGGTGCGTCTGCTAGCTCTGGCGCATCTGCCGGTTCCGGTGCAGCCAGCGCGGCAGCTGCTGACGCGGCAAATTCTGCACAAGATCTAGACGCACTCATTTCCCAGCACTCTAGTGCCATTGACGAAGACTATTCCTTCGAAGCTGTTCCCACACAAAGCCGACGGTCATTTTGGGCCGTCGGTTTTGTTATGTTGGGCTTTACCTTCTTCTCCGCCTCCATGAGCGTGGGCGCCAAACTCGGCCAGGGCCTAAATTTAAACGGCTACATCCTGGCTGTGCTTATTGGCGGCGCAATTTTGGCGGTTTACACCGGCGCGCTGGGTTATATCGGCGCGAAAACCGGTTTGAGTTTCGACCTGATGTCCCAGCGCACCTTTGGAACTAAAGGTTCATTCCTGCCTTCAGCCCTGATCAGCTTGACCCAGATGGGTTGGTTTGGTGTGGGCGTGGCCATGTTCGCTAAACCCACCGCCGAGCTGCTGCACGTAAACGTGTGGGTGATTGTGATTATTGCTGGTGGGTTGATGACCGCCAGCGCCTACTACGGTATTAAAGCAATTGAAATTGTTTCGTTCATTTCCGTGCCCCTGATCGCTATTTTGGGCACCTACTCCATGGTTAGTGCCACTGCCGACGGCGGTGGGCTGTCTGCCATCTTCGCTAAAAGTACCGGCATGGGCGTGGTTAGCGCTGTGGGCCTAGTGGTGGGCTCCTTCGTTTCTGGTGGTAGCGCCACCCCTAACTTCACCCGTTTCGCTAAATCCACCTCCTCCGCCGTGATCACCACCGTGGTGGCTTTCTTCCTGGGTAATACCCTGATGTTCTCTTTCGGTGCGGTAGGCGGCGCGTTTACCGGCAAAGACGACATTTTCTACGTGATGATCGCCCAGGGCCTGGCCATTCCCGCCATTGTGGTGCTGGGCGCCAACATTTGGACCACCAACAACAACGCCCTGTACACCACCGGTTTGGGTTACGCCAACATCACCAAGATCCCCAAGAAGCCGCTGGTGCTGGTGGCCGGCATCCTGGGCACACTAGCTGCCCTGTGGCTGTACGACAACTTTGTGGGTTGGCTCAACATTTTGAACGCCACTTTGCCGCCCGTGGGCACGGTCCTGATTGTGGATTACTTTGCCCGACGCCGCTCCTACAGCGCCGGGATCGTGGCCTTTAAGTGGGTGCCGGTGCTGTCTATCCTGGCCGGGGCCCTGGTGGGTTGGTTTGTTAAAGACCTAGGTATTCCCGCCATTAACGCCATGGTGACCACGGTGGTGGTGTACCTGGGTGGGATGGCCCTGGAGCACGCCCTGGGCCTGGAATTCACTGTGGGTGAGCCGCAAGACCTGTAACTGTGCTGGTCGGCTGCGCCGGCGCTAGTGGCCAGGGCTGCAAGTTAGCCGGAGCTGCAGACGGCGCCCCGATTTGGGGCGCCGGCCCGGCTTGAGATGCCGGCCCGGCCCGCTATAGCCGGGGCTAAGCCCAACTAAACGGCGACGTCGTCCCCACAGGCCGGGCGGCGTCGTCGGCCTTAAAAACCAGCGAAAGGGAAGAAAATGAACTTACTGATTAAAAACGTACGCATCGAAAACGCCCCCCAGCTAACCGACATCCGCATCAAGGACGGAAAGTTTGCGCAGCTTGAGGCGGGCCTAGAGGCGCAGGCGGGGGAGCAGATCGTCGACGGCGGCGGGCGGCTAGTGCTACCGCCCTACATTGAATCCCACGTGCACCTAGACTCGGCGCTAACCAGCGGGCAGCCGCGCTACAACGAGTCCGGCACGCTATTTGAAGGCATCGAAGTGTGGAGCGAACGCAAAAAGTCGCTCACCTACGCTGACGCCCACGAGCGCGCCCTGGCCGCAATCCGCCAGCAAGCCAGCTTCGGTGTGCAATACGTGCGCACCCACGTGGACGTCACCGACCCCGAACTGACCGCCCTACGCGCCCTAATCGACCTGCGTGAAGAAATCGCCGACACCATCACCTTGCAGATCGTGGCATTCCCGCAAGAAGGCATCGAATCCTTCCCCAACGGGCGCCAACTAATGCGCCGCGCCGCCCAAATGGGGGTCAACTGCATTGGCGCCATCCCGCACTTTGAATTCACCCGCGAATACTCGGTGTCATCACTGAACTATGCGGTGGAGCTAGCCCAAGAGTTTGACCTGCTCATGGACGTGCACTGCGACGAAATCGACGACGAAGCCTCACGCGGCCTAGAAACCCTAGCCACCCGCGCCCTAGAGGCCGGCATCGGCGAGCGCGTCACCGCCTCCCACACCACCGCCATGCACTCCTACAACAACGCTTACTTCATCCGCCTGCTGCGGCTGCTAAAACTTAGCGGTCTTAACTTTGTGTCAAACCCGCTGGTCAACACCCACCTGCAAGGCCGCATGGACACCTACCCCAAGCGCCGGGGCGTCACCCGCGTCAAGGAACTAACCGACGCCGGCATCAACGTTTCCTTCGGCCAAGACGACATTGAGGACCCCTGGAACCCCATGGGCACGGGCAACCTGCGTGACGTGGTGTTTAACGGGCTCTACACCACGCAGATGATGTCGCGGAGCGAAATTCTCAACTCCTACAAGTTCATCACCCACAACGCCGCGCGCACCCTACACCTAAGCGACTACGGCATTGAGGTGGGTAACAGCGCCAACTTCATCATGCTTGACGCCCCCGACTGGTTCCACGCGCTCAGCTTTGGTGCGCCGGTGCTGGGCTCGTGGCGCGCCGGCAAGCAGATCTACTCGGCCACGCCCAGCCAGCGTGAGGTGAAGTTCTAGCCCTGGCGCTAGAGGGTTTTGAAGGCCTGCTGACGCCAGGACACGTACAGGATGCAGGTCAGCATCAGGGCCGCCATAGTGGTCAGGGAAGCGCTCTGTCCGCTAAAGAAAGCCACCCCCGCTACCAGCCCTGCCGCCGCCGGAATGGCTGCTACCAGGTCAAATAGGTAAGGCATCCAGCGTGGGAAACCGCGCTCGCGGCGTTTAAACCAACTGCCGCTCAAGGCCGCTTCGGGTTCATCCGGGGCGGCCTTGGCTTTGCCCGGGGCGCTGGTCTTGCGTGGGACGGGTTTGGCGGCGTCGCCCTGGCGTTGCTTGGTTTTACCCGGGGTGCTGGTTTTGGCCTGGTCCGCTTTGGCGACGACGTCGTCCCCCACCTTCACTAGGCCACCCACTTCCTGCAAGGCTCGCGCCAAGCCCGCCATAGTCAGCCCCCACACGATCAGCGCGGCAATGCCGCTATAGAGGCCCAGGTGTGGGTTGGCGCGGAAAATAGCCAGAAAAATGCCGATGCCAATCAGGGCAGTGGGGAGGCAAGTAGCGACGTACTTGATATAGGTGCCGGCACGCATAAAGCTCCTTCGCTAAGTCCTGGTCACAGTCTACAACCAGCTCAAAGCGGGTTTAGCGGGACAGAGCCGCCAAGACGATAGCCGCCCCCTCATGCCACACCGGCTCGGTGACCACGCTGGTGGCGTTTTTGACGCGCGCAGGGGCGCTACCCATAGCCACCGACAGATCAGCCCAACGCAACATCTCTAAGTCATTGGCGCCGTCGCCCATAGCCACCGTGTGCTTAACCCCCAAGCCAGAAACCAAAGCATCCAGCGCACTGGCCTTAGACACCCCGGCGGCGTTGACGTCCAGCCAAGCCGTCCAACCAATGGCATACTCCACCGCGTGCAGCCCGGCGCTACGCACCGCCACCTCAAAATCAGCCAGCGCCATCCCCGGGGCGCGCACAATCACGCGGCTAACCGGCTGGCTCGACAGCTGCTCCAGCGACACCGTGGTGGTGTTCTCAATCAGCTCCCCAGGCGGGAAGTCGGCGCTGGTCAAAAAGCCCCGGCCCGGCATTTCCACCGCGAAAATAGCCTCAGGCAGCACCTGATGCAGACGCCCAATGGCGGTGGTGGGGTCAAAAGTAACCGAATTAGTGATCTCGTAGCCGCCGGGCAAAGACGCCGTGCCCTTCAGCTTGGGGTCCAGGCGCACGGTTAGCGCGCCATTGGCGCACACCATCCAGCCCCGGGTTAGCCCCAGGAAATCCGCCACCGGCAGGGCCGCCTCAATACCACGCCCGGTGGCTAGGACTACCTGCACGCCCGCCTGGGCAGCAGCGACGACGGCGGTGCGGGTGCGTGGGGGCACCTCGCCGTTAATGTCCAAAATGGTGCCGTCAATGTCCAAAGCCAGCAGGGTAGAGCGGTCAAGCGGCGGTAGGTCGGAGCCTCCGGCTGGGGCATGACTGCCAGCCGCAGAGCCCGCATTGGCAGGCGACGCCGAGCTGCTAGCCGCAGCAGGACCGGCGGGCGACGTCGTCGCAGGTGCGGCAGAAGTCGAGCCCCCGGCACGCCCAGTCCAAGCCTCCAACTGGGCGCGCATGGCCGCTACAGAAGCGCCAAAAGCGGCGTCGTCAAGCGGATTAGCACGCGCCGCAGCAGCCGCAGCACTCAACTCACCCTCAGGGGTGATAGGCATGCCGGAAGCGGCGATTTTGCTCATGCGCCGGCAGGAGCCTCAATAACCTCCAGGCCGCCCAGGTAAGGACGCAGGCCTTCAGGCACACGCACGGAGCCGTCCGGCAGCTGGTGGTTCTCCAAAATCGCAACCATCCAACGAGTGGTGGCCAAGGTGCCGTTCAAGGTGGCCACGGGGCTGGTGCCGTTCTCGCGGCGCTCGCGGATACCCAGGCGGCGTGCCTGGAAGGTGGTGCAGTTAGAGGTGGAGGTGACCTCCATGTAGCGCTGCTGGGTGGGTAGCCAAGCCTCGCAGTCGAACTTGCGGGCGGCGGAGGAGCCCAGGTCGCCGGCGGCGGTGTCAATCACGCGGTAAGGCAGCTCAACCTTGGCCAGCATCTCTTCTTCCATGGCCAGCAGGCGCTGGTGCTCATCTGCGGCGTCCTCAGGGCGGCAGTAGGAGAACATCTCGGCCTTGTTGAACTGGTGGACGCGGATAATGCCGCGCGTGTCCTTACCGGCGGCGCCAGCTTCGCGGCGGTAGCAGGTGGACCAACCCATGTAGCGCTTGGGGCCGGCGCTTAGATCCAGGATCTCGTCAGTGTGGTAACCGGCCAGGGCCACCTCAGAAGTACCGGTTAGGTACAGGTCATCGGCGGGCAGGTAGTAGATCTCGTCGCTGTGTGCCCCCAGGAAGCCGGTGCCGCCCATGATCTGGGGGGTAACCAGGGTGGGGGTGGTTAGCGGGGTGAAGCCGTGCTTGACGGCGGTGTCTAGGGCGGCGGTCATTAGCGCCAGCTCCAGGCGCATACCCCAACCCTTTAGGAAGTAGAAGCGCGAGCCGGAAACCTTAACGCCGCGACGCACGTCGATAATGTCCAGTCCTTCACCTAGCGCCAGGTGGTCAGCGGGCTCAAAGCCTTCAGCAGCAAAGTCACGCACGGCGGGGCCCTCGTGGCGCAGCACCACGTAGTCCTCTTCACCGCCGGCAGGGGCGCCCTCGATCAGGTTCTGGAACTGGTGGGCTAGGGTGTCTAGCTCGACGGCGGCCTCGTTGGAGCGTGCCTCAAGCTCCTTAACCTGGGCGGCTAGCTCCTTGGCGTGGGCCAAGATGGCGGGGCGCTCTTCAGCAGCGGCCTTACCCACAGAGCGGGAGACCTCTTTTTGCTGGGCTCGGGCAGTCTCGAAGGCGCTTAGCGATGAACGACGGCGCTCGTCGGCTTCAAGGATGCGGTCAACTAGGGACACGTCCGCGCCACGGGCAATCTGGCTGGCACGGAAAGGCTCGGGGTTCTCACGTAAGGCGCGCAGATCGATCATGTTGGAAATTCTACCTACCCTAGAACCACTGCTCACATACTGGTCACCGTGTCGCAGGGCACATAGAGAGCCGGGTCACATTAATGTGGGGAGTTTTGGTAGCTTTTGGTGCACCTCGGGTGAATGTGTTGCTTTCGTGTACGGCCGCAGTGAGGTGGGGGGTGGCGCGGATGCAAAAAGGGGCAGGCGACGGCGTCAGGACGCGGAAAAGATACCAAAATTAGCCGCAAGCTAAGCGCAAAATTTGCCCAAAAACAGCAGATGAAGGGCAGTTTATCTAGGTAAAATGGTGCTTTCGTGCCAGCTGGGCGCCGGCGAGCCCGGCAAATTTTAGCCTAGAGCAACACCTACCCCCTAAACAGCCGCTCACCTGCGCATATATAATTGAACTGTAAGCACGGGCGGAGCGTGAAGAAACCCTTATAAATCCTCACTTTCCGCTTATATTTCAAGAAAATTTAGGGGGGATGCAGCGTAAACTTAAACACAACCACGGCCAGGCAAAGTTCGCCTAGCCGAAATTACCAAAGGGGGTTAGTGATGCCATCACTTTCAATGCCCTCATTTTCACAGCTGAGGGCCTTTGTAACGCTCTGCGATCACAAACACTACGGTGACGCAGCAGCGGCACTTGGTGTGAGCCAGCCCAGCTTGTCCCAGTCCATTTCCGCGTTGGAAAAGCGCGTTGATGGCCCCCTTATAGAGCGCACCACGCGACAGGTTCTAATCACCCCTCTGGGCCAGGACCTGCTTCCCTTCGCGCGTGATGCAGTGCTGGCCGCCGAAGGGTTTATTGAGGCCGCCAGCCGCATTAGCCAGGAGCGTTACGGTCAAGTGCGCCTGGGGATCATCCCCACCGCCGCACCCTACCTGGCTGAATCTGTGGCCAGCGGCGTACCTAATGCCGCCAATACTGCTGATTTTGGCAGAATTTCCGAGTTCCGGGAGATGACCACCCCGGACATCCTAGACGCACTCGCTTGCGGAGATATTGACCTAGGCCTGGTGGCCTTGGATGAGAGCATGGAGCGCTTTATCAGTGAGCCCCTATGGGATGAAGACCTGGTAATCGCTGTTCCCGACACCCACCCTTGGGTTGGGCGCACCAACGTCAAACCCGCCGAGCTTAGCCGCCAGCCGCTGATCCTCATGGAGGCCGGCAACTGCCTGCGTGACCAAACCCTGGCGCTATGCAATATCCCCATTAATGAGGTGGCCGCAACCACCATCGACATGGCAACCGCCCTGCGGCTAGTCAAAGTTGGTGGCGGGCTAGCGGTTGTGCCCGAGGGGGCTTTGCGTACAGGTGAAGGCCAGACTGTTAGTGTGGCTCGCTTTGCCGAGCCTGTTCCCACCCGTCGCCTGGCCCTGATTCACCGGCCCTCCACCGTGCATCAGGAATCTTTCGAGGAGATTGCTGAGCGGTTGCGCGACTATGTGGATAAAACCCGCATGGTGGTTACCCCGATCGAGTAGCTAACCCAAACGAGCAGCTGCCCCAATCGGCTAGCTTGGGTGGCCGAGGCGGCGCCGTGACGAGTGTAAACCGAGCCGATTGGGCCGGGGACTTTTAAAGGTTCCCGGCCCAATTTGTTTTAGCGAATCGTCAAATCGCTCACTAAATGGGCGTTATGCTGGATTTTATGTTCGGCAAGGATCATCGAAGTTTGCGCAGTTTGCAAGTTACGTTAGGTAACTTGCTTGGGGGCGTTGGGCTGCGTTGGTTTAGAGGCGACGACGGCGGGGCGTGCGGCTTGGGGCAGGCGCGAGACTTGGGGCAGGCGCGAGACTTGGCGGAGGCGAGCGGCGGCGTCGTGAGGGCCCAAAAGCCAAGAATGCTGACTGCACTCTTTGTGGGACTACTTGCCTGCCTACTGCTAGCCAGTGGGGCCAACGCGGCGACTGGCGCAAGTGGCCTCAATGTAAGCAGTGTGCAAGACGGCGCGAGCGTCGAAAGCAGCCTAAAAGCCAGCAATGCAGTTGGCGGACAAGGCGGAGCTATGGCAGCTTTGCAAAATGTAGCGACTGGAGTTACAGGCATTCATAACTGCGGCGCCACGGCAACCACTAGGATTCGGCCACTAATTTTAGTGGTTACCGATGGCTTGACCTGGCCCATCGTAAGAGACACGGCATCGCCGAGAGGCTATGCGCCTAACTATTTACTGACCTATCCGGGCATTCCGATGAATCTGGTGGGCACAGGTAGAAATTCAAAAACCTTAGACTCTAACTTAATGAGCACATTATTTTCAGGTAAAAACATTTATGGTCAAAATGGGCGCTATAGTTATAGTGAACTTATGGCCTCACCTCTAGTTAAAAGCTTGAAGGCGGCTGGATGTAGTGTGTCTGTGGATCCGTCTTTTAGTAAAAGGTATTATTACTCTGAGGGTTTTATTTCAGAGCCACTGGGTAGCTATACATCAGATGTTACTATTGCTTATTTTGATGGTGATCAATCCGGTTCATCAAGTTCTCATGCAAAGACGCTATTTACGGATATAGCTAAAATTCGAAACTACTATAACAACAGTGTTGATGTTATGGTGGTGTCTCTTAGTTGTGCGGTCGATCTGGGGTCTGCGTATGGTGGAGAATTTAAGGATAACCAACCCTGCTTGGCTTTAATGCCCGAGTCGAAAGATATCGATTCTACAAATGGCTATGTGCGAGTGCCCTCTACCCGCACCGATAATCTAATTAAATTAACTGATATAGCCCCCACTATTGCGGCTCGCTATGGTGCAAAAGCCCTGCCGGGAGCTATTGGCGTGGCTCTGCCGCTGACTCCTGAACGGGTTGATAAGGCACTGCTTGCTAAAAATTATGTAGAGTTGCAGAAAGACGATTCAGGTACAGAGAATAACGTAGAAGCTATCTCTAGTTATCGGGTAGATCACGGAAAATTAATCAGCTTCTTGATTGCCCAAAATCAACACATGATAGCTTCGGGTAAGGTGGGTGTCTATAACACTTTACTTATGTTCATATTTTCACTACTTATTGTGCGAATGTGGTATTTGAGATTTGAGTGCGACTTAAAATTTTTCCATCGTATAAACCCGCAAGGCTATAGTCAATATTTTACTCGGTTTCGGCGGCTTTGTTTGTTTGCTGGCTGTTTGCCGATTGGTTATTTGGCTGTCAATAGTCTCCCGTGGTATTTATCCTATGCGTATGGAGATGAAAATTTCTATGGCCGAAATGATTATCTGGATTGTGATGATCTAACTAAATTACAGATATTAACTAGTGCTGCACTTGCAATAATTATAGGCTTGTTGTTGGTTTGTTTGATCGAACAGGTTTGCCGTAAATTCTTAAACTATGCTAGTAGTTTCATTTTTGTGGTTGGATTGAATGCCTTGCTTTGGCTCGGCGATGCGTTTAGTGGAGGTTATTTAACTCGCAATACTCCTTTGGGGGTGGATATAGTAGCTTCTGGGCGCTTTTACGGAGTCAATTATGTGTCTTTTAGCTTTGGTGCACTAGGAACTATTATTGTAGTAGTTATCTGCGCTGACTGGTTGAAAGCGCAGTATGATTTACGGGTTTCCTTGCTTGTGTTAGGAGTTGTAGGTGCTATTTTAGTTGCGTGTATGGCCAATCCGGCAATGGGTAATAATTTGACTGATTCGGTAATATTGGTAGTTACACTGTTAGTGCCTTTGTTGGAACTATGTAAACGTAATCTAAAGCTAAATGTTCTAGTCGCTTCAGGATTTGTGTTAGCAAATTTAGTGCTACTGGGTCTTTCGGGGGCTTTGACAGATGAGAAACTTAACTCTCTTAAAAATCCGTTTGTGCTAAACGGTAAGCATGGAATCTGGCTATCTCTGGCAGTGTTACTAGCGATAGTAGCTGTGGCTCGGCTTTGGTTTAAGCTCAGTCCTAACATTCAAGCCGCAAATGTTCCTGCTCGCTATGGCTTACTGATGGATACATTGACAGTACTGGTATTAATGGAACTAGCTCTGGATGATCAGGGTCTTTTAACTGTATTTAACAGTCTGAGTCTACTGATAGCTTTTGCTTGTGTGTTATATTTCGAATCCGTCATGCCGGTGGGCGTCAATGCGAAATCTGCAGATTCTGCAGACTTAGGAGGGTCTCAAAACTTAGAAGGGTCTCAAAACAAGGCTCTACAGGTAACTTTTTCAAAGTGAGCTGGTCTTCAGACTGCGCTTCTAGTGCAGTGTAGTGGTTGCAAGGCATAAAAGTGTGGCAGTTTAGGAGTATGAAAATGGGTGCGTGGCTGGAGCATACGCTGGCGAAACTTTTTGTGGGACTACTTGCCTGCCTACTGCTAGCCAGTGGGGCCAACGCTGCGACTGGCGCAAGTGGCCTCAATGTAAGCAGTGTGCAAGACGGCGCGAGCGCCCAAAGCAAAGCAGCAGCTGGATCTGCGGTCACTCGCAACTGCGGGGCCACAGCAACCAGTCGCATTAAACCTCTGGTAATGGTGGTTACTTACGGCCTGACCTGGCGCGATTTAAATGGCGTTTTGGATGGGAAAAACATTGGCGCGAACGGCGACGGCGCAGAAATACGAAAATATGCGCAATATATAGCTGGATATCCAGCTACACCAATGAACCTGCTAATTCCTAAAAGCGCTAATTCCCTAAGTAAAAATGGGCAATTTGCCATGCTGTATTCCGGCAGGGGAGGCAATTACACCACTGCCGACTATGATCTAACCACCTCGCCACTAGGGCAAACTTTACGGGCCTCCGAATGCAGTTTCGCTGAGTACCGGGTGGGCGGCAGCTATGAGACCGAGCGTCCATTTGGTCAAAATCTAAGCGATGTAACGGTTGTGGATGCCGCATCGGTACCACTTACCGAGATTGCCAGTTATTTAAGCCGAATTCGCGTATATTACGGCGATAATGTTGACGTAATGCTACTCTCGCTAGCAAACGGAACCTACTATTCAGACGGTCAAGCTGCCAAATTATATTTAGCTCTAGTGCCCGGCCTAAAAGATGTGAACGCCAAAACTGGGCGAGTGCAGGCGCCTTCTGTGCAGCGCGATAACTTAATTCAGTTAACAGATATTGCACCTACAATTGCGGCTCGCTATGGGGCAAAACCGCCACTGGGTGCTACTGGTAAAGCATTGCCGCAGGCTCCTGGGCGAGTCGACAACTCGTCGGCCATAGAGAAATGCGTGGACTTTTGGGAAGCCCAACAGTACTCAATTAATGAGGGCACTGTACCTGATGCGCGCACAAACCTAATTTATTTCTTAATGAATCAAAGCACTCATAGCCAGGCCTCACAAAAAGTGATGGGTTTCAATATGCTGTGCGTGGTGCTAGCAATGCTGGTTATTGTCTTAGTGTGGCGTAATAAGTTCCCGAAACTAGATTTCTATACAGATAACCCAGATCTAAGCCGGAAATACTTGCTGCTCATGCGCTGGCTGGCAGTGTTCACTGCTTGCTTGCCGGTAGGTTACCTGCTACTTAACGCCACCTCATGGTACCTATTTGGGGTTGAACCAAATGATTACAGATTTATAGTTACCGGCAGTATCCCTGAAGATAATCAGGCTATTGTTGGTTTAACGAAGCTGCATTTAGTGACCTTTATGGGGGCAGTAGCTATAGCTGTGGTACTTACCTGCCTACTGGAACTGGTCACTATTAAATTTGCAAATTATTCTGTCAGTTTCATTATTGCCTGTGCAGTAAACGGTCTACTGTGGCTAGGTGACGGTATTACTGGCGGCAACTTGGCCTTTAACAGCCCTCTAGCGGTAAGTGTTCTGACCACACAGCGCCTATACGGCCTGTCTGACGCTGGTTTTGCCGTTGGTGCGGTGGGTTTTGTGCTGGCTTTGGTGACCTTGACCAGCTGGCTAAAACCCCGCCGAGGTTTGCGTACGTCCCTGATAGTGGCAGGCATTATTGGCACCTTGGGTGTGGTCACCATTGGGCTGCCGAGCCTGGGAGATAACGCTGCGGGCGCGCTAGCCCTGGCAATTACGCTGGTAGTGGCCATGCTGAAGCTTGCGAACCATAACCTACGCCTGCGTGACTTGGTTATTTCCAGCTTAATTGGCGCTAGTTTATTATCAGTAATAGCAGTTATTGAATGGTGCTGTTTTGGGAGCAACTCCAGTTATTTAGGGCATTTGGGTCAGAAATTCTTGGACGGCACTTTCATTGATGTTATGGCTGCACGATTTGCCGCTTTAATGACTCCAGTTTTCGCGGCAGATGATGAAGCAAGCACCAAGCTAATCTTTGCACTGATAACCACGACGCTAGTGATTTTGGCTTGGATTAAGGTCTATCGCGCTACGCGACGCCCAGATGTGCC
>ERZ773007.255-NODE-255-length-26946-cov-4.835596_pt1 | contig 26946 bp, 11 predicted proteins | sample MGYA00580665_ERZ773007 | MGnify/ENA primary metagenome ERZ773007 (study PRJEB29015, sample SAMEA2738122) | human oral metagenome | biome: human oral; feature: human-associated habitat; material: saliva | place: China | collected 2167 ... | reverse complement strand
CGACAGCGCCCACCCCGATGGAGCAGGCGCCTGAAGCCGCCACCTCCCCCGTCGCCGACGTAGCGGCCGACGTCGCCGCCCCGAAGGAGTCCGAGCCCAGCGAGCCTTCGGACCGACCCACCGAGGAGTCCGCGCAGGCCGTCTCTGACGAGTCGGTCTCTTCGGCTTCCGGGGATCCCGCGCCGACCGAGCAGCCTGCCGAGGAGACTCAGAGGCCCGAGACCGCAGAGGCCACCCAGGGGGACGCCACACCGACTCCTGCCGAGGTTCCCGCCCCGGCTGCGGCTCCCGCGGCGCCCGAGGTGCCCACCGGCGTCCCCGGCCTGACCGCCCTGCCCGACGACCACTCCGACGAGCTCGAGCCCTCGCCGCGCGAGGAGTGCGGCGTCTTCGGCGTCTGGGCCCCCGGCGAGGAGGTCTCCCGCCTGACCTACTTCGGCCTGTACGCCCTCCAGCACCGTGGCCAGGAGTCCGCCGGCATCGCCACCTCCAACGGCTCCCAGATCCTCGTCTACAAGGACCTCGGCCTGGTCTCCCAGGTCTTCGACGACCAGGCCCTGTCCAACCTCACCGGCCACATCGCCGTCGGCCACGTCCGCTACGCCACCCAGGGCGCCACCACCTGGGAGAACGCCCAGCCGATGCTCGGCCCGGCGGCCGGCTCCACCCTCGCCCTGGCCCACAACGGCAACCTCACCAACACCCGTGAGCTCATGGACGCCGTACGCGCCACCTCCGGGGAGGACCTCAGCGGCGAGCTCGGCCGCGGCTCCTCCACCGACACCGCCGTCCTGGCCGCCCTGCTCAACCTCGTCTCCGAGCGTGGCGCCCTGGAGGGCTGGGACTCGGCCGCCGACATCCTCACCTCCGGCATCACCGACGACGCCGAACTCGACGCCGCCTACAGCGCACCGACCCCCCTGAGCGTCCACCAGGCCGCCCGGCGGGTCCTGCCCATGCTGCGCGGCGCCTTCTCCCTGGTCTTCATGGACGAGCGCACCCTCTACGCCGCCCGCGACCCCCACGGGGTGCGCCCCCTGGTGCTCGGGCGCCTGGGCAACGGGTGGGCCGTGGCCTCCGAGACCGCCGCCCTGGACATCGTCGGCGCCACCTTCGTGCGCGAGATCGAGCCCGGCGAGCTCATCGAGATCGACGAGGACGGCGTGCGCTCCACCCGCTTCGCCACCGCCCGCCGGGCCGGCTGCGTCTTCGAGTACGTCTACCTGGCCCGCCCCGACACCCGCATCGCCGGGCGCAGCGTCATCACCTCGCGCAACGAGATGGGGGCGGCCCTGGCCCGTGAGCACCCGGTGGAGGCCGACCTCGTCATCGCCACGCCCGAGTCGGGCACCCCGGCCGCCATCGGCTACGCCCAGGCCTCCGGCATCCCCTACGGGCAGGGCCTGGTGAAGAACGCCTACGTGGGGCGCACCTTCATCCAGCCCACCCAGACCCTGCGCCAGCTCGGCATCCGCCTCAAGCTCAACCCCCTGCGCGAGGTCATCGAGGGCAAGCGACTCGTCGTCGTCGATGACTCCATCGTGCGCGGCAACACCCAGCGGGCCCTGGTGCGGATGCTGCGCGAGGCCGGCGCCGCCGAGGTTCACGTGCGCATCTCCTCCCCGCCGGTCATGTGGCCCTGCTTCTACGGCATCGACTTCGCAACCCGCGCCGAGCTCATCGCCACCGGCATGAGCGTGGAGGAGATCGGTCAGTCCATCGGCGCCGACTCCCTGGGCTTCCTGTCCGTGGAGGGCATGGTGGCCGCCAGCGGCCAGAAGGCCGACGACCTGTGCCTGGCCTGCTTCACCGGCGACTACCCGATCCCGCCGCCCGTGCGCAGCCTGACGGGCGCCGCCATCCCGGTGCGCCGTGTTCCCACCGCCTACCGCGGTCGGCGCCGCGATCAGGCCGACGACGCCGGCCGCACCGTGCCCCCGGGCAGCATCACCCGCCCGGACCTGACCTCCGGCAGCCCCCTGGGATCGACGACCTAGTCCGGGGCTCTCGGCGCCCGCATCGCGCCGGCCGATTGGCCCGGTCCGCCGGAGTCCTCCCGGTCCACCGTCGGCGATGCGTACCGGCCACCCGCTGCGCCCTCGCCCTTTCCGCCCGCCACCGCACCTTCGACCCGAGTCCACAAGGAGCCCCGCATGACCCAGCAGCCTGAGCAGCCCGCCCCCGCCATCACCTACGCCGACGCCGGCGTGGACACCGCCGCCGGGGACCGGGCCGTCGCGCTCATGAAGGACGCCGTGGCCTCCACCATGACCCCGGCCGTCGTCGGCGGCGTCGGAGGCTTCGCCGGGCTCGTGGACGTCTCCACCCTGCGCGACTACCGCCGCCCCCTACTGGCCACATCCACCGACGGCGTGGGCACCAAGGTCGCCATTGCCCAGGCCCTCGACATCCACGACACCATCGGTCAGGACCTGGTGGGGATGGTCGTTGACGACATCGTCGTGGTCGGTGCCCGCCCCCTGCTCATGACCGACTACATCGCCTGCGGGCACGTCGTCCCCGAGCGGATCGCCGACATCGTGCGCGGCATCGCCCAGGCCTGCGCCGCCATCGGCACCCCGCTGCTGGGCGGGGAGACCGCCGAGCACCCCGGCCTCATGGCCCCCGACGAGTACGACGTCGCCGGGGCCGCCACGGGCGTCGTCGAGGCCGACCGGATGCTCGGGGCTGAGAAGGTGCGCGCCGGCGACGTCCTGGTCGCTTTGGGTGCCTCCGGGCTGCACTCCAACGGCTACTCCCTGGTGCGCCGCGTCATCGAGCACGCCGGCTGGGGCCTGGAGCGCGAGGTCCCCGAGTTCGGCCGCACCCTGGGCCAGGAGCTGCTCGAGCCCACGCGCTTGTACACCCGCGTGTGCCTGGCCATGCTGGAGACCCTCTCCTCGCCGGCCGCCCCGGGGCCGATCCACGCCCTGTCCCACATCACCGGTGGGGGGCTGGCCGCCAATGTCGCTCGGGTCCTGCCGGACAGGCTCATCGCCGACGTCGACCGCTCCTCCTGGACGGTGCCGCCGGTCTTCTCCACCGTGCGCGAGCTCGGCTCGGTGCCGTGGGAGGACCTCGAGGGCACCCTCAACCTGGGCGTGGGAATGGTCGCCGTTGTCGAGCCGGGCGTGGTCGACGCCGTCCTGCGGGTCGCCGAGGGCTCTGAGATTCCCGCCTGGGTGCTGGGCGAGGTGCATGAGGCCGGCAAGTACGAGGCCCGGGACCGGGTGGTCTCCGGTACGAAGGGCGTCGACGGGGGTGCGGTCGATATCCACGGTACTTACACCGCCTGAGCCGCCGTGAGGTGTCACGGATGGCGACTATTCAATCCCCGTCCGGCCGGTTCTGGAGCAACGGGTCAGGGCAGCACCGCCCTGACCTGGGTCGATGCGACACAGGTGATTCAGATCGGGAGTGAAAAGTCGCCGAGAGTGACACGGATGGCCGCCCGGCGGCCTCGACGTGCGCGTTCGTAGGCGCGAGGAAGGGCCGGCAGGTGCATTCCTCCGGCCCTCACTGGGTGGGGCTACTTGCCGCCCTCGTCCCAGTCATCGTCGTCGACGGCATACTTGGCGGCCAGCTCCTCGTAGTCGATCTCGTCGTCAGGCTCAGATCCCGAGGACGCTGAGACGAGCTCCCGCTCCAGAGCCTTGTAATCAGTCTCCGGGCTGAAGTACTTGAGCTTACGGGCAACCTTGGTTGCCTTGGCCTTCTGACGGCCGCGCCCCATAGGCTCGACCCCCTCCAACGTGTCACGGCGCGCACGTGGGCGCGCTCTTCCTGGTCAAATATGTCGTAGGGCAACCGTACAACGTCAATGGTCGCGAGCACCATTCAGACACCGGGGGAGAGTCGTGGTGACGCACACCCCACATGTTGGACATGGGATCCAAAAGTCCCACAGGGATTGCCCAGAGGGTCTTCGGTAGGCCCTCAGTGAGTCTGCGGATGCTGCCCAATATCGGCCAGACGTTCCTTCAGAGAGGCGGGGAATCTCAAGCGTGCGGGGCTGCTGCCTCGAGGGTGCCTGGAAGGGGGTGGGGCGGAGCGGCCTGGTGAGTCGGGGCGGGCACTTCGCCGGGGGCGTACGCGGAGAGCCTGACATGTGCGGGGGTGGCGCCCGCGAGAGGACCGTGTGCCGATGCGACGGAGGGGTTCCCGAGAGGTTGTGCCTACGGCGCGAGGGCGGTGATGAGAGGGCTGGCCTCGCCGCTCCAGGAGATGGCGAGCTGGTCCCGGGCGCGGGTCGCGGCCACGTACAGCAAGGAACGCTCCCGCAGGAGGGCATCGTCGCGGTCCGCATCGGAGTACTGCTGGTCCCGCAGCGGCCGAGGGATCGCGTTCTTCGAGACGTCGAAGAGCAGTACCTTGCGGAACTCCAGCCCCTTGGCGCGGTGCATCGTCATGACCACGGGCCTGCCCCGACCGGCCGCCTCCCGGTCCACGGCGCGCACCTCTATCCCGTGCTGCGCCAGACCGTTGACGACGGCGTCGCGCTGGTAGCGGTCACGCACGAGGATGGCGATGCTCTCCGGGGCGCTGTCCTCACTGTCTCGGTCCTGCTCCAGCCACACCGTCAGCAGCTCGGCGGCCTTGCTCAGCTCGTCGGCGCGGTCGGTGGCGTGCAGCAGCAGTGGCTCAGGCCCGGAGCGCGGTGAGACGTAGTGGTGCTCCTCGGCCTGCCCCTCCATGTCTTCATAGGTGCCGGGATCGAGGATCCCGAAGGCGACATCGAGGTTCTGCCGGGTGGTGCGGTAGTTGCGCGTCAGCCGCCGCGACCTCCCGCGCACCTGGATCCCGTAGTGGCTCAGCGTGATCTTCTTGCCGTAGATCCGCTGGTGGGAGTCCTCAGCCAGGAACAGGTCGTCCGGGCCAGGTTCCACCAGCGCCCGCAGCAGCTGCAGGTGAGCGGGCGTGAGGTCCTGCGCCTCATCGACGAGTACGTGCCGGAAGGGGCGAGGCTTGCCGTCGCCTGCCTCATGGTCGAGCCAGGCGGCGGCCAGTGCGAGCTGTTCGTCAAAGGAGGTCACGCCCAGGTCGGCGCTGCGGTCCCGGTAGCGCTCCATCGCTTTCCACACGGTGGCCCGCTTGGACCGGTCCAGGGCCACGCCCCGACCGGGGCGGCGCACGCGCAGGTACTGCTTGAGAGTCGTCACGCGCTGGGGCAGCACGATCAGCTCGTACTCGGACTCCAGGAAGTCGGCGGAGCGCAGGACCTCGGGCAGCTCATCGCCCATGAGGGTGAGGACCTCCTGCCACACGTTCTCTCTGGGGTAGATGAGTACTCGCCCGCGCGGCTGGCCGATGACCTCCTGGGCGATGGGGGAGATCTTGGCCCCGGCGTGCTGGAGGATCATGCGCGCCACCCGGTCCAGGCCGCTGACCATGACTCCGGGCTCGCTCAGCTTCTCGGTGAAGGGCAGCCGTGGTTCGAGCTGGGCGACCTGGCGGCGCAGGTCGTCGGCGAGGTTGCGCGTGTAGGTCGTCAGCAGGATCCGCGGCTCCTGCTCGTCAGCCTTGTCCCGCTTGGCCAGCTCGACGGCGCGGTGCACGGCGATGACGGTCTTCCCGGTTCCGGCGCCGCCTGAGATACGCATGGGTCCGTTCGCGCGCCGCTCCACGAGGGCCCGCTGCTGGGGGTGCAGGAAGAGCTGCCACTCGGCGAAGCTGAGTCCCTCGATGGCGCGGCGCAGGTCCTCGTCACTTTCCAACCAGGTGAAGGTCGAGCGTGCCGCGCGAGTGCGCAGACCGGCGATGAGGTCGGCGTCGGTGGGCTCTGCGGATACGTCACGCGAGGGCCGCAGCCCGAAGTCCTCACGGATCTCCTCAATCGTGGCCCCCGTGGCCAGGTTGAGCAGCGCCTCGCCCTGCCAGGCGACTCGGGCGGTGGAGGCCAGGTCGAGGAGCTGGGATTCGCGCTGCGCCGCCAGTGCTGCTGCGCCGAGTCGGACGTCAATACCGAGCTCGTCGTGCAGCATCTCCACGGTGAGCCCGTCGGGCCACACCGGTGCCTGGTCCCGGCTGGGAACGACGACGGCGCCCGGCACGGCAGCGGCCCCGACCGCCACTCCGGCAGCTGTTCCGCCTTCGCCCCGCTGGCTCCCCGCTGCGACCGGCTCAGTGTCAGGTGCCTGGGTGGACGCTGTATCGGCGTCGGCTCCTCTGGCGGCTTCCTCGTTGCGACGACGCGCCTCAGCATTGGCGGCCTGGATGCGGGCCGTCTCGCGGGCGAGCTCATCGGCCTCGCGCTGGGCGGCGGCGAGCTCGGCCTGGGCTGTGCGCCGCGCCTCCTCAACGGCACGGGGATCCAGGCCGATGAGGTCTCCGACGTTGACGACCTCGGTGATGCCGTTGCGGGGGTTGACGTGGACGGTAGCGGATTCGGCGATCCTAATGGCCTCGTCATGCGGCCAGATGCCGTGAATGACGTAGACGACCTCGCCGTCGGCGGTGAGCTCGAACAGGACGGCCCGGTAGAAGTCGGTGACGCGCGCGGTGCGCACGCGCCGGTCCCGCGATCCACGAATGGGCTCCAGGTGCAGCCCCGAGCTCGTGGACATGGTGGACAGCTTGCTGATGAACGGCCCGATCTTCGCCCTGAGGGAGGGGTCCTTGGCGGTGGCGTCCTTCGTCTTGCTGCTGGGCAACAGGATCGTGGCCATGTCAGTGTCCTTCCAGGAGCTCGGGGATGAGCGCGCAGATATCGGTGACGGTGCGGGCCGGATCGTCGCCGGTGACGATGACGCGCCAGCCGGCCGCCGTCAGGGCCTCCTCGTCGCCGTCCAGCGGATCGGCGAGGACAGCAACCTTGGGTGCGGCCCAGGACAGGTCCGTCATGATGCCGCCGACCTCGACGCCGTCGCCCTCGTGGGGGACGCCGGCCGCGGCCAGGTGGGGCAGAAGGGCCAGGACAGGCTCGGGGGTGAGGTCCTGGTCGACGTCGTTCCAACCGAGATCGCTCATGGCGGCCGGGCTGCCGGCGACGTCGGCAACAGCGACCTCGGCCTGGGCGCGGGCGCGCAGCTCGGCCAGGGCGCGGCTGGTCGTGGTGATGTCCACGGGCACCTGAGCCAGGGCGAGCACGTTGCTGAGCCGCAGCCAAGCCAGCCAGGCCTCTGAGTGCTCGGGACTCCCCAAAGCCTCATCGGAGTCGTCAAGCACGAGGGCCATCCCTGTGGTGGAGGTACCGGTGAGCTGGACCGCTAGGGCAAGGTGGGGGATGGCGAAGACCGAACCGGAGTGCGTCGACGCCGCAGGAGCGCCTGCGGCATCCGCAGCACCAGCCGGCTCGGGCAGCTCGGCCTCAGGCCGCAGCGCGCGCAACGCTTCCCACAGCGGGTCCGCCCCGGTGCCCTGGGTGGAGGAGTACCGCAGGGACGCGTTTTGTCCCAGGGGCAGGTGACTGGCGGCGCCGACGATGAGCGGCCCCCAGGCGGAGTCGGCCAGAGCCGCCAGGGCGGCGGTGGTCGGACTGGCCTCGGGGTCCTCGTTGTCATCGCTGAGCATCGCCTCCAGCAGTGCCATCGGCCCGCCGCGCCAGGCGTCGATGGCCGGGTCGGTGACGCCGCCGGCGCGCGAGGCCCCCAGGGAACCGTTCTTGAGCTGGGCGACGGTGGCCTCGTTCAGCCAGGCCGGGTTCCACGGCCCGGCCAAGTCTTCTGTGCCTACGGAGATGACCCGGTAGCCGGCGGCGCGCAGGCGCGCACGTTTATCGGCGTCGTCGGAGAGGCGGTTGTGCGCACGACTGGCGTGGTAGCTGCGGCCGTCGGTGAAGATGGCGATGGGACTGTGGCCGCCGGGGCGCAGGCAGGTGAAGTCGGGGCGGGTGCCGCGGGCGTCGAGCTGGGGGCGGATCCGCCAGCGGCCCCCGTCGATCTCCAACGCCGGTGCGCCCGAGGGGTCGCTGGTGGTGCGCACGGCCATCTTCTTGCCCAGGAGCTCGGCGAGCGCGGCGCGGAAGCGCACCTCCAGGGGGCTCTCCCCGGTGCCGGCGCGCACTGCCTCGTCGGTGACTGTCCACTGGGGGACCTCCGGGTCGAGCTCGGCGAACATGCCCTCGGTGTCGTGGGTGCTGTTGTTCTCCCGTCCCAGGAGCTGGCCGATGGCGTGCAGAGCCGCGGCGCGGGTGACTTCTGCGGAGACGGCGTGGGGCCGCAGGCAGTCCGGGCACATGTCCTTGCCCTCGGCGCGGCACGGGCAGCTCTCCAGGTGCTGGCCGGTGCGGATGAGGAGGTTCCAGAGCCGGCTGGAGTCGTCATGGTCGGTGAGGTAACCGGTGCCTCCGGGCACGGTGTCGTGCAGCAGGAGGGCGGGACGAGTCTCACCGGGGGCGCCGCCGGCCACGGGGTGGGGGACGGAGGCGATGCCCAGGTGGTCGGGGGAGCCGCCGGTGGTGATCTCCAGTCCCAGGAGGATCGCGGAGGCCAGCGAGTCCACCCCCACCCGGTCGGTGGCGAAACCCAGCGGCAGGACAAAAGCGAGCGCCTCAGTGCTCAGCTCGCGCATGAGGCCGACGGCGATCACGTGCTCGGCGGAGTCGCTGCGGTAGCGGCACCAGGGCCGGTGCTCGCGGGCGGAGGAGGCCCGCGTGTCCGTGTCGAGCTTGCCGCAGGCCTCGCACAGGCGGAAGTCCCGTGAGGAGAGGGCGTTGCCGGAGACCCGGTCGACGCTCTGACCGGCCAGAGGCCGCCCGGTGTTGAGCCAGCGCAGGTTCATGCCGCGGTAGCGGGTCACCCCGAACCCGGAGGCCTCCACGTTCCACTGGCGCACCGCACGGGTCGGGTCGAAGTCGGCCAGGGGCAGGACCTCGAAGTGGGTGCGGAGCCGCTCGTCGCTGGAGTCCCCGATGCGGGCGTCGTCCTGGGAGACGTCGGCGAAGACCCGGCTCAGGCGCAGGACCCGCCGGGCCCGTCCGACCTCGGCAATGTCGGTGTCACGACACCTGGGGCACTCCGTGGGCGCGGCGGGCCGGGTCTCCTGCGGCTCGCGCACGTCGATGTAGCCGCAAGCCTTGCAGCAGAACCACCACTGGGCCTGGTTGCTCAGGTCGGAGGCGTCAATACCCTCGATCTCCATCTCCAGGCCGCGCGTGTAGAAGGTGGCTCCAGGGGCGAACTCGTGCAGGGCGTGGACGGAGGCCCTGTCGACGTCGCAGGGCTCGGAGTGGAACTCGTCGCTGTCCGGGTCTCGCCAAGAGACGCGGGCGGACAAGCGCACGGAGTCGTCAATGAGGGTGTAGTTGGGCAGGACGCCGTGGCGCTCCAGGGCCGAGACCCAGTGCTCACGATCCAGGTCGAGGATCCGGGACTCGGCGGCCTTCCGGGCTCCCTCAGCGGCGCGATGGGCTCGCGTGTCCTCCTCGGTGGCGTTGGGGCGCTCGGCGGCGACCTTGAGCTCGGGCAGGGCCTCACGGATCTGGCGCTCCTGGCGATGGAGCCGCTCAGCCTCGGCGCGGTGCTCGGCCGCGGCGCGCTGGAGCATCTCCCGGGGCCCAGCGCCGGCGTCCTGGGTCACCCAGCTGCTGAGCCGGTCGAGCGCCGGCGTGCGCTCCTGGAAGGCGGCGGTGAAGGCCTGCACCAGCAGGGCGCCGTCGCGCTCGATCCGCTCGCACAGTGTGGTGATGAGCGAGCCCTCGCCGGTGGCACCCAGGGCGGTCTTCGCGGTGCCGCCGCCGTGGCCGCCAGAGGGGATGGCCGGGTGGTTCTCGCGGGCGAGGGTGTCGATGACGGAGGCCAGGAACTGGCGGCGCAGGATCTCCTCGGCCCCCAGGTAGGTCGACGGCGGCGCGACGGAGCCGTTGAGGAGCCGATCCGGGGCGTCAAGGATCGGGAGCTGGCTGCGCCTGCCGGGCACGTAGGCCAGGGCGAGCGCCGAGCCGCTGCGGCGGCCCGCGCGGCCCACCCGCTGCACGTAGGAGGCGACGGTGGCCGGCAGGGAACCGAGCATGACGGTGGACAGGTCCCCGATGTCGATACCCATCTCCAGGGTGGGGGTGGCCACGAGGACGTTGGGGTCGCCGGGCACCTGCGTGGGGCGCTTGAACCCGGTCTCGACGGCGGCGCGCTCCTTGGCGTCGAGCAGGGAGGTGTGCTCGTGGGAGTCGACCCGGCGTACGTGGGCCCCGGCGTACATGCTGCGGTAGAAGCTCTCGGCCGGGTGCGGCTGGGCCCTCAGGTGGCCGGGGCAGGTGGCGGCCAGGCAGGGGGCGGCGTCGAGCTGGTCGACGGTGGCGATGGCGGCGGGCAGCTGGGTGCGGCAGGTGTCGCACACCAGGAGCAGGGCCTCGCGCGTGGTCTCGCGCAGCGGGGAGACGACGACGCGGCCGGCCGGCAGCCCGTAGACGGTGCCTCCGGAGTCGGTGGTGGTGACGCTGAGGATCCCGGCCTCGGCCAGGTGGGCCAGGAGTGCGCAGGCCAGGCGGGAGGCGTGGGTGGGTACGACCCCCAGGCACTTGCGGGCCCAGGTGGCGTACCAGGACTTCGAGGAGCCCACCGGCGTAAAGGCCGACTTGCGGGTGTCGAGGCGGCCGCCGACCTGGGGGAAGGCCGGGGCGGCGCGCCCGGTGGGGAAGGCCGGCTGGCCCTGGTGACGGTTGCGCTTGTACCAGATCCATAGGCGCTTGCCGTCGTCGCTCTTGTAGCGCGAGAGCCACTCGTGGTCGATGGCGCCCTCGCGGCGCATGTGCTCCAGGGTGCCGCGCACCCAGGCGAGCAGGTCCGCGTCGCTGGTGTCCTTGAAGCCGTCGAGGACGCCCTGCTGGTCGGTGCCGAGGGCCTGACGGGCCAGGGCCACCAGGGTGTTGGCGCGCCCGGCGCTGACGTGGACGGTGACCGAGCCGGTGGCCTCCAGGGTGCGACCGTAGGTGGACTGGAGCCCCACCTCCAGGGCGATGTCGAACAGGAGCCGGCGGCGCACGTGCGGCTTGGCCCGGCTGCGCTTGGAGGCGGGGGCCTTCGGGTCCCAGTAGGGCTTGAAGCGCTGGTGCTCGGACAGGGCTGCGGGGACCAGCCGGTAGCGGTCGAAGGCGCTGGCTTGGGCGTCGTCGAGGGCGGCCTCGGCCCACTCCTCGATGGGCATCTCTGCTCGCAGCGCCCCGCGTAGGGCCGAGCGCAGGCTCATCGTGTGGGAGCGCTGGTTGACGTAGCCGGCGCGGTGGGCGGCGTCCTGCACGGAGTCGGTGAAGATGAGGGCGCGTTTCTCGGTGTTGTCGAGGGCGTCGTCGCCGAACAGGGTGGTCAGGGACACCGACAGGAGGGTGGCGACAGCCGAGCCGAGGAAGCGGATGGAGTCCTTGGCGCCGCAGGAGGGGCAGACGTCGTTGGTGGAGTCCTCGGTGATGCTGCGCTCGTCCCCGGTGAGCATGAGGACCGGCAGGACGAGGCCCTCCTTGGCCTCGGTGCTCTCCTGGTCCGGGCGGTGGGCGAGGATTTCGCGGCTGTTGATGGAGTACCAGCGCAGCCCGGGGTGGCGGGCCTCCAGGTTGATCTCGCCGGCCTCGGCGCGGGTGCGGTAATCGGCGTCCTCCCCGGGGGCGTGCAGGAGGGCCCGGAAGCGGGGGTCGCCGGTCTTGCGGTCGCGGCGCACGTGGGTCTGGTCGTCCTTCTCCTTCTGGCCGGTGGGGGCCAGAACGATGCCCCAGCCGGAGCGCCCGCAGGAGCGGCAGTACAGGGCGGGGCGCGCGGGATCCTCGGCCCGGGTCTGCTCGGAGGCGGCGTCGGCCCAGCGGAAGGAGGGTAGGGAGCTCAGGGCCCGGTCGACGCGGGTGACCTCCCGGATCCACAGGGTGACCTCCACGTTGACTGCGCTGCGGTCGGGTTTGCCGTCGAGTCCGGCGCGCACGACGGACAGGGCCGCCAGGATCGCGGAGAGGACCCGCCGGGCCAGACCCGACTCGGGGACGGGGCCCAGGAGGTCGCGGGCGAGGTCGGCCAGCGGCGTGGAGTTCTCGGCGGCACGCACCAGGTCCAGAACGTCGGGGTGGGCCTGGAGAGCGGAGGCGAGTCCGGCGGCGTCGAGGGTGTCCTCCACCTCCTCGGGCAGGTCGTAGAGGTGGGCGACGACGCCGCGGAGCAGCTCCTCGGGGTTGGGGGAGCCGGCCTCGGCGAGGCGGGCCAGGGCCTGCAGGTTCTCACTGGGCAGGGAGCGCAGGCGCAGGGCGCGGCCGGCCAGGCCCTTGGACTCGGCCACCTGGCGGTGCGTGGCGGCCCACTGATCGAGGTCGGCGCGGGTCTCGGTGACGACGGCGCTCGTGGGCAAGTCGGTTCCGAAGACATCGCGGGCGAAGGCGAGCATCTGGGAGGGGTCGCCGCCGTCGCCGAGGGTGGCGGAGGTGGCCACGGGGCACACGGGGCCGAGCGGGGTGGAGGCGAAGGTCTCCTGGCGGGGGTGGTCGGCGCTCAGGTGGGCGCGCAGGGTCAGGCCCAGGCGCCGCAGCAGCATGGCGACGTCGGTGCCCTGTGCGCCGTCGTAGGTGTGGAACTCGTCAAGGACCAGGTAGGTGAGCGACCCGGCTGAGGCCCGCCACAGCTCGCGGTCCTCGGGGCGCAGGAGGAGCTGGTCGAGCATCTTGTAGTTGGTGAGCAGGATGTCCGGCGGGTTGTCACGGATGACGTAACGGTCGGTGATGAGGGAGTCGGCGGTGACGTGCTTGCGGGGGCTGGCGGAGGAGTCCCCGGTGTAGATGGCGGCGCGCACACCGGCCAGGGCGGGATCCTTAGTGATGAGGCTGGCGAGGCGGCTGGCCTGGTCGGAGGCCAGGGCGTTCATGGGGTAGAGGATGAGGGCCTTGATGCCGGTGACTCCCTGGGCGCGGGCGCGCAGGACGTGGTCGAGGACGGGGTGGAGGAAGGACTCGGTCTTACCTGAGCCGGTGCCGGTGGTGACGATGGTCGGCTCGGGGCGGTGGCCGCCCTTGGTGGTCAGGCGCCGGTAGGAGTCTTCCTGGTGCTGGTAGGGGGTCAGGCCCGGGTCCCAGTCGAGGGGGCGGTCGGTGGGATCAGCACCGGGGTGGGCGCTCGCGGCCAGGTAGGGCAGGCGCAGGCGGACGAAGGGGCCGACGAAAACTCCCTGCTCCTCGTCCTGAAGGAAGTCGGTGAGCACGCGCCGTGGCTCGGCGTCGGTGAGGGCGAAGGTCGTCGAGAGGTAGTCGACGATGGACCGACGGATGCGTTCGGCCTGGAGGCTAGGGAGGAGGAGCGTCATAGCTGGAGCGTGGTGGTGATGGGCGGTGGGGCGGATGGTGGCGAATGGTGTACGGGAGTGGTGTCTGCCGGGGCCGGCACCACCTCGTGCGGATCGTCGTTGTTCCGGGAGTGATCCCGCAGTTCAGAGGCTACCGCAGCGAGGGGAAGGCAGAGGAGGAGGCCCGAGTCGCTTCTTGGTGACGAGGCGTGAAAACTGCGACCTTCGCACATACTGGGGTCATGCTCGACCTGCCTGTCTCTGTTGCGCGTAGCCGGCTCGATGAGATCGTCAACGACGTCCGCGCCAGACGTGAGCCTGTCTTCCTGACTCGCCGGGGCCGTCGTGTGGCCGCGGTGATCGACGCGGATGACCTGGAGCGGCTCACCCAGGCGGCGGAGGACCTTGCAAACATTGAGGCTGCCGACGCCGCCCGTGCTGAGATCGCTGAGCACGGCACCATCTCCTGGGATGAGGTCAAGGCTGACTTCGGGAAGAGGGTGCGGTCGGTTCGACGTGAGGTTTCGAGCCTCGTTTGCGGAGATCCTTAGTGAGTCTCGTCCCGCTGTGGACAGGGGTGAGTGGGGCCAGCCATAATGGTGGGGAGCCAACCCGGGTCGCATCCGGGCGACTCCCCTAGCAAGGGGATGGTCTAGCCGATCCACTTGCTGAGGGCATCCACAAGGACACCGACGGCCCGGACAAGGCGAGCGATGGAGTTCAGTAGTTCGCTCACCTTCCGGGCCGTTACCTTGCCCTTGCGGACGTGTGCGCGGCGGCCTTTCGGCTTGGACACGGCCCTCACCTCCTTCCCAAGCCCTCCCTCCCCGGCAAGGACACATGGACGTTCCGGGAGGAGGTGCCGAAGGGAGGCACGTCCCAGGATGTCAGCCTGCACTGACATTCTGAACTCACCCCTGGCTACTATGAGTGCTATGGAGACCGCGGAAACCCTCGCCCAGGTCCTGGCTGTCACCCGCATCAAGAAGCGCGGCCTGTCTCAGTCTGATCGCGTTCAGGTTCTCCTGGACAGTGCCGACCCCCGCGAAGCCCTTGCCGACATTGCTGGTCCTTCCCTGCTCGACGACCCGGCTTTGAGCCAAGCCCGCGAGGACGTCGACAACTGGCTCTCTCAGGGCATGGGACTCGTCTCTGTACTGGCTGACCAGTACCCCGCACGTCTGCGTGATGTTCGCGAGGCGCCGGCACTTCTCTACTACCAGGGTGACCTGACCCCGGCAGACCAGGGAGTGTGCATTGTCGGCTCACGCGATGCCGACGACGATGCTCTCCGTGTTGCCGACTACGTCGCCAGAGCGGCAGTCGAGGCAGGTCTGACTGTCGTATCGGGTTTGGCCGCTGGCATTGACACTGCCGCCCACTCCGCTGCCCTGGATGCCGGAGGACGCACTGTCGCCGTCATGGGCACGGGGCTTGAGCGCACATACCCGGCGACAAACAAGAACCTGCGTGAGCGCATCGTTGCCAACCGTGGGCTGGTCATGACTCAGTTCGAACCGAATGCTCCAGTGAAGCCTGCAAACTTTCCGATGCGCAATGCCGTCATGAGCGGCTACGGCATCACCACCTTCGTTGTTACAGCCTCCGAGCACTCAGGCACTCGCTCCCAGACGAAGAACGCAGTCAAACACGGACGCGGAATCGTTCTCGCTCGCCGCGTAGCCGAGACCACCTCCTGGGGACGGGATCTTGCTCGCACCGGCCAGGCGCGCGTTGCTTACTCCACGAGCGACGTCTTGGACCAGGTACGCGCCCTACAGGCTGAACGTGCTCAAGCGGAAGAATTACTGCGTGAGCTCGTCGCATGACCGCGATTCTGCCTAGCTACTTTCGGGCAACCGCCGTCCCTGATCAGCTGCGCGGAAGGCAGTGCCAACTGTGTCGAGCTCCGATCGATGAGGCTTACGACTTCTGCTTCCGGTGTAACAGTCATCCATTCGCCCGTCCGGATGCGGCGGGGTTCGTGACGTACGCCGTCAAGGGTGGACAGTCCGGTGCGGAGATGTATCGCTACAAGAACCATCGGCCCTCTCCTCAGGCTCTCAAGAATGTCCTGCTGCTTCTGCAGTACGGACTACTTCATCTCCCTTGTGCGGGACGACTGATGGGAACACCCAGCGAAGCCGTCGCAGTTGTCCCCAGTCGCAGCCATTACCAGGCTGATACGTTGAGCAAGCTTCAGCAACTCTGCCATCGCGTACTCTTGGAATGCATGCCTTTGGTGAGTCTGCGTCCAGCGCCAGGGTCGACATCCGACCGCCGAATACATGGCAGCGCATTCGAGGTCGTTGACTGTCCAAATGCATCGCACGTTACGATCATTGACGACACCTGGGTGAGTGGCGGAACCACGCTATCGGCGGTCGCAGCGCTGCGAGCCTCTGGAGTTCAGAAGGTCTCTGTGCTGGCACTCGCCCGCTGGCTCGACCCTGGGTATGGTCTCACTCGAGACTTTCTCGCTATAGGAAGACAGCACCTCGCCGAGTGGCCGGGCCCGCAAGACGTATGTCCCTTCACACTCGATGGGATCTGCCCATAGAGGCGTCCTCCCCAATCGTGTGAGACTCTGTGTCAATCATGACGAATTTGTGCTTCATGTTGTATCCGTATGCAGGAACTTCTTGAGGAGGAAGTGAAGTATGAAGACCACCGAAGAGATGCTGGACGAGATCGAGAACGCCAACAACGGGGATGGTCCAGATCCTGTGGCTACGGTCGACGATCCCGCTCTCGCAAAAATTGCGGTCGCACAGATACGCCTCCGGGTCGCTGAGCGTGCGCTCGATGAGGCTGTGATGGACGCACGCGATGCCTGTCGGTCGTAGCAAGCGATCGGGGATGGCTCGTCAGGGTGTGAACACGCTCCTTCACGTCGCCTTCTCAAGAGTGGCCCGACGGACGGGGTGCAAGTATGCCATTTTCAGCTGTGTGACCAGCGCTCACATCCAGGCACCTGAGATGGCGCCGATCAAGCCCAGCGCAACACGACCTGCCGTAGAGAAGTCGACGACCAGAGCGTCCGCCTTAGGCGGATCCGCGCCACCTGATCTCGCAGCACTCCAGCAACCATTTAAGGTCCACGGAGTTCGTGAGCAGTTCTACGTGAGGTACCGAGCCTCCTTCGCGGGCGTTCCTCATGAATCTCGTCGCCCTATCGATCGGAATCACGTCCAGACCGCATGCCGCGCGTCCTTCCTCAGTGACCGAGGTCTTCGCGGTATTGTGAACCAAGCGCGAACAGAGGAAGATGACCTGCCATGACACCTGTGCCAGTTCCGACATGCGACCGGGCCACCGAAGTTGCCGCTGCTGCCAAGCGAGCTTGGGAGATTCATGGTGAGCAGGTGGCGCTCAGGGAGACTTCTGTCAACAGCCGCATACGGCTCACGTCGTTAGAAGCACCAATCGCACGTCATGTTGAGTATGTTGTTGAATGTAATGATCCGGATGTCTGGAAGATGTTGGCAGCAAAAGCCTCCGACGAATGGCAACTTTGTGCCCTAGTTCCCCTTGCATTGATGGGGGTTGCGCACGAGCGCCTTTCCGATCAAGGTTTTAGACTCCAGGGCTGGTGGGTCGAAGGTGGAAATGTGGCTTTTGGTGGAGTTGAGATCGCATAACCATGCCGCCGCCACTATACACTCAGAGCATTATCGCCCTAATCTGGGACTTTGATAAGACATTGACTCACGGCTACATGCAGGATCCTCTTTTTGCTGAGTTTAGCGTCAATGCCAAAGAATTCTGGGCCGAGGTGAACTCCCTAGCAGACTACTATGGCGACCCGAAGTGTCCAGGTGGTCCGTCTCGAGTAGGTAAGGATACAATTTACCTCAATCACATACTGACATATGTTCGCGAAGGCATTTTCAAGGATCTGACGAACGTAAAGTTGCGTGAGTTGGGGGCCCGGATCGAGCTCGCCCCAGGTCTTCCTGATTTCTTTGATCGCACCCGAGAAATAGTTAAGGTAGAGCCATATTTGAAACATGATATCGCAATTGAGCATTACGTTGTATCTACTGGATTGCGTTCGATGATTGAAGGGAGTTGTCTGGCTGAGAAGGTCGACGGCATCTGGGCTTGCGAACTTCTTCCAGAAGCTGCGCCCTCCGGTTTTAAGGAACATCTTGGTCATTTTGGTAAAGGGCTGCTTTCTCAGGTTGGCTACACCATTGACAACACCAGCAAAACTCGGGCAATTTTCGAGATCAATAAGGGTGTGAACAAGAATGTGAATGTCGAAGTTAATACCCTTGTGCCTGAGGGGGAGCGGCGGGTGCCTATGCAAAACATGATTTACATTGCGGATGGGCCGAGTGATGTTCCGAGCTTCTCGCTGATCAACAGCAAGGGAGGGAGGACTCTTGGTGTTTACGCTCCAGGTCCTGCCAACTATGAGAGTGCTGCGCAACTCCAGGAGCAAGGGCGAGTGAATAGCATCGCTGCTGCTGACTATACCGAGGATAGTCCTGCTGATATGTGGCTTTGTCGAACAATCAGACAGATGGCAGATCGTATCGTCCGTGATCGTGAGCATGTTTTCGCTTCGTATGGTGGAGCGCCGGGACATAATGTCTGATCTGGCCACTTTTGCGCGGTATGTCAGCGATTTTAGGGTGGTTGAGGTGTATTCCTCTCGGGAGTTACGTGACTTTGTAGCTGTTTACTTCTGGTGGAGTTAAGTTGGTGGTCTGCTTACTTAAACAGAACTTATGATGAAACCTCTTCGCCCTTATTTACATGTGTTTGTGAGGGTGGTGTGGATGCGGCGGAAGTCGGATTCGCGGTCGCGGATGCGGAAGGGAAGGTCGTAGATGTAGGAGGCGCCCGAGCCAGGGTGGGTGTGAGTGCGCTCCGATAATGGCATGTCCTCGTTGGAGGTCGGGCGTTGACGCTTCTCCCAGGCCCGACGGACCGGAGTCGGCAACTGGCAGCCGTTCGCGTCATAGACATAAGCGCCCTGGCCGCGGCCATGGTCGTAGTCATAAAGGACTGCGAACTGGGTGCGGTAAATCGTACACAGATCCTCGATCGGCACGCCCAGCATCATCGCCACCATGACATCGATCTCCGCCTGTGCGTTACGGCGATCCTCCGCCCGCCGCAGCGGTGTATCCGCAGTCCACTCCGGACCGATCGGTCGTTCGTCATAACGCTCCAGGATCGGTGGATCATCTAAGAACGACTCATCCCAGCACTCTTCCCATAGATCCGCATAGACGTCCGTGAGGCAGTTGAGACGAAGTGTGCGCAGAGCGACGCTCGACGTCAGCTCATGCTCTGGGGAAAGCACGAAGAGCCGATTGAAGTCGTGTGCGTGAATGTGACCTCGCCCTGAGGAACGGGTCATGAAGTCCGCGAGGAGGGAAGAGGCCACTGCCTGGGCAATGATGAGCGAGTGCATGGAATCGGGTGGTGCTGCCGACGCTACCGTGTGTACGTGGGCTGCTCCTGGTGGAATTAATGCCGCCGCAAGGGTTCGCTCTCCGGTGATGGGGGCCATGTTGCGCCAGGCGATGCGGTAGTGGTCGCGGGCGGAGGAGTTGTCCCAATGGGTGTAGAGGCGGTCGTAGGTGGCGCGGTCGCCGGCAGGCTTGTACTGGGTGACGGGCTGCGCGTTCGTGGGGAGCGTTTCCAGGTCGGTGGAGGTCCAGTCCAGATTGTGCTTCATGGACTTGTTGGGCTGCTTGTACAGCGGAGTTGAGACGTGAAGGTGAGGTCCTTGAAGGATGGCGTCTTCCCAGGGTGACGTACCCCATTCCTTTGTGAAGATTCCTTTTTGGAAGTCTGTTGTCTCGTTCCAACCCGTGGAGAAATGGAGGTTAAGGCTTCCGATGCGAGGTTGGGATGCTAATGTTGCAAGTGTACTTGCTGTTGCTGAGTTGACGGTGGAAACCATCGGAGTCGAGCGCCAGTCATCCGCTCCAGTGACTAGTTGCCAGATCTTCAGTGCTGACTCGTCGATCTGTTCTATACGTGACGAGTGTGGACGAAGGTCCCACGTGCCGGTGTGGGGGTCCTTGAATCCTGGCTCTTCTCCACTGCCGTCATGCATGAGGGAACGCAGTACCGTTTCCGGGTGATAGAGCGAAGTTGCATGGAGAAAATGCGGAGCCCGTTCGATTCCATAGATATGGATGCCGTAGGCGTTGTGGTGGTCGACATCGTAGAGTTGAAGTTCGTTAATGAACTGCCAGTGGCGTCGCAAGCGCCGGTACGTGCAGGCTCGGAGTTCAGGGGTTTTCGCATCGGTGAAGTGGGTCTCCATATGAACGAGCGCTGCATTCCCCGTTCTGCTCTGGTGTTCCCAGACCTGGCACATGAAGGCTCGATAGAGATCTGGCCGCCCCTCCATCACGGGATATAACGCCTGATCGCTGATGAACTCGGCGAGGACCTCGGACTCGGCGGCGCCGTCTAGCACGGTACTGAGCACGCAAGGGCGTGCGAGAGTGCGTGGCATCCGCTCGTTCCTTGCCGCCACTGACGGCTTTTTCGTCAGCATCCACCATGGATCGCCGTCGGCCAGAAGCGTCTCAACCGCTACTTCAGGCCTCACCCACGGTGGGTTCCCCACCTGGAGGTCGAAGCCGCCGCGGGCGAAGGCAGTGGCGAAGTCCAGTTCCCAGTGGAAGAAACCCTGAGCCTCGGCTACCTCCCGCACAACCTCCAGCCACTCGTGCTCGGTGACTACAGCCTCCACCCGGCGGGCGCCGGCAAGACCGAGCTCCACCTCCTCCATGAAGTCCAGCTCCGCCCAGGAGGAACCCTCGACCAGGGTCCCGTCGGTACCCTTGGCGTCCTTCACCTGCTTGCCCAGCAGCGCCTCCAGAGCGTCCAGCCACTCATCCAGGCTCGGTGGCGTCACCTGCGTGGTCAGCGGCCAGAACCACAGTGCGCACCATGCATCCATGACCAGCCGCAGCCGCCGGTACGCCGAGCCCCGGTTGCCCAGATAGTCTTCGATCTCCTCGCGGGACACCGTTGAACCGGCGTCGTCCTGCGTCTCGCGGCCCCACAGATCGATGCGCCGCGAGGCCTCCGCCTCCGCCACCCGCAGGCGCCGCAAGGTCATCTCCCACAGCACCTCCACGCGCCGGGCCAAGGCCGTCAGCCGCAAGGCCTGAGTGGTGCTCAGTGCCTTCGTGACGTCCTTACGCCAGGTCTTGAGGGCCTTAAGCTTCTCGGCATCAACCAGGTCCCGCACCTGCTTGGGAACCTCCACCGCGCTGCCCCAGCCCTTAGCCGGCAGCAGGAAATGGTGGATGCTCCCCGAGACGTCCAGCGCCCCACCGATCCGGTGCCGGGAGGCCGCATCGGCGTCGTCGAGCACGGCCGCCACCTGGCTCAGCGGCTCGGCCACCGGAGCAGCCGACAGCCACGCCCGCTTCTTCAGCTGGGAGGTGGAGTACAGGGCCCGGCGCGCCCCCACCAGCGAGTTACCGCGCCGCAGCCGCAGCCCGAACCACGGAGCCGCCAGCCCCTCCACCATCGTGTCCAGCCACAGGGACACCTCTGCCAGCTCCACCGCCGTCGCATTGAGGTCCACCCCGTAGACCTGGTGCAGGGCGAGATACGCCTTCACCTTCGCCAGCTCCCGGGGGCGCTCCTCAGGATCCACGCGACGGCCCAGCTCACGCTCGCGCCGGGAGAGGTACTGCTCCGCCAGCTGGCGCACCGCCTCAATCGCGAAGGCCCCCGACCCCAGCGCCGGCTCGCACACCGTCAGGTGCAGAATCTCCTCCGCACTCGTCGTCCGCCCATCCTGATCCAGCAGCTCCTCCAGCGCCTGCTGCACCGTGAACCGCGTCAGCACCTCCGGGGTGTAGAAGGAAGCCGAACGCTGTCGGTCCCGCCCAGAGAGCCGGTAAACGAACTGGCCCCTCTCGTAGGTGACGTTGCGGCGCTCACCCGTCACCTCATCCTCCACCGTCACGAAGTCCTTGTCCTCCAGGCCCTTCATGACGTCCTCGGGCACCACCCACGAGCCCTTCGAGGCATCCCCGCCCGGCGCCACCTCCCACAGGCGCTCAGTGGCGAAGGAACCCGAGTAGCTCATGAGCCCCTCGTAGACGGCACCCAGCTGGTTGATGCCCAGCTCCACATAGGAGATGAAGCCGCGCCCGCTCTTGCCGTTCTCCTTAGTCAACAGCAGGTGGCGCAGCACCCGCAGCAGGGCCCCGTTACCCAGACCCACCTCGTCAATGAGGGCGGTCGCCACCGGGCGGAAGAGGTCGGCGCGCATCGGCCGGAAGACCAGGCCATCGAAGCTGCCCTCCTGCGCGGCCGGCACCTGCTCGTTGTGGCCCTCATCGACCAGGCGGAACAGCCGGTCCAAGGACTCATAGATATGCGTGCCCGCCTGGGCCGACTCCTCATGCAGCTCCCTCAAGGCCAGCTCGCGCAGACGATCCAGGCCGTAGCCGGCGTCGTACTCGGTGGCGCCCACCGGCAGGACCCCCAGCTCGGGGCTCGCCTCCGCATACAGCAGGAAGATGATCCGGTAGATGTAGCGCAGCGACTGCAGGGCCAGGTCCTGCGCCCGCTCCTGGGGCAGCGGCTCCAGCCCCCGCGCGGCGCGACGGCGCACCACCTCATTCGCAAGGATCTCAATGGAGGAGCGCACGCCCTCACGCAGATCCTTCGAGACCCCCACCGTGTGGGCCGCCGAGTCCTCCAAGGTCGCCGCCCACCACGTCTCGCCCTCCGCCGTCGGCACCAGGGAGCGGGCATCCAGGCAGGTCAGGGCCCGCTCCACCTCGCCGCCGCGCGCCGTCTCATGACGCTCGACGACGAGCTGCACGTTCACCGCCAGCCAGCGGCCCTCCGGCCACCGCTCCCGCTCCGCCACCAGCGCCCACTGGCCTGCCAGGACCAGGGCGAAGGCCGGGCCGTGACCATCCGTCATGAGCGTCGACAGCGCCCGGGACACCGACTCGATCGGCTCAGCCCCCTCCAACGCCGGGGCGTCGGGGTCCCCCAGGTCCACGGGCTGCCACTCCTCAGCAAGCGTAGAGGCGTCCTTGACCAGCAGGTCCTCCACCGTGGTCACCGGGCGGGCGCGCAGCAGCGCCAGCGGCGCCGGGCCCTCATCACCCACCGGCCTCACCAGGGTCACCGGGCCCCGCTCGGTCAGCCGGTACTCCGACGACGTGAAGCCCAGGAGCTCGCGCAGGAGCGTATCGAGCTCGCCGGCCGCCTCCAGGGCCGCGCCGGTCAGGGAGCCTGCGTCGTCGGCGGGAAGGACCGCCAGCAGCTCCTCCAAGCGGGAACGCTCAGAACGAAACCGGGAACGAGGCGTCGGCGTCGAGGCAGTACCGGGATCGGCCGGCTTCTCCAGGGCCTCCCACTCCTTGCGACGCTCCAGCACGCGCGCCAGGAAGGACTCCTTGGTGGCGTCGGTCGTGAAGTAGTGCTCGCTGATCCAGTCCTCGCCGACGACCAGCGCATCCGACACCGCCATCAGAGATCCCCTTCCATCCCGAAGTCCTGCGGCACCACCACCAGCAGTGGGCGCACCAGCGTGTGCGCGGGCCGGTGCTGTTTCCTGAGCTCGCGCTCCTGAGCCACCGTGATCCGCTGCTCGCGCAGATGGCGGTTCTGGATGAGGCGACCGGCCTCGTCATCCCAGGCATTCGCGCGCTCCGCCCAGGCCTCAACCCGAGCCGTCGCCTGTTCCTCCGCTGCGTCGAGGGTCAGTCTCATGTGGTCCTTAGCCGTATCCACCGCCGGAGGGATGAGCGCCTCCAACAGACTGGTCTGCGTCACCGGCCCGGAGTTCCGCAGCTCCCGGGAGATACCCACCGCCTCGAACATGGCGGTGGGGTAGTCGTGCACCTGCCCGATCGGCACCGCCTCGACCGGCCGGCCCGCATCCAGCTCCGACTGTGCGGCCGCCAGGTCCAGGTAGGGGAAGGCGATACTGACACACACCATCGATACCGTCCGGCCCGCCTGGTTCGTCAGCGTCCCCAGCAGCAGGACTGTCGGTGAGTCGACGTCGCCGCGCACCGCGAACACGGAGGAGCGGCCGAGCTTGGCCAGCACCCGGTCGCCGGCCCAGTCCAGCACCGGGTGCAGCGGCCCCAGGTAGTGGGCCTCCGGCCAGGAGGAGTCCGAGGAGTCACTCAGGGCCTCCGTGAGAAGGCGCGCGCCCTTCGTCTGCGTCGTCGCCAGCTTGAGGTGCTCCTGGACGCGGCGCTCACGCAGGTAGGACTGCGGCAGCACCGACAGGCGATGGCGCAGCCCCGCCGGGGGCACCATCTCCACCACGTGCTGCGTGCCGTGCTCACGCCACGAGACACCCCCGCCGCCGGTCTGGCGCTGCTCGGGCTCCTCGGGGCGCTCATAAAGCTCGGTGAGGGCCTGGCGCAGATAGTCCAGCTGGGTCTCGTACAGCGTCGACGTCGCCAGCGGGGCAGCGGGTGGTGTGGGGGCGGCCGGACCGGCCGGGTCGCTGGGATTGCTCGAATCCGCAGGGGAGTCCTCGGCTCCGGTGGGGGCAGCAGCGCCGTCGCTCTTGGCTTCGGCCGTGCCCGTCAGCTTCGCGAACAGGGCGGCCATCGGATCCAGGTTGAGTGCGTCGTCGGCGTCGGGGACGACGTCGTCAATGTCCTGCCCGGCCGCCAGCGCCTCGCGGATCGCTGCCTCCTCCTTCTCGCCCGAGTACAGGCCCATGAGGGAGGCGGCGTCGCCCAGGGCCCGGTGCGCCTGATCCTCCTTCTCCATCAGGCGCGTGAGCACCCGGACGTCGCCGGAGAAGCGCGGGTCTGACGGGCTCAGCAGCAGGGTCGTGATCTGCGGTGAGACGGACTGGCCGTAGCGGTCGATGCGGCCGTTGCGCTGCTCGATACGGATGAGCGACCAGGGGATGTCATAGTGGATGAGCTCATGGCACTGGGCGTGCAGGTTGACGCCCTCCGAGGCGACGTCGCCAGTCACCAGGACGCGCACCGGTGTGTGGGCCTGGCGGAACTGCTCCACGATCTCCTGCTGCTCCACGTCGGACAGGCTTCCGTGCATGACCCGCACCGCGTCGGCGGGCAGGCGCAGGTCCTCGCGCAGGTGCTCGGCCAGCCAAGTGAGCGTGGCGATGCGCTCAGCGAAGACGACGACGCGCTCGGGCGACCTGGGGCCGATCCCGATACGGCACAGCTCGGCCAACAGCGCCTGGTACTTGCCCGAGGCCGTCGTGTTGGCCTCCACCGCTAGCTCGCGCAGGCGGGCCAGCGCCTGGGACTGCTCCGAGGGCTCCGGGGCGGAGCCGGCTGCTACTGTCCGGCTGCGGCGTCGGGCCAGGCGCTCGTCGATCGTCTGGATGAGGGCCGCCGGCGAGGACAGGAAGGACTTGGCCAGGGTCCAGGCGAACAGGGAGTCGCCGCCGCGGGCGGTGGGCCTGCGGCCGCCCGGTGCCGAGGCGCCGTCGAGCCGGTGCAGCCAGGTGCGTGACAGCTCGCCGGCCACCGCGTCCTCAGCCGGGGAGGGCTCCACCAGCTTGTTGACCGGAGTCAGGCGCTCCTTCCAGCGGCCGCCCACGACGTCGCGCACCTCGTCGGAGTGACGGTGACGGCGGATGACGAGGCGACGCACCGCCTCCTCATCGAGGGAGCCGTCCGCGCGCACCGCCGTCGGCTCCAGCAGACGGATGAGCTCGGCGAAGGACTTCGGGTTGCCGTTGTGGGGCGTGGCCGAGGCGAGGATGAGGGCGTCGGTCTGGCGGGCCAGAATGTCCGCGAGCCGGTTGTTGAGCGTGCCTTTGTTGGTGACGTTGTGCGACTCGTCGATGACGACCGCGTCCCAGCGCTGCTTGCGCAGATGATTGAGGTAGCGGTCCGACTTCAGCGTGTCGATGGAGATGATCGCGCGGTGGAACACCGAGAACGGGTTGCGTGAGGCCGGCACCGAACGGCGCACCCGCTGGATGCCCACCGAGTCCAGGCGCACGAAGGGCAGGGCGAAGCGCGACCACATCTCGTGCTGCATCTGCTCGAGCACGTGACGGGGCGTGACGATGAGAATGCGGTCGCCCCGGCCGCGGCGCACGAGCTCGGCCAGAATCATGCCGATCTCCAAGGTCTTGCCCAGGCCCACGGTGTCAGCCAGGAGGATACGCGGGCGCAGGTTCGCCGGGTCCAGGGCCTGGCGAACCGCCGTCAGCTGGTAGGCCAGCGGGTCAGCGAGAACGTCACTGACCACGGCCAGGTCAGTGGAGGTCGCCGGGAGGGCAGTCTTGCGCAGCGTCGCCTCCAGCCACAGGCGCGAGAGCCGGTGACGAGTGGAGGTGTCCGCGATGACCCGGGTCCGGCGCGGATCCACCGGGACAATGTGGTCAAGACCAGCGGAGAACTGCGCCGTCGTGTCCCGAACCAGCTCGGACAGGCCCTGCACGGTCACCAGCATGCCGTCAGATGTAGTGGAGACCTGGGTGACCAGCCAGTCCTCGTCGCGCACCCGGACCACAGAGCCCGGTGCGACATCAAGAGAGGGGGAGGGGAGGGGAGGGGCAGGATCCGTAGCCGCATCCTGGGGAGTCGTGGGCGCCGTTGTCACGGAAGTGATTTTAGGACGCTGGCGCAGGTGGTCGAGACCAATTCGGGGCAGTGACTGATCTGTGACCTGCGGGCCGGTGTGGACTCAGTGCGAGTGGAGCCGGCGGGCGTGTGTCCTCGGGAGGCCGCTTTGGCGTCCATAGGCATGTCCCAGTGAGATAGACGTTCTGGTAGTCAACGACGACCGCCATTTTGAGGGCCACGAGTAGCCTCCTGCAAAGAAAAATAGACCCCGCCAGTCCCGGAGGACGGCGGGGAGTTATGGGATGAGGTTAGGGGAACTCGGGGTACAGGGCCAGACAGCGTAGGTGCGGCTTGGGACACATCTTGTTTGGTGGGAGCGCGCCCTACTGCCTTGCTCAGGTATGACGGGAAGCTGTTCTCCCGGCTATCAGTGCGCGAGGACGTACCCACGGTGTCGGGGACGTACTTTGTGATCGAGGACTGCGTTCTCCTCCAGGTCACTGGGGTTTGACCGCAGTGACCTGGAGGAGAAGTACGTTCCCGGCGGACATCGCAGTTCCCGATGTGGACGGCTGGCTCCTGGCGCTGGAGTTCGGCGGGGTGCCGCTACGAAGCGAGGACGCACCCTAGGGGCTGAGGACTGATCCTGGGGGTGCAGTCCGCGAGCCTGATGGTGCGTCCTCGACGGGCGGTTCTGTGTCAGCGGCGGGCGAGGCGGGTCAGGACGATGCCGGCGGTCACCACGCCCCCGGCGACGGCGGCCGCCTTGTAGTTGCGTCGGGACTTCGGTGTGGTTCAGCAGGCTTTTCAAACCCATGAGCGTCCTCCTGTCGATGATCGCGATAGGCACACCATAAACGGCAATTCCCTTGTATAGCAGCCTCACACGCGTCAAAGCCCAAGCTGGCCGCGCCCGTCAGAAGGCGCACGCCTGCCCCGGCCGGCCCACGACCCCGGCGGAAGGCGTCAGTTCGCCGTGTCCCATACAGTTACGGGACGCCCGTCGATGTCTGTGAAGGATCCCGCCGCGATCATGATGATGTCGACGAGCGTCCAGATTCCCAGGCCGCCGAGCGTGAAGATCATCGCGACCCCGCTTCCGATCTTTCCGACGTAGAAACGGTGGACGCCGATTACGCCGAAGAACCAGGCGAGAAGCAGGGCAACAAGACGGCTCTTGTCTGAGGCGTTCGGGTCGCGGCCGGGACGGTAGTAATACCCCTGGCCA
>ERZ773007.250-NODE-250-length-27200-cov-18.786296_pt1 | contig 27200 bp, 23 predicted proteins | sample MGYA00580665_ERZ773007 | MGnify/ENA primary metagenome ERZ773007 (study PRJEB29015, sample SAMEA2738122) | human oral metagenome | biome: human oral; feature: human-associated habitat; material: saliva | place: China | collected 2167 ... | reverse complement strand
GGTAGTCGTCGGTGGGGATGTTCTCCCAGGCCTTGATCTGCTCGGGGTAGCCCATCCCCTGGCGATGGCCGTTGTAGTATCCGCCGTAGACGGAGTAGACGCCAAAGTGCATGAACATGCCGTACTGGAGGCGCTGCCAGTTGGCGATTTTCGGGGTGACGCTGAGGGGGACCGCTGCTGGGATGCCGGTGGGTTGCGGTGGCGCGTCGGCGTATGTGGGGGCGCTCAGGGGTGCGAGCACCAGCGCCGCGGCCGCCGCGCAACCGACAAGCGTTCGCTTGAGGTTCACGGGGTGTCCTTTCAAGGGGGTATGTGGACTGCGGTGTCCGTCCTCGTCGATGAGGATGAGGCGTACGTTACTCCTTGTAAGTTATCCATGAACCAGTTTGATAGTAGCTTTCCGACAAATCAGGGATTCCCCTGATTTGAACGAAACTCTCATGGCGATATAATTGAGGGTGCTCCCTAGACGTGAGTGAGCGGGCCGGACACTCCGACCCGCTCACTCGCGCTCTTCTCCAGCCTCATGGACGAGGCCTGGGCTCAGTTACGCCACGCGGCTGCCCTCTGCCCGGCCACCCATGCGGCCACCTGCGTGCGACGCTGCAGGCCCATCTTCGACAGGAGGGACGTGATGTGGTTCTTCACCGTCTTCTCCGCCACCCCGAGCTTTTCGCCGATCTCGCGGTTCGACAGGCCATCGCCGATGAGGTCCAGGACCTTGCGCTCCGAGGGAGTCAAGTCGGCCGTGGGATCCTCGTGGTCGACGCGCCGACGCGTCAGGGTGCGCTCGTCGAGCAGCACGCGTCCGTCGGCAACCGCCTTAATGACGTCGGTGATCTCAGCGCCGCGCACCGTCTTGAGGATGTACGCGCGCGCACCGGCCTCCAGGGACTCAGCCAGGGCCTCGTCGTCGTCGAAGGAGGTCAGGACGACGGGCAGGATCTGCGGGTGGGAGGCGCGCAGAGAATTCATGATGTCGATGCCGGTGCCATCGGGCAGCTGCAGGTCGACGAGGATGACGTCGGGGCGCACCAGGTCGGCGCGACGCACGGCGTCCGCGACCGAGCCGGCCTCGGCGACGACTTCCAGGGACTCGTCGCGATCGACGATTTCAGCAATACCGCGTCGAACGATCTCGTGGTCGTCGACGATCATCACGCGCGTGCGCGCAGAAGTATTTTCACTCACGAGTTCATACTATCTGTCGGGAGGGCAAACGCCCTCGTGTCTCTATTACCAATCCTCCGGGGAGAAGCGTTTCATCGCGTCCTGCGCGGCCGCATTCTCGGCGTGTTTCTTTGACGAGGCCTGACCCGAGCCCACCGCGTCAGTGCACTCCGAGACGAAGGCGTGCGCGGTAAAGACGCGCTGGTGGTCTGGGCCCTCGCCCTCCACCTCATAGGTGACGTCCCCCAGGCCCTCGGACTGCGAGTATTCCACGAGGAGGGTCTTCCAGTCCTGGTGGTGGCCGCGCGCGGGGGCGTCCACGAGCAGGAAACGCAGGCGCGCCAAAACGACGCGGCGCACCTCCTCTAGGCCGTTGGTCAGGTACGTGGCGCCGATGAGCGCCTCGAAGGTGTCGGACAGGATGGAGTCCTTCTCACGCCCCCCGTGCATGGATTCGCCTTTGCCCAGGAACACGAAGTCGCCCAGCCCGATGCGACGGGCCGCAGCCGCCAGGGGCTGCTGGGAGACCGTGGCCGCGCGCATGCGCGAGAGGTCGGACTCTGCCACGTCCGGGTACTGCTCGTAGAGCTTTTCGGCGATGATGATCGACAGGACCGAGTCGCCCAGGAATTCTAGGCGCTCGTTGTTCGCGATGCCGCCGGCCTCGTTCGCGTAGGAGCGGTGCATGAGCGCGAGCTTCAACAAGGGAGCGTCGATGTGCGTGCCCCACGCCTCTACGAGCGCGTCGGTGTCGGTGCGCGGCGGGACGGGAAGGTGCTTTGAGCGGGCCATCACGATCGCCCCGGCTCGGCGGTATCACCCAGCAGGGATGCCAGGGAGGCCAGGCGCGGGTCGACGACGAAATGATCGTGATCGGCGGGCAGGTCGGCCCATTTCTCGCCGCACACATCGCACAGGCCCGCGCAGTCGGAGCTGCACAGGGGGCGCGGGTCGACGAGGGTGACGATGGCGTCACGCAGCTGCGTTTCAATATTGATGGTGTCGCGCTCGCCGATGACGAACAGGTCGTCGGCGTCCTCGTCCTCCTCGTCGGAGGGCGTCAGCGCGGGCGCGCCGGGCTCGAAGTACACCTCCGCGCCGGACACGTCGTGGTGATCGCGCACCTCATCGAGGCATCGCACGCACTCGCCCACCAGGTCCACGGAGGTGGCGACCTGGACGAGGACGCCGTCTTCGACGCTGGTCAGGTCAACGGAGACGTCCAGCGGCGTGCCGGGGGCCACCGCCATCGAGGGGGTGCCCAGGTCATCCGGGGCTCTCCACACGATGTCCTCGTGGAGGGTGGATCCCAGGGCGCGCGGCAGGCGCGCCAGGGACAAGGTCAGGGTCTTGTCACTCATTGCTCAGGTCCACATCGGTGACGTCGACGCCGCGACGTTCGGCGATCGCGCGGCGACCGGCCTCCGTGCGGCGCGACACGTCGGAAATGAGGCGCGCGAGCTCGTCGAGGGAGGAGGCCACGTAGTCGTCGGCACCCTCGCGCAGCTGGGTCGCCGAGCGCTTGGCCTCGGAGACGATCTCACGGGCGCGGTCCTCGGCCATGCGCACGATGTTCTCGGTGGAGACGATCCGCTCGGCCTGCGCGTTCGCGTCGGCGATGGTGGCCTCGGCGTCGGCGCGCGCCTGGGAGACCAGGGCGGTGGCCTCGGCGTCGGCGCGCGAGCGCGTGCGCTCGGCCTCTTCCTCGGCGTCGGAGCGAATCTGGGCGGCACGCTCGTTAGCCTGGTCGAGGGTCGAGGAGGCCCGCGAGTTCGCCTCGGCGATGCGCGTTTCGGCGGCGGAGTCGGCGCGCCCCAGGACGGCGTCCGCGTCGGCGACAACGGCGTCGGCGGCGACCAGGTCCTCGGGCAGGGCTTCGCGCGCCTGGTCGAGCAGGTCGAGAATCTCGGCCTTATTGATCATGATGCAAGCGGAGAGAGGAACCGAGCGGGAGGACTCGACGAGGTCTTCGATCTGGTCGAGAGCAGCGATGACGGTTGAGGGACCGTACACGGTCTCCTCGTTCCACTCGTCCTGGTTCTTGTCTGCGGGCGTGTCAGCCATGAGTCCCTCCTGCTTTCCACCGGGCATGATTCAGCTTCTATTGTCGTTCAAATAACGCACAATCGCTGGTGGGACATACCGTGAAACATCTTTTTTGAGGCTGAGAAGTTCGCGCACGGCGCTTGATGAGACGTGGCCGAGCCCCGGTCGCGTCGGGATCCACCACGTGTCTACTCCCCCCACCTCCAGGTTGAGCGCGGCCTGCGGGGCCTCGAAGTCCGTGTCCTGCGCGCCGCGGACCCCCTTGACGATGAGGGTCGCGCCCAGTCGGGCGGCCTCGTCCATCGTGGCGCCGCTCAGGGCGGTGACCTCGACGCCGGTCAGGTGGGCGGTTGCCTCACGAATGAGGTCGACGCGGTCTGCCGGCGCGATAAGCCCGCGCTTGGCGGGGTTGATGCCCACGCCGATGATGAGGCGATCAGCAACCGCGGCCGCCCGCTCGGCGACGTCTAGGTGTCCGTTCGTGAAGGGGTCAAAAGACCCGGGGAAGAGGGCGATCACTGCGGTCCCTCCTCCAGCGACGAGGTCGTGGCTTCCTCGGGTGCTTGTGCGGGCTCCTCGGCGTCTTCCTCAGGCAGGGGCGGGCCGGCGAAGTAGGCGACGGTTTCCCCCCAGGCGCGCGTGTCTTCCAGGACCAGGAAGGCCGGCCAGGTCGGGGCGGGCGCGCGCGTGGAGCGCTCGACGACGACGAGGGCGTCGGGCCCGATCCACGGGGCGAGGCCTTCTAAGACCGCGGTCATCTCCTCCTCGGCGATGTCGTAGGGAGGATCGATGAAGACCAGGTCCACCTCGCCGCTCAACGGCTCGGCGCTGCGCCCACCCAGGTAGGCGCGGGAGTCGGCGGTCACGACGCGGGCGCTCAGTCCGGTGCTGCGCACGTTGGCGGTGGCCACCCGCGCGGCCCCGGAGGCCTTCTCGACGAGCGTGGCACTCGAGGCGCCCCGGGACAGGGCCTCAAGGCCGAGGGCGCCCGTCCCGGCATACAGGTCCAGGACGGTAGCCTCCTCCAGAACGTTCATGTGGTCGAGGCGAGAAAACAGCGCCTCCCGGACACGCTCGGAGGTGGGACGAGTGCCGGACTTGGGCACGGCGAGGGTCCGGCCTTTGGCGCTACCTGCGACGATTCTGGTCATGCCACTACCCTACCGGGCGAGCTAGGAACGCTGCATCCATTCGAGCTGTCCGTCCCAGGCCGCCCGCAGGGCACGCTCCAGGTCGGGGTGGCCCCGCAGGGTCGGGTCCTGCGCGACCAGATCCTCGGCCTCGGCCTTAGCGGCGCGAATGAGCGCCTCGTCGCGGCGCACCGACAGGAAACGCAAGTGCGTGGCCGTGCCAGACTGATCGGCCCCGAGAACGTCACCCTCCTTGCGCAGGCGCAGGTCGGCCTCGGCCAACTCAAACCCGTCGGTCGTGCCGGCGAAGGCCGCGAGGCGTGCGCTGCCCGACTCCGTCAGCTCGTGGCGGTGCATGGCGATGCACAGGGAGGGCAGGGAGGAACGACCCACACGCCCGCGCAGCTGGTGGAGCTGGGCGAGCCCGAAATGCTGAGCATCAAGGATCACCATGAGGGTCGCATCGGAGACATCCACGCCGACCTCAATGACGATCGTGGCCACCAGGAGCGGGGCGCGCCCAGTCGAAAAATCTTCCATGATCTGCGCCTTGAGCGCCGCGGGCGTGCGGCTGGTCAGCTCATGGATCGCGACCCCTTCCAGGGCCGGGTGAGCGCGCAGGTACGCGGCGACCTCGGCGACTGACGCGAGCGGCCGGGCACCCTCCTCCTCATCTCCAACGTCGTCGGACGCGTCGATGCGGGGGCACACGACGTAGACGCGCCTGCCCTGCGCGATCTCTTCGCCAGCGCGCGCCCACGTACGCTCCACCCAGGCGGCGTTGGCCGCGTCAGCCAAGTAGGTTGCCACGGGCGTGCGCCCCGACGGCATGCCGACCATGCGAGTGTCGTCAAGATCCCCAAAAACGGTCATCGCGATCGTGCGCGGGATCGGCGTGGCCGTCATGACCAGCTCGTGAACGCCGAGCCCGTCATCGCGCGACCCACGCAGAGCGGCTCGCTGTTCGACACCGAAACGGTGCTGCTCGTCCACGACCACCAGGGCCAGGTCGGAAAAACGCACGCTGTCTTGGAACAGGGCGTGCGTGCCCACGACAATCAGGGGCTCGCTCGAGGCCATGGCCGCCGCAATCTCTCGGCGCGCGGCCGCCGTCGTCGAACCCGTCAGCAGGCGCACATCGGGAGCCTCATCGTCAAGAGGGGCAAGCAGCGCCCGCAGGGAAGCGACATGCTGCTCGGCCAACACCTCTGTGGGGGCAACGAGAGCCCCCTGGTGCCCGGCAGCCACCACCTGCATAAACGCGATCAGGGCCACCACCGTCTTGCCCGAACCCACGTCACCCTGCAGGAGGCGCCGCATCGGCACCTCTCCCGCCAGGTCCGCGCCGATCTGAGCCACGGCCTCGTTCTGAGACTCCGTCAGCTCAAACGGCAAGCTCGCGCGCACACGCGCCACCAACGGCGCCTCAGCCGGCGAGGCCAGAGCCGGGATCGACCGCGCACCGCGACGCCGAGCCGCAAGCCCCACCTGCAACACGAACGCCTCCGCGAACGCCAAATCCCGGCGCGCCCGCTGATAGTCCTCATCCGACTCGGGCTGATGCAGCGCCCGCAGGCAGCGCGCGTAAGAGTCAACGCGCTGGCGCTCGCGGACGGCTACGGGCAGCGGCTCGGGCACGTCCGCATCGTCGAGGTGATCGAGGACCATGCCGACGGCTCGCGCGATCGCCCAGGAGGTCAGCTTCCCGGTCGCGGGGTAGATCGGGATGGGCCGGGACGCGATCCGCTCGATGTCCTCACCGTCCACGCCCTCGAAGGAGGGGTGGGTGAGCTGGAGTTTGCCGCGGTACGCCCCGACCTTTCCGGCGAAGAGGAAGGACTGCCCCGGGGACAAGATGCGCTCAATGGGGATCAGCTTGAACTGGTTTTTCCCGAAAAAAGTCGCCGACAGGTACTGCACGCCGTCGGTGAGGGTGACCTCGAGGCGCACGCCCGCACCGCTTCGGTTGGCGATCAGGTGCGCGGCGACCACCTCGGCCAGGATCGTCACGTCCTCGCCCTCACGCAGGGAGGACAGGGGCGTGAGCCTACCCCAGTGGTAGTAGCGGCGCGGGGCGACCATCAGCAGGTCACCGACCGTAGCGATGCCCGCGCCCTCCAGCGCTTTGGCGGTCTTCTTGGGCAGGCGCAGGGCCAGGGGGATGTCGAGCGCGCTCACGGGGTGCACCCCGCCACCAGGCTCGGGCCCGACTGCCCGCCGTCCCATGTTTCCAAGTCGATCGAGGAGGACGCGTCGCGCGTGGACAGCAGCTGGCGCACGGTCGCCACCGTGTACGGGCCGTCGTCCTCACGCGAGATCAGCAGGCGCCAGACCCGTTCACCGCCTCGCGCGGCCTCAGCCATGGCCTCGGCGATTCCCTCGGGGTCCCCGTCACGAGGCAGTGGCGCGCTCGCGCTCGACGTCAGGGCCTCGTGGGCGCCGTCTCGCAGCATGCGGGCCAGCGTCGGGGCCGCCTCCACTCCCCCGGGCTGGGGCACGAAGAGGGGCGCGCAGGCGCGCGCCACCGCCAGCACGTCCAGGTCATCGCGGCTATCCGCGCGCAAAATCGCGGGCACGCCCGGCGTCGGCGAGGGCAGGACCGAGGCCACCGTTCCCACCAGGGCGGCGCTGGCCTCGTCGCAGGGGGCCACGAGGGTGACGCCCGTACGCGAGGCGGCCGCGGAGACGATGCCGGCCGCGTCGACCGCGCTGGGCTCCAGGAAGACGACCGCGCCAGCGCGTGCCAGGTCCTCCACGAGGCCGGGGGCGCGCGTGCAGGCAATGACGCGGGCTCGCTCGACTCGGCGCATGGGACGGCGCTGGAGCAGGCGAACCCCGCGGTGCGTCAGCCCCTCGTCGGCCAGCTCGTCAATGCCGATCTGCGCATCCGGGCGCGCGTCGCTGACCTGGAAACGCACGACCTGCCCCGACGTCGGATGGGCCGCCAGCGGCGCGGATGTGTCCACATGCAGGCGCCACTCCCCCATCCCGAACAGGTCGACGCGCCCCACGTAGGACAGACGCGCGCCCAAGCCGGACAGGCGCCACAGCAATGCACGCAGGTCCTCCTGAGTCCCCTCGAGGATAATGTCCACCGTGAAATCGCGTCCCGGCGGAGGCGAGGCCGGCTCCGGTGCGCGCGACTGACGGCGCGCCAGGTCCGCCAGCATCGCCGTGAACGACTGGAGGATGCCCGCGTCTGCACGCATCGACGCGTCAATGCAGGCCAGGACCAGGGCAATGAAGGCACCGCCCGGGTCGATGCGCCCCGTCGACTCGTTCGTCGCATCCACCAGGCCAATCTGAGCCTGAGTAGAAAAGCGGGAGAACACGTCCTCCACATCGGGCAGCGTGGGCCCCAGCTCCGCAAGCTCGCGCACGGCGCCGCCCAGCATCTCCGCCAGGGCATCCGACCACCCAATGTAGGAAGACGTCGGAACCAACGACGAGGCGAGCATGCGGCGCAGGGCTACCGGAGTCACCTCGCGGTCCTCCCCCAGGGCCCCGGCCCAGGCCTCGAAGAGGGCAGCCAACGCGACCCCGCTGTGCCCAACGCCCCGGCGAATCAGCGTCTCAACCCCCGCCTCAAGGGCCACGCGCAGGTGCGCGCGCGGCTCCAGTGAATCCATGGCGGCGGCCAGCGCGGCCATCGTCGCCGCCGCGTTCGTCCCCGTATCGCAGTCCGCGCCATCCCAGCCGTCTAGGTCGTCAAGGAAGGGCGCGAGCCTGGCGGCCTCCTCAGCCCCGGCGCGACACGCCGCAATAATCACCGATGCGTTCAGTTCCATGACTCCCCTTTCCAGCCCTCCATTGTCCCCACGCCGCCCGCTGTGTGCGACCTGACACGAGCAAAACCGCGTGCGACTTGTTGAAAGCGCGCATCATCCGCTATTCTGTCATGGTTGCCTTCGGTTCAAGCACCGAAGGATGCGTTTCCCGCGACCGCGGGGAGCCAAAGACTGAACTGGAAGACATACCGAGGAGAACATCGTGGCTGCCGTTTGTGACGTGTGCGGTAAGGGACCCGGCTTCGGCAAGAGCGTGTCGCACTCGCACGTTCGCACCAACCGCCGGTGGAATCCGAATATCCAGCGCGTTCGCGCCCTGGTCAACGGGACGCCCAAGCGCCTGAACGTGTGCACCAAGTGCCTGAAGTCCGACAAGGTTGCTCGCGCGATCTGACGGACCCTGCCGATGCCCCACCGGGCATAGGAAAAACGCCCGCGACAGCTGTCGCGGGCGTTTGTTATACCCACATCATGGAGGTGTGCGCGGATCAATGCGCGTTGTGCGGCTGGTAAGCCCACGGCACCACGCGTGTCCGGGACAGGTGCGATCCTCCGGGTATGGCGATGCCCCGCGACATCCGACCCGTGGAACGGATCGGCGCCGCGGGGCACACACCGATTAGAGAAGCTGAGCAGCCAGGTCGAGCGGGGTGCCGAACCTGTGGTTCGTGATCGAGACCGCCTGCTCACGCAGGAAGGGCAGCAGCTCCGAGTGCGGGCACGCCGTCACGGCGCCCGTGTACAGGGCGACGTCGGGGCTACCCCAGCTCGCGCGGGTCGCACGGTCCCAACGCTGCGCCGACGCTTCCTCGCGCGGGCCGAGGATACGCACGCGCATCCCCAAGCCACCCGAGTTCGACACGGTCGCCAGGCGAGACTCCCAGGCGCGCGCATCCTCGACGCTGACCTCAACGCCCGCCGCGAGCAGGACCGACATCAGCGGCGCAGGAAGCTCCTGCGCGACGGAGACGCCGATGGGGCCACCCGCGAGGAGGCCTGCCGCCAGCACGCGGGCGACGTCCGCCAGAGCGGTTCCGTCCCCGGCGCGCAGGAGGACCGGAGTGGCGCGGTAGCGCAGAATGTTGCGCTCGCACGCCATGCCGGTGACGTCGCGGTTTGCTCCGTAGTCACTCTCCCAGGCGCTGGCGTCCGCCGCGACGGCACGGCGGAGCTCGGCCAGCTCGGCGGCGCTCAGCTGATCGCGCACCGCGTCGCACAGGGCGCGCACGCGCGGGACGAGGGTCGGCGTGCTGTGGGCGGCCTCGGGTGCTGCCGCGCCCTCGGGGGCCGCTTGCACCTCGCCGAGGCCCAGCAGGTAGGAGGGGCCTCCGGCCTTCGTGGTCGAGCCGATCGCCGAGCGCTTCCAGCCGCCGAAGGGCTGGCGGCGCACGATAGCACCAGTGATGCCGCGGTTGACGTAGAGGTTACCGGCCTCGATACCCTCGAGCCACAGCGCCAGCTCCTCGGTGTCGAGCGTGTGCAGGCCGGAGGTCAGGCCGTAGTCGACCTCGTTGACTACCTCGATGGCTTCCTCGAGAGTATCCACGCGCATCACGCCGAGGACGGGCGCGAAGTACTCGGTCAGGTGGAACTCGCTGCCGGGCACAACACCCGCACGGATACCAGGGGTCCACAGGCCGTCGCCCAGGTAGCGCGGCTTGAGCACCCAGTGCTCGCCTTCGCCCAGGGTCGTCAGGCCGCGCACGGCCTTCTCGTCATCGGGAACGACGACGGGACCCACCTGGGAGTCGAGGGAGGCGGGGCCACCCACCCGCAGCGAGGCGGCCGCGTCCACGAGCTGGCGGGCGATGCGCGCCGACTTGCCGGCTGATCCGACGAGGACCAGCAGGGAGGAGGCCGAACACTTCTGTCCCGCGTGGGCGAAGGCCGAGTGCACGACGTCGCGCACGGCCAGGTCGGGGTCGGCCGACGGCGTGACGATGATGGCGTTCTTACCACTGGTCTCGCCCAGCAGGTGCATGTCGGGCTTCCAGGAACGGAAGAGGCGGGCCGTGTCGTAGGAGCCGGTCAGGACGACGCGGTCCACGGCCTCGTGCGTGACGAGGTAACGCGACACGTCCCCATCCTCGAGCGGTGCGAGCGCCACCAGGTCCTTGGGAATCCCGGCCTCGTGGAAGGCCGCGACGAGCTCCGCCGCGCAGCGCTTGGCGGGAGGGGCCGGCTTGAGGATGACGGCACTTCCCGCGGCCAGGGCGGCGGCGACGCCTCCCACCGGGATCGCGACCGGGAAGTTCCACGGAGAGGCGACGACGGTGATGTCCACGGGCACGAAACGCGCGCCCGCCATGTGGGCCTCGTCGAAGAGCTCCAGGGACGCGTTGGCGTAGTGGTGACAGAAGTCGATGGCCTCGCTGACCTCGGGGTCGGCCTGATCGATGGTCTTACCGGCCTCAGAGCCGGCGACCTCGATGAGCTCGCCCCGGCGGGCAGCCAGGACGTCGCCAACGCGGTGCAGCGCGGCGGCACGCTCCTCGGGAGCCAGCCCCTGCCACGCGCGGGCGGCACCGGCGCTGGCCTTCACCAGGGCGTCGATCGCCTCGTTCGTGGCCAGGGCCTGCGCACCGGCGCGCACTGCCTCAACCCCGAGGGTCGAGGCCGGGATAGCGGCAGCGATGTCGCGGGCCCACTGGCGGTTGGCCGCCAGAGCCGGATCGGAGTCGGCCTCCGAGGCGAAGGGACGCCGGGCGCGCTCGGCAACACTGCCCTGCTCGGCGGGGACACCGGCCTTACGCTGCGCGAGGCGATCCTGCCCGCGGTTGGGAGCGGGCACGGGGGCACCGGGGTCGACGTTGGACAGGGCCGCCAGGAAACGGTCGCGCTCACGAGCGAACACGTCCTCGTTCTTGGCGATGTCGAAGACACCGGACATGAAGTTCTCGGGGGCAGCGTTCTCCTCGAGGCGACGCACGAGGTAGGAGATCGCAACGTCGAACTCACGCGGGTTAACGACGGGCACATACAGCAGCAGGGAGCCGACGTCACGGCGCACGACCTCCTGGATGCCCGTGGCCATGCCAGAGAGCATCTCGAACTCAACGCTGTCCTCCACGCCGCGCGCGGCGCGCAGCTCGTAAGCGAAGGCAATGTCAAAAATGTTCTGACCGGCCACACCCAGCCGGATAGCGCGGGTGCGCTCGGGGGTCATCGCCCATTCGAGCATGCGCTTGTAGTTGGTGTCCGTGTCCTGCTTGGACGGCCAGGTCGTCAGCTCCCACCCGTGGATTTCGGCGTCCACCCTCTCCATGGACAGGTTCGCGCCCTTGACGACGCGGACCTTGATGCGCGAGCCGCCCGCATCCACGCGCTTGCGCGCCCATTCCTGGAGACGCTGGAGGGCGCCGAGGGAGTCGGGCAGGTATGCCTGGAGGACGATGCCTGCCTCGTAGCCGCGCATGTCGGGCTGGTCGAGGATCGAGGTGAAGACGGCGATCGTCAGGTCGAGGTCCTTGTAGTCCTCCATGTCGAGGTTCAGGAAGGTGCCATTGTCGCGTGCCAGGCGGTACAGGGGCGCCAGGGCGCTCACGCCGTGGGCGACAACCTCCTTGAAGCCCCACGGGTTGTGCGGTCCGGTGACGGCCGAGACCTTGATGGAGACGTAGTCGACGTCCTCTCGCGTGACGAGGCGCGAGACCTCGGCCAGGCGGTGGGCCGCTTCCTTCTCACCGAGGACGGCCTCGCCCAGAAGGTTGACGTTGAGGCGGTTCCCGCCCTTGCGCAGGCGAGCCAGCGCCGGACCCAGGCCCCGATCCGTCGCGTCGACGACGAGGTCGCCGACGATTTCACGGAACACTCGGCGCGCGGTGGCCGTGACCGTGCGGGGCGCGAGGCGAGAAGCGGTCGAGCCCAGGCCCATCGCGGCGGCGAGTGCCGGGGGCAGGAAGCTCTTGCGGCCCGCCGACAGGCGCTTCATCGCCGCGCTGGCCACATCCAGGTCCGCGGGGCGAACGACGTCATCGACGAAACGGGTGGTGAAGGTCAGGCCGTCCGGATCGGCGAGGATTCGCGACAGCAGCTTGGCCGATTGCGGCGTCGGTTCGTGGGCAGATTCGTCGACCCAGCGGCGGGCCCGGACAATTGCCCGCTCCCCCAGGGCCCACAGGTCATCGGGGCAGCGTCGGGCGGTGGAATTGTGGCTCGGCGGGGCGGGAACAGCGGTGTTCGTCATGCGTAGTCCTCCAGGCGTGAGTAAGCGTCGGATCATCCGCGTCACGTGCTTGATCAACCCTGGGCACGTGTCGCCAGACTCCCGACATTGTGAAGCATGCTGGTTTGTCTATCCTAACCCGCATGCCCCCTATCTGGAGCGGCGGGAAGCGCGCACGGAGCGACACAAACAAGGGACCTAAGCCCCAAACCGCTAGCAATCCTCACTAACACCCCAACGCTGTGATGCACTTCACTGCTTGCGGGCTTCTCTCCACGTCGGCAACCCCGGCCTCGTTCACGGACGAATGAGCCAGCGATCCTTCACGTCGGCGACCATCCCGGCCATCACCTCGCGCATATCAACATCCGCCCCACCGTCCGCACGCGAACACAACCACTGGACCTGCAAGCCGTCGGACAACGCCACCAGCTTGCGGGCAATCTTCTCGCTCGGAGCGCCGGGACGCACCTCGCCCATCGCCTTCCCCCGCTCAAGCGCATCCACCAGGTACGAAATCGCCCCCAACAGGTGCTCACGGAACCACGGATGGGCCTGATGATCAGCATCGATAACCGCCGCCGACATCGCCGTGTACAGGGCAACCCCGTCAGGATGACGCTGGTTATGCGCGACCATCTCCACCCACGCGTCGAGCGCAGCCTCCGCCCTCGCATCACCCCCGGGAAGTCGACTCAACGTGCGCCGGTCGCGCTCCTCCAGGACGGCAGCCAGCAGCTGATCCTTGGAGGAATAATGGTGCAGCAGTCCCGCTTTGGAAATGTCCGAGGCCCGGGCAATGTCCGCCAGAGAGGTGGCCACGTAGCCCCGGGTCGAGAAAAGGGTCAACGCCTCAGCAAGAATCCGCGCTTTCTTATCCTCACTGCCAGCCTTCGGGCGGCCGGGCCGACGTGTACTCGTTGCCTGCGCGTCATTGCTCATCGGGACTGCTCCGCTCTCGCTGTGACAGAGTTACCAACAACCCATCATAGCGTGCCCGCGTGCGCTTGCCACCACTTTGGAAAATTAGCGCACAATAGCGCGGCGCGAGGCTCCCGCCCCGCGCCGCTCGCGCATCATCAGGCGAATGTCGCCTCGAGCTTCGGTTTGCCGTCCTCATCAACAAGGACCATGCCTGCATTGTCAGTCTTCACAACCACCTCCACGGTGCACTCGAACTCCTTCGGCTTCTTGTCGCGTCCTGTTTTATTCACGACCAAGAATGTCGCTTGCCCCGAATAGGTGCGCTCCCCCATGCCATTGGGCTTCATAGACGTAGGCAGGCTCTTAATCTCCTGTACGGTCCAACCCATGAACTCCATTCGCTGGGGGCATACCTTGTTGGCATTATCGGTGGCGGTTGCGCAGGAGTTCGTCAGGGCGACGGCCGCATCCAAGGCTGCCGAGGCCAGGGCATCGTTATACGCGCCCGTCAGCTTGACGCTAGAAGCAGCGACCCCCTTGGTATTGGAGACCATATCCGCCTTCACGCGCAGCGTGACGGGATCGGCATCGATGTAGTCGGTCGTGTCTGCGGCTGTGAAGGTGTAGACGCCCGGATAGAACATGTAGTCCGTGCCGTTGGTCATTACTCCCGTATTGATCGCCCCCTTCACGCCTCCGACCGTAAAGTACGAGACCTTCTTGCCGGTGACGTTCACGCGCGCGATCAGGGCGTTTTGCATCTTCCAGTTCTTCAGCACGCCAAACGTGGGTTCTGTGGCAATCAGGCCGAAGGAGTAGGTGAAGCGCTCTCCGTCGAGCTGCATCGTCGCCGTGACGGTGGTGACCTTATTTCCCCCGTAGGGCGTGGCAACGACGTCTTCAACGACAATCCGAGACTTGGCCGAGGCCATGACGTCGTTCGTCAGGAAGCCCCGCTGCTCATTGGGCAGGCCAGGATCGACCATCGCAGTGGCCGCGCTTGCGTTGCCGGCGGCCAGATAGTCCAGGTACTGGCGCACGGTGGCCTCGGGAGTGCGCGTCCAATTCGCGAACATGATGCTGAGGGCTCCCACACCGCCGAGCACTGCCAGGACGACAATTGCGACGATCGCCCGCTTGACGCGCCGACGGCTCTTGTCCGACATGGGGGTGAAGGACACGGCCGGGCTCTGCGCGGGTACGGCTGAAGCCTCAAGGATCGCCTCGGGTGTGGGCGGGAGATCGACACCGTCGGGCTCGGGGGCGGGGGGAAGGTCAACAGGTGCCGTCTGCACGCTGTCTTCCGAGGCCTCGGGCGGCGGAGGGGCCACTTCGCCCGGAGAGGGCGGAGGCGTGCTCCCCTGGTCTTTGTCCTCGCGATTGTCTTCCATCGTTGCTCCTCACTGCACTGCGCGTCCGCCCTCAACCCACCGGTGGGTTCCCTGGCGTGCCTGTCGGGCGAAAAACGCACTAATTTTCTCATATGTGAAAATTCGGCTCAACCACCGTCCACCACGAGTGCGCAGGACCCGGAGTGCGTTCGGCAGCAACTGGCGGTTCGCGCAGGTCACGAGGCCTACTGTCCACGTGGATAAACGAAGCGGCGCGGGGCATCAACCCCGCGCCGCTCGCGTCTCAGTAACCGAAGCTCACCTTGAATTGTGGCTCGCCCGAGGCGTCTGTTTTGATCGCCCCGTTCTCATCGAGCATCACGGTTGCGGTCACCGTCGAGTCGACATCATGAGGTTCCTTGTCCCAGCTGGACGTGCTCTGGATCGAGAACACTGCCTCCCCTGTGAAGCTGCCGTCATCGCCACGCTTCTTCATGGTGGCTGGCACCTTCTTGACCTGCAGGACGGACAGGTTCGTCGCTCGCACCGAGTTCGGGCAGGCCTGATCGATGTTGCCGGGGACGGTCGCGCACGAGTTCGTCAGGGCGACAGCCGCGCTCAGAGCCGCGTCCGTCAGCTTGGAGTTATAGTCTCCCTTGAGCTGGACGCGCTGGGCGGTATCCCCCGATCGGCTAGAGCCAGTCTCAGGCTTCACCCGCAGGGTCACCGGATCAGCGTCAACATACTCGCCCAGATCGACGGGAGTGAGAGTGTAGATGCCCGGGTAAAACACAAACTCGGTGCCGATGGTCATCTCGCCTGCGGGCACCGACGTCGTCACCTCACCGACCGAGAACTTCGAGACTTTCTCTCCCATGATGCGCACGGGCATGACCAGCGAGTTCTCGAGCTTCCAGTTCTTCAGTACACCGAACGTCGGCTTCGCGGAGGTGACGGTGAAGTTGTAGGTGAAACGCTCACCGTCGAGCTGCATGGTGGCGGTGACCGTGCGCGTCTTTGCGTCCTCGTTCGTATCGGCGACGATGTCCTCGATGACGATGCGCGCGTCGGCCGCGGCCATGACGTCGTCGGTGAGGAAGGCGCGCTTATCGTTGGCCAGGCCCGGGTCTGCCATCGCGGTCGCCGCGCTGGCCTTGCCTGCGGCCAGATAGTCGAGATACTGGCGCACGGTCGCCTCCGGCGTGCGGGTCCAGTTCGCGAACATGATGCTGAGCACTCCCACTCCTGCGAGAACTGCGAGGGCTACGACAGCGATCACGCTTCGCTTGACGCGACGTCGGCTCTTCGTTGACATGGGCGTGAAGGCGATACCCCCGTTGGCCTGCGCAGCAGGGGGGACCTCGGCGGGGGGCGGCACCATGACGGGGACCTGCCCCGTCACCCAGGCCTGGGGCGCGGCGGGCGCCGGTGCAGGGCTGGGCACCGGTGCCGCGGGAGCGTCGTGTTCTGGCGCGGGAGGCGGGACAGTCATCCGCGCATCCGCATTGTCGGCGTGTACATCCATTGTTTCTCCTCACTGTGCGACGGCTGCACCCAGGCTCCCACGCCTGGGATACGACGCGGACCACAGGGGCACAAACCTGATAATTTTCCCATAAGCATCATGGCACCTCAAGGCCACACGCGGCTCACGCTCCTGGAACGAGGCCGGGGCTGGGTTCCGGCGCACACACGCACGTCGCCCGTCCGCTGCACGGACGGGCGACATCACTGGTCGGAGTGTGATGATGACCTTAGAGGGGTGCGCTCACGAAGAAGTCAGGCTTGCCGTCCGGCGTGAGCTTGAGCAGCCCATCGTTGTTGAATTGGACGTTGACGACAACCTTCGAATCAACGTCGTGCGTTCCCGGCATGTAGTACATGGAGTACTTGTCGGAGTAGGTAACCTCGAACGTGACCGGCCCTTGGAAAACCCCCGGATCAGTGTGCATCGGTTCCAGCGATGTGGGCATCGTCTTGACGGAGATAGCGGTCACCGCGTCGTTTTGGAGAGCTAACGGGCAGTCAGTATTCAGGTTTCCCGGAATCGAGGCGCAGGAGTTCAGGAATTCCTTCGCGGACTCGAGCGCCGCTTCCTTCAGTTTGTCGCTGTAGGTTGCTTCCAGGGACACGTCGGCGGCATCAGCAGAGGAGGCGGTTCCACCGTGGACGCCGTCAAGGACGGCAACGGTCTTGGTGTTGACATCCACGTATTCGCTCGGGGCGACGGGCGTGAACGTGTAGACGCCGGGGTAGAAAAAGTACGTGGCCGGCTTACCAGAGACAAGCTTGCGCGGAGCGTCGGCACTCACCCCTCCGACGGTGAACTGGGTGTATCCCTGCGCGTCGACGCTGACCTGCGCAGCCAGGGAGTTCTTCACCGTCCAGTTATTGAGAACGCCCATCGTCGGCTTGTCCTTGGTCACGGTGAAGGCGTGGGTGAAGCGCTCCCCGTTGACCTGCAGGGTGGCCGACACCTGACGGGTTTCGGCGTCCTCATTCTTGTCGGCGGCCACTTCTTCGACGACCAGCAGCGAACTCGCTGAAGCCATGGCATCGTCGGTCAGAAAGACCTCCTGATCGTTCGGGGCGCCCGGGTCGACCATCGCCGTGGCCGCGCTGGCTTTACCGGCGGCCAGCAGGTCCAGGTACTTGCGCACCTCAGCCTCGGGCGTACGAGAACTATTAGCCACCTTGATAGCCACCACACCGGCGATGACCAGCACAACGAGGACGCCGACCAGAATCCCCACGAGCATGACCCGCTTCTTACCCCGGCCAGAAGAGGGGGTCGACGCCACGCTGCGCCCGGCAGGCACCGGTGGCCCCGGAATCGCAGGGCTCACAGGCGGTGCAGGTATCGGAGCCGCACTCACGTCATTCTTTTCAGTACCCATCAATTGCTCCTCACAACGTTTGACATTCAGCAGCCAGGATTGCAGTGCACTCTGTGCGCACCGTCATCCAACCACTCAGGCCTGCCCAGTATCACGCCACGCATGCAACGAGTCAAAGAAGGATCGACATGCGGATAGTTGGTGCCCGTCCGCTTCCTGCGGACGGGCACCAGGTGTATAGGGACGGCGGAAGCGGACGTTAGAAGAGGAATTGCACCTTGAAGTCCGGCTTGCCATCGGCGGTCAGCTGCAGCAGTCCGTTGTCGTCGTCGAAACGCGCGTCAACTTTCACCATCGTGTCGAAGTCGTGCGTTCCTGCGAACAGCGTCCCCTCTGTCGTGACCGTGTATGTCACGTTCCCGGAAAATGACGTTGGATCAAAGCTTTCCGAATCGAGAGATGTCGGCTTTTCTTTGATGGAAATAGCGGTGACGCTCTTTCCCCGAATCTGGTTCGAGCAGTCATCCCCCTGATTGCCGGGATAGGTCCCACACTTTTCAACGAGCGCCTGAGCTGCTTCGAGAGCAGCAGCTTCCAGCTTGTCGTTATAGGTCGCCTTGAAGGTGACGTCGCTCTCGCCATCGTCATTTTGAGTGCGCACGTCATCGAGCACGGAGACGGAGACGGGAGTCGTATCAACATACTCGTTCGGCGCGACAGGCGTGAAATTGTATGTGCCCGGATAGAAGAGGAAGGAACGCCCTTCCATGTAGAGACTTGCTTTGTCAATGGAGGCCTTCGTCTCACCGACGGAGAACTGATCGATTCCATCACCGTCCACGGTCACAGGCACTGCCAGCGAGTCCCGAATCTTCCAGTTGTCCAGAACGCCCATCGTCGCATCGTCCGCAGTGACACGGAAGGCATGGGTGAAGCGTTCCCCGTTGACCTGCATGGTCGCGGTCACGGTGCGAGTGTCGGAATCGTCGTTCGTATCCGCGACGACGTCTTCGACGACCAGCCGCGAGGTTGCCGAAGCCATCACGTCGTCGGTCAGGAAGGTACGCTGATCGTTATCCACGCCAGGATCGACCATCGCCGTCGCCTCGCTCGCCTTACCGGCGGCCAGCAGGTCCAGGTATTTGCGCACCTCGGCCTCGGGCGTGCGAGAACTATTCGCCACCTTGATAGCAACGACGCCCGCAATCACCAGCACGACGAGAACACCAACCAGAACCCCGATCAGCTTCATGCGCTTACGCGCGCCAGGCGAGACCTGCGTGAAGGACACCCCCGCGGCGGGAACCCCACCGGGTCCCGGAACAGGCGCGGCACCGGGCCCCGGAACAGGCGCGGCACCGGGCCCCGGAACAGGCGCGGCACCGGGCCCGGGAATGGGGGCGGCGCCAGAAGTTGGGTCGACCCCAGCCGGGGACGGTGCAGGTATCTCACTGCCGGTAGTTTCGTTATTGTCAGTACTCACGACTCGCTCCTCACGATGCGTTGACGGTCCGGGGCCAGCATCGGGCGACAAACACACCAATACCAACCACCAGTCAAAAAGACGTGCCCATGATCACACACCACCAGCCGAGAGTCAAAGCTGTGTCACACTACGGATACGACGCGCTCCCCGACCGCCAAGCGATCGAGGAGCGCGACAGGTCGCACATGCCGGGGGACCTTAGCGGGTGAAACTCACCTCGAAGTCGGGCTTACCATCCTTGTCGAGCTTGAGCACTTGGTTGTCATCGAGCTGCGCGCGAATCTCCACCTTGGCCTCCACGTCTTGCGTGCCTGCCATGTAGTACTTGTTGGAGGACGTCACCGTGAAGACGACAGTCGCGCGAAAGAACGTCGGCTGCTCCTCGGACACCGGCGCCAGCGCCTTCGGCATTGAGCCGCCCGTTACCGCGGTGACGGCATCGCTCTGGATCGCAAATGGGCACCAAGACTTCTGGTTGTCCGGAATGGTCGAGCAGGTGTCAACGGCCCGTTGCCCCGCCTCGATCGCGGCCGCCGTCAGCTTGGTGTTGTAGGTGGCCTTGAGAGTTACGACGTTGTCTCTGCCACCCAGCCCATCATCGAGGACAGAAACCGTCTCGGGGTTGGAGTCTGCATACTCGCTCGCCGCGATTGGCGTGAACGTGTAGACGCCGGGGTAGAAGAGGTAGTCTTTCTCCTGGTCGTTACGGCCCGCCGCGGACGCATCGGCATTCACGCCGCCGACGCTGAACTGGGCGTATCCCTCGGCGTCAACGCTCACCCGCCCGGTCAGAGAATCCTTGACTGTCCAGTTATTCAGAACGCCCATCGTCGACGGCCCCTTCGTCACGGTGAAGGCGTGGGTGAAGCGTTCCCCGTTGACCTGCATGGTGGCGGTCACCATGCGCGTATCAGAACTGTCATTCTTATCGGCGACCACGTCCTCGACGACCAGCAGCGAGCTCGCCGAAGCCATCACGTCGTCGGTCAGAAAGACGCGCTGATCATTATTCACTCCGGGATCGACCATCGCCGTCGCCGCGCTCGCCTGACCGGCGGCCAGCAGGTCCAGGTATTTGCGCACCTCGGCCTCGGGCGTGCGAGAACTATTCATCACCTTGATCGCCACCACACCAGCAATCACCAACACCACGAGGACGCCGACCAGAGCCCCAATCAGCTTCACGCGCTTCTTCCCCACAGCGGACACCGGCGCAAAAGCCACGCCTCCCCCGGCTGGCGTCGGCGACCCAGTAACCGCAGGGGTCGCAGGCGGAGCCGGTATCGGAGCCGCGCTCGCATCATTCTTGTCAGTGCCCATCATGCACTCCTCACAACGTTTGACATTCAGCAGCCGAGAGGCGGCACACTCTGTGATTCCGACCATCCGACCACTTGGGCGTGCCTAGTATCACACCACGGTCCTCACCAGTCAAAGACTGATCACAGTACGGATAAGCGGTGCCCATCGGTACCGTGCAGAGAGCTACTCAGGTACCGACCATCTGTGAAGGCACCTAATAGCGGAAGGTGAGTGTGACGTCCGGTTTACCGTCGGCAGTGAGCGTCAGCATCCCCTGATCATCTATTTCTGCCTCAACGATTACCGTTGTTTCTACTTCTCTCGTTCCGGTGGCGGAGGTAAGCTCGAAGACCATATCTCCTTCAAGCGTTCTGTCTGTCAGTCTGCGTGTGCTGAACTCGGCAGGCAGCTGCTTGATGACAACAGATGTCACCGACGACGCACCGATCGCGTCGGGGCATCGGCTTGAGCTACTCCACTGACCAGGGACACAGGAGTTGATGCGTTCGCGAATCATCTCGTTCACCTCGTCCTTGAACTTGTCGGTGAAGGTTCCCACAAAGGTCACGTCGTCGTTCCCGCTGCCGATCGACGTACTGCGAACGGCGTCCCGAACGGAGACGGTTGCGGGATAGGCCTCGACGTACTCATTGGGCGCGACGGGGGTAAATGTGTAGACCCCGGGGTAGAAGAAGAAGGAACTCGAGCGCGACGCGACGCCACTTCGCCCCACCGACGCGCTGACGGATCCGACTGAGAACTGGTCAATTCTTTCACCGTTGACACTCACGGGCACCGCGAGAGAATCCGTGATTGTCCAGTTGTTGAGGAGGCCCATCATCGCCTCATCCGCTGTCACAGTGAAGGTGTGGGTGAAGCGTTGGCCGTCGACCGTCATGGTCGCGGTGACCTCGGCGATGTTGGAGTCCTCGCCGCTTGTGTCGGAGACCACGTCCTCGACGACCAGCAGAGATGTGGCCGAGGCCATGGCCTCGTCGGTGAGAAACACCCGCTGGTCGTTGCGCACGCCGGGGTCCACCATCTCCGTCGCTTCGGTACCTTTACCGGCGGCCAGCAGGTCCAGGTACTTGCGCACTTGCGCCTCGGGCGTACGAGAAGTATTCACTACCGTGATCGCAACGACGCCAGCGATGGCCAGCACAACGAGGACGCCGACCAGGACCCCAATCAGCTTCACCCGCTTCTTCCCCGAAGCGGACATCGGCGTGAACGCCACGCCTCCCCCAGACGCCGTCGACGGACCCGGAACCGCCGGGGTTTCGGGCGGTGCCGGTATCGGAGCCGCGTTCATGTCGTGGTTCTGGACGTCCATCATGTTCTCCTCCCGAGATGTGGCGTTCCATGGCCGGTCTCAGGCCACAATCAACACATCCCTTTATTCGACCACAAAGACCTTCCCAGTGTGACATCACGCGCGCACCCAGCCACACAACGATGAGAGAGCGGATACAACTGTGCTCCCCGGTCACCGAGCGACCGGGGAGCACATATTGCTGGCGATTACTCCGGTGCGAACTCCACCCAGAAATGCGGCTTACCCGACGCGTCAAGCGAGAGCTTCCCGTCTTCGTCGAACTCGGGGGTCGCAATCGCCGTCGTCTTTATGTCCTGGGTCATTGTATCCGCAACCCTCTGAATTCTGAAGGTCACGTCGCCCTGAAAGCGATTGGGTTCCCACTGACCAGGTTTCAGTTCCGTCGGCAGCTTCTTGACCTCAAGGAGCGAGAGGGTACGCGACTGCAGGGCGAAAGGGCAGACGGCGTCGAGGTTTCCGGGAGGGGTGACGCACGAGTTAGCCTGCGCCACGACCGCGTCGAGCGCGGCAGACAATAATGCGTCAGAGTACGTCGACTCGACCGTCACGTTCACGAGTGGATCCGCACCGTATTGGTACTCGGTTCGCGTTGCCCTGAGGGTGGCCGGCTCGGCCTCAATGTAATCCCCAAGGTCGGCGGCGTTGACCGTGTAGACACCCGGATAGAACATGTAGGTCGGGGACGTGAACGGGAACGAATCGTAGTCGCTGACGGGTGCGCTCACACCACCGACGCTGAACGTGGAGACACCCTTGATTCTGACGGCGACGGGGGTCATGAGCGCATTCCGAATCTTCCAGTTCTTGATGACACCCAGGGTCGGTTTCACCTCCGACACCTCGAAAGGGAAGGTGAAGCGGATGCCGTCGACCAGCACGGTGGCGTCAACGATATGCGTCTGCGCGTCCGAGTCTGGGTTCCTGTCGACCACTTCTTCGACTCGCATCAGTGAGCTTGCCGAGGCCATGACCTCGTCCGTCAGGAAGACGCGTTCACTGTTGGGGATCCCGGGATCGACCATCTCAGTTGCCGCGCTCGCCTTGCCCTGCGCGAGATAGTCCAGGTAGCGCTGCACCTCCGCCTCGGGCGTACGCATCGAATTCGCGAGCACGAAGCTACCGAGAGCCACACCGACGAAGACCACCGCAACGATGACCGCAAGCACGACGGGACTGACACGCTGACGCGACGCCGACTGGACCGAAGCACCACCAGGGTATGGAGCCGCGGCTCCTGGGGCTGACATTGCAACCGGTGCGGCCACCTGATAGTGCCCATATCCGGGCACCGGTGTAGCTGCCTGCGACGGAGGGGACGGAACCGCTGAGAGCGTCGGCGGGTCGGGGACGGGGTCGAAATCCATGCCACCTGCGAACGGTGGGATCGAGGCCCCCGTCGGGCCACTGTGTCTTGCATCCATTGCGCGCTCCTTACGACGTCCAGGCGTCACGTCACGGGAACGCGGCCAGGCACTTCCTCGGCAAACGGTTACCGTGACAGGGTAAGAATTAGCACCGTCCCAAACCTCCGTCAACACCCGTCAGCAATGACTATTACTTGTTATATTCACGAAGAAGGCGAATCCCCTGACGACGATGGAATGCTGAGCATGACGGAGATGACGGGTTTTCCGTCAATATCGGTAACCGGAACTCCTGCGTCTGAGAGCTCGACCGTCATTGTCGGTCTCAGGGTGAGAGTGTGGGGATGGCGATCCGGCAACCAGGATCCAGGGTCTTGGTATGTGATGACGGCGTCTTCTCCGGTATAGGCACCAGAGTCGTTCACGCTTACCAGCGTGGACGGTAACGTCGTGACCTCAAGGACGCTGAGACTCGAAGAGCGCAGGGCACTGGGGCACATCTGATCCGCATTACGCCCCAACGTCCCACATGCCTGCACCGCGTCTTGCGCGGCGCGCAAGACCTCACCCCTCAATTGTGAATTGAGCGAGCCTTCCAACGTGACGTGCGTCGTCTCGTAGGAACTCCCCTGCGTCCCGTCCTCAACGACGGCACGCGCGGACTGCGCGTCCACATATTCCCCTGTTCCCTCAGGTTGAAGGTCGTAGACGCCTGGGAAGAAGAGGTATTCCGTTCCCTCTGGAGCGGACGAATCAAGGTCCGTGACGGTACCCCCGACGCTAAACCGGGGAACATGATGTCCCGAAACTTTTAGAGGGACAACGAGGCCTTCACGGATCGTCCAGGTTGACATGATGCTATCTTCACGATCCTTGCGGTCGAGGGTGAAAACATGAGTAAAGCGATGGCCGTCAAGCCGAAGCGCGGCCGTCACCTTCGACGTTTCCACCCGCTTGCCTCGGGTATCTTCCGCCTCAACAGCTTCCACCTCTAGGCGCGATGCAGCCGAAGCCAGAACCTCATTCGTCAGGAAGATCCTCTGATCGTTGGGCACACCGGGATCAACCATCGACAGGGCTCCCTCCGCGTCGCCCTTGGCAAGGTAGGACAAGTACCGGCGTACTTCCCTCTCGGGAGTACTTTCCTTCCCCGCCATCCAGAACCCGAAGCCGATAACGAGCACAAAGCACACGACCGCCACGATCGACCGCTTCATACGTTCCCTGCGGCGGCAGAGAGCCACGGGGAAACGGCAGGGCGTTGTCCCCCTTCTGCTCGCGGCACCCGGTACCCCATACTGCGGGCCAGACATCTGAGTCCTCATTGACACCACCCTCACATACTCGCTAACTATAGTGTGATGGTAGCCTACTACACCCCCCAGACCGCAGGCGAACCGCACCACGCATATCGCGATTCCACGCTCCCCTTTCAGTACTTCTCAGCGACTGGCGAGCGTGATGAGAACCCTCGGAATTCCATCCTCGTTCAGTTGGGGGATCCCCGTCTCGGTCAGGGGAACCTGCGCGTAGGGAGTCACCGTCACGGTGCGTTCGCCGGACCCGGACGTGCTGCCCGATTCGCTGATCGTCACGAGCGCGTCGGAGCCGGTAAAACTCCCACAATCCGTGTCGGTGGCAAGCATGGACGGCATCACGGACACCCCCAGAGCAGTCACGTTCGGGGAGCGCAGCGCAGCTGGACACGACGCATCCGTGTGTGATCCCAGCGTTGCGTTCACGAATGCTCGCGAGGACAAGCGAGCGTTCGACGGCGGGTCATCGATGGATTCAATGACGAGGGCGCGCTGAACCAACTCCGCGTACGTGTGTCCCTCATCGTCCTCATCGACGTTTCTGACCCTACGTGGTGTGCCGCGTTAGCTCGCGTCGTCCTCTTCCTGGGTGATGACAGGAAGCGCCTTGGTCGGGGGCACGGGCGACTCGCCGCGCAGGAACGGCAGCGACAGGCCAGCGGTGGCGGGGATCTCCTCGGAGGATTCGGCAAGCTTGCGGGCCACGCGCGACATCGGACGGGACGAGGCCTGGGGTCCCTCGGGCGAAGCAGTCATCCTGATGTTCTCCAATCGTTGATGGTCCGACCGCTGCGAGCACACCGCCCCTGTGACGGGGCACCAGCGGCCTACATCACACTAGTGTACGGACTCAGGATCGAAATGGTCCCACGCCCCGCGCAGAACCTCCTCACCGAGCATCGCTGCGGGCGTCTCCCCGTCCCGGCATGCGCGCGTGCGCCCGACGACGCGGAACCCCTCGGGCAGGACCGCATTGGGCGGGAACGCCGCGAGCATCCCATGTTCCTCACCGCCCTGGAGCACCCACCACACGGGGTCGGCCTGGCAGACCTGAGCAGGAGCCTGGAGCAGCCGCGCCTCCGCCTCGAGGGCGGGCCGGTCGAACTCGATGACGAGGCCCGAGGCCTGGGCCATGCGCCGTGCATCAGCTGCGGGTCCGTCGGACAGGTCCATCATGGCCGTGGCACCGGCGGCCGCTGCTGCAACGCCCGACCCCAGGGGCGGGTGGGGCGCACGGTACGTGTCGATAAAGGGCGCGAGGTCGCCCAACTCCTCGGAGCCTCGCGCGCTGGGATCCACGTAACCACCCTCGAGCAAGTCCAGACCTGCGTAGGAGAATCCGAGTGTGCCGCTCACCGCGATGACGTCGCCGGGCTGGGCACCGTCGCGACGCACGATCGGACCCGGGCAATACCCGAAGGCAGTGATCGAGATGACCAGCTTCTCCCCCGCGCTCAGATCCCCGCCCACGACGCCGGCGCCGACCTCCCGGGCGCGCTCACCCAGGCCTCGAACGACATCAAGGAACACCTCGGCATCCATGTCGCGCGGGGCAACCACCGAGGCGACGAGGCCCGACGGGCGCCCACCCATCGCATCGATATCGGCGAGGTTCTGCGCGGCCACGCGCGCGCCCACCTCGTACCCGGTCGACCACGACAGGTGAAAGTGCTGATCCTCGACCATGACGTCCGTCGTCACGATGAAAGACCCTTCGGGGGCGCCGATCTGCGCGCAGTCATCCCCGATGCCGATGATAGTGCGCTCACCGCGCGGGAAAGACTCACGGAACTGAGACACCAACTGGGCCTCGGACAGGTCAGAAAGCTTCATGCGCCCCAGCCTAGTCGCGCGCGCCACGATGCGCCGCGATAGACGGGCTCAGCTATTCATTCCCCGCACGGTCTGCGAGGCGAAAAGACACGTGGCCGCCGCACTGGCGACATTCAGGGATTCCGCGTCGCCGGTCATCGGAATCGACACGAGGGAGTCGCAGGCACGCATGTCGGCGCCGGACAGGCCCTTCGCCTCGTTGCCAAACACCCACGCGTGCGACTGAGACAGACGCGAACGACCCGTCACCCCCTGGACGAGCATCGCGGCCATGTCCACCGACCCCGCTCCCCCGCTGGTTCCGAGCAGGGCCGCGCTGCGGCCGTGAACGAGTGCGCGGGCATCCTCGAAGGAGGATACGACGCACACCGGAATGTGGAAAACAGACCCGGCGCTCGCGCGCACAACCTTCGGGCTCGTGACCTCCACGGTGCCCGCGACCGCAATAACGCCGGAAGCTCCAAAGGCATCAGCCGTCCGAATGATCGTGCCAACGTTGCCCGGATCGCGTCCCTGAGCGAGAACGACGAGAGTCTCCCCCTCCGACGGGGGCGGCAACTCGCGAGACACAGCTGCCAGCGACGCCACCGCGCAGATGCCCTGCGAATCGCGCGAGAGGGCGGCGGAGACCTCGTCGGTCACGGGATGGACCCACCGGGTCGCACGCACCGCGGCATCCACGACGTCAGCGTGCGTGTCCCATGCATCCTGCCGCACGTACACGTCGCGCACCGCGCCGGGGCAAAAACGCACAAGTTCACGCACGGCCTGAGGCCCCTCCACGAGCATCAGGCCAGAGCGCGAACGCGCCGAGCGCCCGACCAGACCCGATACCCTGCGCACGCGATCAGCGCGGGGATTATCGAGAATGGGCAGGCGCTCGGAAAAGGAGCTCACCAATCAGGCCTTGGGGGCGTTGATGTCGGCGGGCAGCGCGTCCTTGGCGACCTTCACCAGGGCGTTGAACGCGTTGATGTCGTTCACGGCCAGCTCGGCCAGCATGCGACGGTCGACCTCGACGCCGGCCAGGTTCAGGCCCTGGATGAGGCGGTTGTAGGTCAGGCCCTGGGCGCGGGACGCAGCGTTGATGCGCTGGATCCACAGACGACGGAAGTCGCCCTTCTTGGCCTTGCGGTCGCGGTAGGAGTAGACGAAGGAGTGAGTGACCTGCT